>Ga0209597_1002071_pt1 | contig 12862 bp, 13 predicted proteins | sample M_140625_MF_Meta_FD_187316 | JGI IMG/M metagenome (GOLD analysis project Ga0209597, IMG submission 187316) | Freshwater microbial communities from Lake Montjoie, Canada to study carbon cycling - M_140625_MF_MetaG (SPAdes) (version 2) | ecosystem: Environmental > Aquatic > Freshwater > Lake...
CGTGGATGTGATTACCCTCGAACACATGAGGGCGATGAAGGATCAGGCGATCGTCGCCAACATCGGCCATTTCGATAACGAAATCCAGGTCGACCTCCTTAACGAAGCTGAAGGCGTGCAGCGCATCAACATCAAGCCCCAAGTCGACAAATACCGTTTCCCGAGCGGGAACGAGATTTTCATGCTGGCGGAAGGCCGTCTGGTAAACTTGGGTTGCGCCACGGGCCACCCCAGCTTCGTGATGTCCGCGAGCTTCTCCAACCAGGTTCTCGCACAAATCGACCTCTGGAAGAACCGCGATTCTTACAAGCCAGCGGTGTACGTGCTGCCCAAAAAGTTGGACGAGGAAGTCGCACGCCTGCACTTGGACAAGATCGGCGTGAAGCTTACCACCCTCTCGCCCAAGCAGTCCTCGTACCTCGGCGTCTCTCCCGAAGGCCCGTTCAAGCCTGAGCATTACCGCTACTAATTAGCCCTGCGGTACGACACCGCAAACTGCCCTTTGCCTTAGAGCGGCCGCCTTCTTTCCCGGAGGCGGCCGTTTTCTTTGTCTAGAAAAGACGTGCAGAAAACTGGGTTTTCGGACGCGTCACTCGTAACATGCGCGGAATTCCCCCATGAACCGTCGTCACTTTCTCCAAACCTCAGCCTCGGCCTTATTAGCAGCCACCGCGTCATCGTGTTCCACTTTTGGCGTGGAGAAACCAGGTGCGTTGATTATCGACACGCACCAACACCTTTGGGACCGGGCTCGGTTAAGTCCTCCCTGGCTTGAAAATGCGCCTGAGGTTTTGCGAAATACCTACGGAAGTCAGGAGTATGCTCAAGCAACCCGTGGACTTCACATAAAGGCAATCTACATGGAAGTAGATGTCGCTCCTAAAGATCATGAGCGTGAGGCGGACGAGATTGTCGAGGTTTGCCGTGCGCACAAAACCGCGACCATTGCGGCTACCATTGGAGGACGGCCGGCAGCATCAGGGTTTGAGAATTACCTCAAGAAATACGCGGGAAATGGCGTGGTCAAAGGGCTCCGGCAAGTTTTGCACGGCGATTCAACGCCCGCTGGATTTTGTTTGAAAAGAGAGTTTGTGCGCGGAGTTCAGATGTTGGGAAAACACGACCTCAACTTTGAGCTCACCATGCGGGCGAAAGAACTCCAGGACGCCGCAAAGTTGATCCGCCTTTGTCCGGAGACCCGGTTTGTTTTGGACCATTGCGGCAATGGGGATCCCAAGGCGTTCAATCCCAAACTGGCGCCCGAACTTAAGCGTTCTTGTGGCGCGGATGAATGGAAACGAGGCATTGATGCGATTGCCGCCCTGCCTGGGGTGATGTGCAAAATCAGCGGTATTGTCGCGTCTCTTCCGCCCGGGAGCTGGAGGGCAGAGGATCTTGCGCCTGTTGTGAATCACTGTTTGGACGCGTTTGGTCCGGATCGTGTGTTCTTCGGAGGCGATTGGCCCGTATGCTTACTAGGCAGCCCGCTACGCGGTTGGGTGGATGCGTTGAAACAAATCGTCGCTTCTCGCACGGCTGCCGATCAGAGGAAGCTTTGGTCCGAAAACGCGACGAAGTTCTACCGGTTGAGTTAAGGGCAACACCGGTTCTGGCCTTCATGCTTCACCACACTCCTCGAGTCGGATGGCCGCTTTGAAGGTGCTTCCGATTCACAGGCTAAAAGCTTGGAGAATCCTTGCTCGCATTAAAACACGTAAAAATTAGACATACCTTAGTTGAATCCTGGCATTCCAACTCGGCGCCCCAGCTCCTACGGTCGTGGTGTCATTCAAACCTAATCTCAAAACCTCATGCTTACTCTCGAACGATTTTCCTTTGGTGTCGGTGACCGCTTTGCACATCAGGCCAAAGCTCAACTCCAGGCCTTCCAGAAACTCGAAGCCGAGGGTATTGTGGTGGCGCCCGTGTGGAATAAGTCCAACCGCGAGCATACCTTCGTAGGTTCGGAGCCTCAAAGTGTCTTCGACGCAGCAGAGGCTGCCGTCAGCGCGAAAGGCTGGAAGCACGGCTGGCACGTCGACGCCGACCATATCCGCCTCGAAACAGTGGAACGTTTTCTGACGTGCTCCGACTTTTTCACCCTCGATGTGGCCGACTCCATCGGACAGCCCCCGGCTCCAGCCGAGGTTGAGGCCTTTATCGCCCGTCATCCTGAACTGATCGGCAACATCACTATCGCAGGCTTGAGCGAACCGTTCACGACCACTCGCAATGAAGTCGAAACGGTGGTTTCAAAATATCTGCTGGCGGTGAAGGAAGCGGGAAATATCTACCGCCACATTTCAGCCCAAAAGGGAGAGGCCAACTTCATCGCAGAAGTTTCGATGGACGAAACCGATGCCCCTCAAACGCCACCGGAACTCCTCATTATCCTCGCCGCGCTCGCCGACGAAAACGTGCGTGTCCAAACCATCGCCCCGAAATTCACCGGCCGCTTCAATAAAGGCGTAGACTATGTCGGCGACCTCGCGCAGTTCGAGCGCGAATTCAACGACGACCTCGCCGTAATCGCCCACGCGGTCCAACAATACGGGCTTCCCGCAAACTTGAAACTCAGCGTCCACAGCGGCAGCGACAAGTTTTCGCTCTACCCGATTATTCGCCGCGCGCTTGCCCGCACTGGCGCGGGGCTGCATCTCAAAACCGCAGGCACGACCTGGCTGGAAGAGCTCGTCGGCCTCTCGGAAGCTGGGGGAGACGGGCTCGTGCTGACCAAAGAAATTTACGCGTACGCGCTCGCACACGTCGACGAACTCTGCGCTCCGTACGCAAGCGTCATCGACATCGACCATTCCAAACTCCCCAGCGCAGAGGTCGTCAACCAGTGGAGCGGGCCAGAGCTTGCCAATGCGATCCGCCACATCCCCGGACATCCTGGGTTCAACTCAAACGTGCGCCAGCTTTTACACGTCTCCTTCAAACTCGCAGCGAAAGCTGGGGCGCGTTATCTCGATCTCCTAAAATCAAATGAGGAAATCGTCGCAAAGCAAGTCACAGAAAACATCTTCGAGCGTCACATGCGCCCACTGTTCCTCGGCTAACCTTCGCGCAACGCTCTCGCTTCACTCTTTATTCAAACCCGTACACTGGGCGAAATGGACGGCCGATGCGCTGATCCGGACGCTGTTCGCTGAAGCACTCCAAATTTCAAACCCGCTAAAAACCTTGGCCATCTTTAAGGCCTTCCCGGAAACAACTCACCGCATTCTATGAAAGCTCTTCAACTCGAAAAACCTCTAAGCTGGCGCTGCATCGACATTCCCGAACCCTTGGATCCAGCCCCCGGCGAGGTGATGGTTCGCGTCCAGCGCGTCGGCATCTGCGGGACGGATCTCGGCGGTTATCTAGGGAAGATGCCGTTCTTTTCGTATCCCCGCATCCCGGGCCATGAACTGGGCGTGGAAGTTCTCTCCGTGGGCGCCGGTGTCACAAACGTAAAACCCGGGGACCGCTGCTCGGTGGAGCCCTATCTGAACTGCCAAACCTGCTATTCCTGCCGACGCGGTTTCACCAATTGCTGCGAACAGAACCAGACCCTCGGCGTTATGTGCGACGGCGGCCTCACTCAACGCATTATTTTACCCGCGAGGAAACTGCACCCTGCTCCCCACCTCACCCCGGACCAGTGCGCCCTCGTTGAGACCCTCGCCATCGGCTGCCACTCCATCGACCGCGGAAATCCAAAGACAGGCGAAACCGTGCTCATCATCGGCGCGGGGCCGATCGGTTTGTCAGCGCTTGAGTTTGCGAAACTGTCGGGAGCCCGTCCCATCGTCATGGATATCAGCGAAGGGCGCCTCGCTTTCGTTCGAGACCAGATGCGCGTGCCCGACACCATCCTAGCGCGGGGCGATGAGTCCGACATCGCGGCGCTTTCCGCAATGACACACGGTCAACTCGCAGACGTCGTCGTGGACGCCACGGGGAGCCACAAGTCCATGGTTCGCGCCATGGAGTTGACCGCCTTCGCCGGGCGCGTCGTCTTTGTGGGGATCACCCAGCATAATCTAGAGTTTCCTCATGCTCCTTTCTTGCACCGGCGCGAACTCACCCTTATGGCCAGCAGAAATGCACTTCCCGGGGACTTCACGCGGATCATCAAACTCATTGGAGAAGGTAAAATCGACACCGCGCCATGGATCACCCATCACGCGACTTTCGACGAGGTGCCGGCCATCTTCCCAAGCTGGGTCAAGCCGGAAACCGGCGTCATTAAAGCGGTGGTCACTATTGAATAAAACGAGACGATGAAAACGACACTAGCCAGCATTCTCCTCTGCCTCGGGACTCTCACCGCCGTAGCCGAACCCATCCGCGTGCTCGTCTGGGACGAACAACAACCGCAGCAAAAGGAGGCGTACGGCGAGAAATTTCTCGGCGAAACCATTGCGGCGCACTTGGAGCAGCAGTCCGGTTTGTCTGTCAAAACCGCGCGTCTCGACGAGGCGGAGCAGGGGCTGAGCGATGCGACACTCGAGCACACGGATGTCCTCGTTTTCTGGTGCCATCGTCGCGTGAAAGAGCAGGACGACACGCGCATGGAAGCCGTCGTAAAGCGGGTGCTCGACGGCAAACTCTCCCTGATCGCGTTGCATTCCGCCCATTGGGCAAAGCCCTTCGTGCGCCTCATGCAGGAGCGCGCAAAAGCGGATGCGCTCCAGCAGCTTCCCGAGGCTGAGCGCGCTTCGGCAAAGTGGGAGTTCGTCAATGAGCAGCCTTATTACAAAGGCGTCAAAAACGATGCCCCCCTCACGCCCGCACTCGCCCACGAGAACGGCGTTTGGAAGCTAGCATTACCGCTATGCGTGTTCCCCGCCTATCGTGCGGACGGAGCGCCCGGCCACCTCACCACCGTGTTGCCCCAACATCCCATCGCCGCTGGATTGCCCGCGCATTGGGACATCCCGCAAACCGAGATGTACGGCGAACCCTTCCATGTCCCAGCGCCGGATGAAGTGGTGTTCGAGGAAAGTTGGGACAAAGGCGAATATTTCCGTAGCGGCTGCGTATGGAAGGTCGGAAAGGGCCGCGTGTTCTACTTCCGACCCGGCCATGAAACCTACCCCGTCTTCAAGCAAGCCGAGCCGCTTAAGGTCGTCGAAAACGCGGCACGCTGGCTCGGTGGAAAATAAGCTGCACTGGGATGTCACGCAACACGCCCTTACTGAGTGTCCTCCTGCTCGCTGCGTTGACAGGGCTCTCCCTGCACGCTCAAGAGTTCACGCTGAGCGAAGCCCGGACTTTGCCGGAGCCCAAGCCCGAACTGCCCGTTTATAGTTACGCGCCGGATGGCCATTACACGGTCTTGCGGGAGGGAGAGTCGCTGCTCATGTTTTGGCCAGGCCACGATTCCTACCGGACCAGTGGCGCATCCATCTTTGAAATGCGCGACTGCGTTAAGGTTCTGTCGCAGGGCCAAGCGGGAGATTTCGACAACGGCGGCGCGTGGCTCTACTCAGTCTTTCGCCGGGGAGCGAGCGGGTTGGTCGGCTTCTATCACTGCGAGGATCACAAGTTTGAGCTGAGTCCGGATTCCAAGTGGACGGCTTACAAATCTGTCGCGCGATGCACTTCGGAGGATCTCGGACTCACGTGGAGTCACCGTGAGCAAATCCTCACCGCAAACGAACCGAAACCGCAAAAGGCCGCGTGGTCGGGGTTGGGCGATCATTGCGTGGTGTGGGATGCAAAGAACCACCGTCTTGTTTGTTTTTTTCAAGAGAAGGCCATCCTCTGTATGGCGATGAGTGAAGACCCTAACGGGCGGACGGGTACCTGGAAAAAATGGTTCGAAGGGGGCTTCACCGAGCCGGGCCTCGGCGGACGCGCCACGCCAATTCAGGCGCTCGCCAGTCATCGCGGCGGCAATCCTTCGGTGCTCTGGAATACTTTTCTCCAGCGATGGATTATGGTCTGGCACCGTTGGGCGGGTGATTTGTGGATTTCCACCAGCCAAGATCTAGTTTCGTGGTCCGCGCCAAAACTCCTTTTGAGCAAGCCATCAGATCTCGGCAAAGCGTGGTACCCCACTTTGATCGGTGAATCGGATCAAGTGGGTGGCGAGACCGTTGCGCTCCTCTACGCGGAATTTCCGGACGGCAAGAGTGCCGCACGCAAGTTCCAGACACGAGAATTGGTCTTTCGGAAATCAATGTAACGCGGCAACCCATGGGCGCTCCAGACCTTCCCCTGCACGCTAGCATGGGTTCAGGGTTTGCCATGCAAAACCAAGTCGGTAGCACCCCGAGCAGCTCATCTGTCGTTTGGCAGACTTTGAAAACAGCGTCCCTAGGTGAGTGAGGAGTGTCTGTCCCTCGCGTTCACATCAGGCTTTCAGCCGGCCAAGCAAAAGAATCCAGCAACCCGGCAAATGCGCGCCCGTCTTGTTGCTGACTCTGAACGAATTTCCGAGCTGTTTCTCTGTCGGATTCCAAAGTGATGCTCCACGAACAACGCGCTTCCCAAAAGAAAGCCTTCGGTAAAATGCCGGACTCGGCACGACAGTTTATCACAGATGCCCAATTCCCCTTTGGCTTGCTCCACGGCAACAACCTCGTCCTGAGAGAAACCAAGTTTGCCTGAAAACGCTTCTGTTTGCTCGGGCCAAACCTCGCCTCGTGCGAAGAGTTGTCCTCGATAATGGGCGAGATGTCGCTGCTCCGACTGAGGGAAGCTGCTCAAACCTTCGATAATTGAGCAAAGTCCCTCAACGGCCCTCCGCACTCCGGCCACGGCCTCTCCGTAGCTGCTCCACCGATAGTCTTTCGGATCTTTGACAACCCTAGCTCGTACCGGATTCAGGTCGACGTATAAAGATACCGTCCGCAACGCATCGCCGCCCTCGACCAAAACGCTACGGAAGCGTTCCTCCCACAAAGTACCTTTTCGGCTATGGATCGTGTTGAACCACTGCGAAAAGCGTTGCTTGAGCAGCCTCATAAAAAAGCTAACGTCCCACATGTGTGCGAAAAATCGCTCCCTGAGCGCATCGGCCTCCGTCACTCGGCTAGCATGACGTAGGGCCGCTAATTGCTGGGCTAACGTTTTGGCTCCGTAAGAGGATTTAGCCAGGCGCAGGCGTTCGATGAGTTCGTGATCCGTGGGAAGATTCTCTGGGGCGGGGCGTTTTGGAACCTCCAATAAAATGTGGAAATGGTTCGTCATGATGCAAAACGAAAGAACCCGAACCCCACAGTAGGTCTCATAACGCCGCATCAGTTTTACAAAAGTTTCCTTTTCCAACTCGCCCAGAACGAAGTTCCTGTCTACCACCCTGGAAACGCAATGGTAGTGAGCAACCTGCACCGGAGCCTCAGCCTTGAATCTCGCGCGCCTCATACACCCCTTGCTACGGATGCGAAGGGGAAAAGGTTTTACCCAAGTGTCTGTCCCCTTCGCTCTCCACCTTGCTACGGATGCGAAGGGGAAAAGGTTTTACCCAAGTGTCTGTCCCCTTCGCGCTCCCTTACAAGTGTCTGTCCCCTTCGCGCTCCCTTCGCGCTCAAGTGTCTGTCCCCTTCGCGCTCCCTTCGCGCTACACCCATCGCTCTCGCGCCCACCAGACACGGGAATTGGTCTTTCGCTGGCTACGGAGGCGAGAGGTTTTATCCCAGTGTCTGTCCCCTGCGTCCCTTTGTCCCCTGCGTCCCTCTTTGTCCCCTGCGTCCCTCTTTTGTGCACCCCACAGCGCCGGCAGTTACGAGGCGCACCGATTGCACCGGCGACGGCCCGCCACCTTTCGCTGCAGCGCATGATTAGATGACTTCGTGCTCATTTCTTGACCAAAGGCACAAATCTCAAATGGCAGATAGACATAACAACAAAACCAACCGACCAGAGAACTTCATTCGCAGCGAAAATGTCAACAAACGCAGAGCCTACGATTGACACGGGAAACGGCAACAAAATCCACAGCGAAGAATGCGGCACACTAACCTTCATGCCACAGGCCTGGCAAATAGCAGGAAATGCTGGCCCAAGGCACATCCGTCGCGTGAAGGAAATCCCAAGCTTAGGGCAATGAGGACAAATGGGCATGGTCATCTAGCATATATTAGGCAGCTACCGAAGAATTCTGCAGCTGCTGCGTCATTCGGCCGACACAACAGTTTCACGGCCAATCCGGCAGTTGCAATCCGGAAAATGCGGCATACGCCGGCTCGTTGTTGAGAATGAGTCTCATTCTCAACTTGACCTTCTGCGCGCCCCGGCCTACTCTCGGTCCCCGTATGAAACACCTCTGCCTCCCCTTCCTTGCCCTCGCGTTGTTGCCCTTCCTCGCCTCCGCCTCAGCTTCGGAGCGCCGCTTCGGCTACACCTATCCCACCCTCACCGCCCCAGTGGGTGAGATCGAGCTCGAGAACTGGATCACCTCCAAGACGCGCCCGAATGTGCTCCGCACCTTTGACATCCGCCACGAACTCGAGTTTGGCCTCACCAAGCGCACCCAGTTGGGCGTGTACCTTGCAAACTGGGAACACGATGCTCGCGCCCACGAAAGCCACTACGCCCAGTCCGCCATCGAGGTGATCCACAACCTGTCCCACCCCGCCACTGACCCGATTGGCTCCGCGCTTTACGGCGAGCTTGCAATGGGGGAGCGCCACACCACGTTGGAGGGTAAGCTCCTTCTTGAAAAGCGGGTAGGCAAATGGGTAGTCGGCTGGAACGGGATTCTCGAGTCAGAATGGTCTGGGGAGCGTTTTGGCGCCATGCAGGAAGCCACCGTGGAGTTGGGCCAAACCGTCGGCCTCGCCTACGACTTGAGCGATCATTTTTCCCTCGCAGCCGAACTCGTCCACACATGGTCTCTTGGCAACTGGCGCACCCCGGCCGATGCCGAAGTGTACGCTGGGCCGAGTCTCACTTTCCGGAAGGGGCGTTTTTTCGTGGGCGCAACCGCCCTTTTCCAGACCACCGACAAGAGGGAGCAGGCTGCCGTGCAACTCCGCACCATCGTAGGCGTCGAATTTTAGTGAGTGAGTGTCCGAATTCTAGTGAGTGAGTATCTGTCCCCTGCCCACGTCCTGCCCACGCCTTCTTAGAGAGGCCACAGGGGACAGACACGTGCTCCCTCTTTCTCTCGGAATGTCTGGCCACTTCGACGCCCTTTGCCGCATCAGCAGCGAGCGCAACCGCAGCCTTTCTGCACCTAGAAATCCGTGCGCAGAGCAAGGCCTGGGATGGCAGCACCGGGGTTTTACCCAAGTGTCTGTCCCCCTGCCCACGCCCTCCGCCTCACTGCCCACTCCTGAACCTACTATGAATAAGGCCATTCCCGCCGGCGCACTCAAGCGGCGCACTCAAGTGTCTGTCCCCTGCGTCCCGCACTCACCGTGCGCACTGCTGAAGGCAATCAATGGACCGAAGCAGCCAGTAAGAAAGACGCCTAGTCGATGGGAGATCTTGCTGGAGATGGCCGCCGATGATCTTTTGCCGGTTCGTCCCAACCGACGCGAACCACGCGCCATCAAACGACGACCCAAGAACTATCAACGACTCACTGCACCACGCTCTTTGTTTCAAGAAGTGCCGCACCGCCATCGCACGAAAAAGCGCCTTAACTAAGTGCCATTCGCGTCTGTCCCCTGCGTCCCGCACTTGACCTCCTAGGCAGCATTCGCCCCCAGCAAAAAGAACCCCACAACGGTGATTTGTACAGAGAGTGGTGCACGACTCGCAGTTGCAATACACGAGCTGACACAACTCGCATAACTGGTTTCACACCGCGATGACGATTCATCCAATGCGGGACCGTGAGTAGTTCTGGTTTCACGTGAACGCCAAATAGGTTCGTCAATGTCATTGGAATCACTCCATGCAGCCCTCAAAAATCCCAATCGCTATCTTTGCCATTACATTTACGGCTCGAAGTTTGAGCCTTTCTGCCGCGCCACCTCTAGTGACAGGAGATGTACCAACGGCAGATAAGGGACACTTCGAATGGAATGTAGGATTTCTCTCCACGAAATCCTCAGGTATCGAGCAACTACCCGCCTCTGAATTGATTTATGGGCTGACAAACCGACTGGAGATCACGGCAGGGACGCCCTTTATACGCAGTGCAAACCAACAGGGATTTGGAGATGTCACACTAAGCACCAAAGCTGTGTTGGTACCTGAATCGGAACAGTATCCCGGAATCGCAGCCAGTTACGAGCTGAAGCAGGATAACGGAGACGCCAATAAAGGGCTCGGTACTGGCGGCTTGGAACATGAGTTGCGCTTTCGAACGCAAAAGACTTTTTCGTGGTTCACACCAATTGTAAATGTGGCCTATACGGTAGTTCCAGACGTCACGGTTGGGGGAGTTCATGGGGATAGGCGGAATGTCTGGAGTGCAAATTTTGCGCAGGAGTGGCAGATCGCAGAGAAGACAACGCTGTTGAGCGAAGTATATTGGAACACATCGGATACACATGGTGAACCGCAAACGCTGGCGTGGAATGCGGGAGTTCGTCATCAGTTCCAGGAAAACCTCTCTCTCCACGCGGCGGTGGGAAGAGCGCTGCACGAGCATGAAAGTGGCGGGCCAGATTTACGCGTGTATCTCGGGGTGCAATGGAAATTTGATGCTCCCTGGACGAAGAACTGAAAGCGTCACGAGCAAAATTTCCAACGGTAGATCTGTCGCGAGAAACGAATTTTGAGAGCCACTACTTTGCTCGAAGATCCCGCAAGGTTTTGCTTCACAGCAAACCCCAGTGAAATGGCTGTAAATCCTTTACTCCAATGGATGTAATGATCGTAACATAATGAGATTTGACGACCCATGACCCAATCTTTAGTCATGAGCCCAATTTGCCTATCTCTTCTTTGAGGATTTTGCCGTCCTCTAGGGTTATGATTCGGTCGGCCTGATAGGCAAGCGCGAGATTGTGTGTTGTGATAACCACACTAAGACCTTGCGCTTTCACCAGATTGCGTAATAGCTCAAAAATTGCCTCCCCCGTAGCCTTGTCCAAATTCCCCGTGGGTTCATCGGCAATCATCACTTTTGGATTGGTAATGAGCGCTCTTGCCACGGCAACGCGCTGCATTTCACCGCCAGAAAGCTCTTTGGGCAAGTGGTCCGCACGGTTTTCTAAGCCGACGCTTTCCAAGACGGCAAGCGTCGATTTCCGATCCGAGGGTCGGTTTAAAAACATCAGGGGTAACTCCACGTTTTCAGCGACCGTTAACGTAGGGAGGAGATGAAACTTTTGGAAGATGAAGCCCAACGTCCCTCGACGTATCCCAGCTAAATGATCCTCATCCAATCCCTCAATGGTGGTAGCGTTGAGACTAAGTTCCCCATCACTAGGCGCATCCAGACAGGAAAGCAGATTTACGAGCGTAGTTTTACCCGAACCCGACGGTCCAACAATCGACACCATTTCGCCCGTGTGGATATCGATGTCTACGCCATCGAGTGCTTTGACCGTCTCGATACCACGGTGATAGTGGCGCTTCAATCCCCGCGCACGAATCATGAGGGTTTGCGACTTTTGCTCCATACCTATTCTCCCTCCCGAATTGCTTCAATGGGCCGCATGGAAGCCGCACGCCAGGCTGGATACAAACCAGCAAAAAAACCGAGCACCGCAGACATAAGCAACGCGGCACCGATTAACCCCGGAGTGATATCGACAATGGACCCCTGCACTCCAAGGTTGATTAAATTACGAATCGCCGCCTCCACCAAGCGCCCGCCCACAATAGAGATGAGGCATCCGATCACGCCGCCGCTAAAACAAACGGCCAGCGTTTCCAGCCAGATCATCTTAAAGATGTCGCTCCGACACGCCCCGATGGCCTTCATCACACCAATTTCAGCGGTGCGCTCGTACACACTCATGAGAATGGTATTGACCACGCCAATCACAGCCACAATCACCGCAATGACAGCCACAGCGGCAATCATCACCTGCGCTGTACCAACAAGGCTAACAAGCGTGCCTTTGACTTGCTCAAGACTCACCACCTGAACCTCTGGAATTTTGAGCCAACGCCCCTCAAACTCCCTCAGTTCTGCGGCGCTAAACTTTTTTAATTTGATCCCGATAATGGTCAGATCCGTCGGGCGGTTAAATATGGCCTGCGCATTTTTGAGCGGCATAAAAACAGTGCCGTCATCTTGGGTTCCCGTCCGCTCAAGAATACCGGTGATTTTAAACTCATGCGTTTTTACCTCGGTTTGGCCGTTGGGCGTCACCGTCACATAAAGAGTGTCACCGACCTTCCGCTGTTCATACTGCGCAGCCTCAAAACCAAGTACCACATTGGCACTCTCGTCCGGAGTAAACCAGCGCCCGCCGTCGTACCCGATCCCTTTTTTAAACTGCAGCCACGGCTTCATGGTCAGGAAGGACGCCGTATCAATCCCGGCTATAATCGAAAAGGCCTTCGCCCCATCATCCCCGCGGATGCTGCTACCTTCCTTCGAAGCGATTCCCACAAAAATTGGCGTGATGGACTGGATGGAGACATCGGACTTCACCTTGTCGAAACTCTCCGCAGGCAAATACAGCAAACCGGTACCGCCCTTGAGCATCATGGTTGCAGCCTCATAAGGACACCCCTTCGCCATGATCATCATTTGAAACCCCAGCCGTTCAATGCTGCGGTCGAGAGCCTTGCGATACCCCAAATTAAAGCCCCCCAAACTCACCGCAACCGCAACCGCCAACGCGATCCCAGCCACGGTGAGCAACGAACGCACGGGGCGCAGCAGCAGATTTTTACTCGCTAAGGTGATGTGATTCATGGAGAGCGCCGTTGTGGACTAAAGGTCACCGCCACCCCTATAAACTCGTACTCTTCGCCGAACTTAATCAACTGCCCTTCAACGTGCGCGGATCGG
>Ga0209597_1002074_pt1 | contig 12854 bp, 7 predicted proteins | sample M_140625_MF_Meta_FD_187316 | JGI IMG/M metagenome (GOLD analysis project Ga0209597, IMG submission 187316) | Freshwater microbial communities from Lake Montjoie, Canada to study carbon cycling - M_140625_MF_MetaG (SPAdes) (version 2) | ecosystem: Environmental > Aquatic > Freshwater > Lake...
TCGCGAGCAGCGCGTCGACACGGCGCTCGTACGCATCGGGCGCCTGGTCCGCGACAAACGCATCTATTTCCTCGGGCGTGGGCGGCAATCCCGTGAGCGCCAACGAGACGCGTCGCAGCAACATGGCGCGATCGGCTTCAGGTTCGGGCGCGAGTTGTTCCTCCTCGAGCCGCATCAGCACGAAGGCATCGAGCGGATCGCGCACCCAACTGCGCTCGCGCAAGGCGGGCTCGGCGGGGCGCTCGGGCGCGACAAAGGCCCAGTGCTTGCGATACTCAGCGCCGCCCTCGATCCAGCGACGCAGGATTGCGCGCTCTCCATCGGTCAGCGGCCGTTTGAGCGACGGCGGTGGCATCACCTCGTCCGGATCGTGCGAGTCGATGCGTTGGGCCATCGCGCTTGCGGCGAGATCGCCCGGCACAATCGCTCGATCTCCCGATTTCAGGGCCGCATACGCACCTTCGGCGGTATCGAGCCGCAGGCCGGCCTTGCGCTTGTTGGCATCGGGGCCATGACAGCCAAAGCAGCGGTCCGAAAGAATCGGCCGGACCTCCTGGTTGAAATCCACCGCTTTCAAATCCGCCGATTTCAAATCCGAAACGGCCGTCAATTGCGCGACGGCCAACGGACTCGCGACCGCCGACCATGCAAGCGCGATGAGTGGAATCGCACGCAGCCTCACGAAGCGAATGTACCTTGCGCCGACCTTGTACTAGACTGCGGGACTATGCCCACGACGAAATTGGCACGCCTCGCCCTTGAGGACGGGACGGTCTTCCACGGCCGCGCGTTCGGTGGTTCGCTGCAGAACTGCGAAGGCGCGGGTGAAGTCGTGTTTAACACCGCGATGTGCGGCTATCAGGAAGCGCTCACCGACCTGTCCTACACGGGGCAGATCCTCACGATGACCGCGACGCAAATCGGTAACTACGGCGTTGCGCCCGAGGACATCGAAAGCGCGTCGCCGTGCGTGGCTGGCTTCGTGGCGCGCGAACTCTCTTCCATCGTCTCGAACCAACGGTCGACGCGCACCCTCAGCGATTGGCTTGCAGATGCAGGAATTCCTGCAATTGAAGGCATCGACACGCGCGCGCTCGTGCGTCGTCTGCGCATGGGCGGCGCAATGCGCGGCGTGATTTCATCGGTTTCTCTCGCGGATGCGCGTGATGCAGACTTGGTGGCACGCGCGCGCGCCATTCCTTCGATGGCGGGCGCGAATCTCGCCGCCACGGTCAGCCCCCGTTGCGGCGGCACTTACGAAGAGGCGTTGGGCGAGTGGGCTCCGCGCAGCGGGCTCTTCTTCGAGTCCAAGCCGTCGCCCACCGGTCGCCCGGCTGGTGCGCGATTTCGAGTGGCGGCGATCGACTGCGGCGCCAAGCGCAACATCTATCGCCATTTGGTCGAGCGCAATTGCGATGTCCATTTCTTGCCGCACAGCGTTTCCGCCGCAGAGATTCGCGCGCTCAAGGTCGATGGCCTCTTTGTCTCCAACGGCCCCGGCGACCCAGCGGTTGTGCGGACGGTCATCGAGACTTTGCGCGAGATCGCTGGCGAAGTACCGACTTTCGGCATTTGTTTGGGACACCAGCTTCTTGCTCTCGCACTCGGCGCGTCGACCTGGAAACTCAAGTTCGGTCACCGAGGCGCGAACCAGCCTGTGCGTAACCTGTTGACTGGCAGAATCGAGATCACCAGCCAGAATCACGGCTTTTGCGTCGACGAGACCAGCCTGCGCGCGGTGGGGGGCGAGCCGACCCATGTGCATCTCAACGACGGCACCCTGGCGGGCTTCCGCCATCTTTCGAAGCCGATCTTCAGCGTGCAGTACCACCCCGAGGCCAGCCCTGGCCCGCACGACTCCGCGTATCTCTTCGATGTCTTCATCGAAATGATGCAGAGCCGAATGCCCATCGGTGCGGCGGAGATGGAGCGCGCGCAGGCAGCGGTTGCCGCCGTCTGACTGGAAGCGTGCGTTTGCCATCTTTTTTCAGCATTCCGTAGATCAGCAGGGAACCGATGGTTGCAGGCGGTGCCTCGTCGCCATCGCCTGTCGAGCGTTATGAATATTCATGCAGCCCGCCCACCATCAGCGCGTCATCAGAAGGCTCGACCTGCTTGCGGGAAGGCAATGTGCTTAGTACCTTGCCCTACTCTCCGCAGTCTCGTCCACGAGGATGTTTCACGGAGTTGATCGGAAAGCTTCATGGCTGTTTCGAGAGAAAGCAGCGCATGTCCGCGACCGAGCGTGCGTACCTAGAGGCAGTTCGCCCCGCCTTATCCACAGGGGCGACTCAGGAGTAACGAATGCAGCGCAGCACCACGACCGAGGCGACCTTCATCACGACTACTGCTGGCCAGCGTGCGATTCGCACTGTTGCCAGTTTCGTCGCAGTTGCACTCGTTGGAACGACGCCCTGGATGGCTTCGCACAACACGCTCGCGCAGGATGCGCCCGCAACCGAACCCGCACCAACTGACGACGCCGCTGTCGCGAAGGCTGCTGCTGAAGCCGCCGCCGCACAGGCCGCAGCTGAGGCTGCCGCCGCGCAGGCTGCTGCGGAAAAGGCCGCCGCCGCCGATCTTGCCGAGAAGGCCGCGAAGGCCGCCGCAGAAAAGGCTGCTACCGAAGCGGCTGCGAAAGCCGCAGCGATCGAGGCCGGTCGCAACGCCGCCCGCGAGGCGATGAGCCGCAGCGAGTGGAAGCAGGCGATCGACCTTTGGTCGGCCGTTCTCACCGCTTCGCCCGGCGACGCTGAGGCTGCCAAGGGCATGAATCGTTCGCAGGCTGCGCTCGATCAAGGCTCGCTCATCAACGATGTCGGTTCTGATCTCGCGCTGCGTAAGCAGAAGACTGAGGTTGAGGTCACCGCTGCGATCGTCAACGCCAGCCAGGCCATCACCACTGGTGACTACACCGGCGCCAAGCGCACGGCTCTGACCGCCAAGATTCGTCTTGAGCGCGAGAAGGCCGTGTTCCCAGGAGGCGAGTATCAGGAGCTCGTTGGTCAGCTTGACCGCCTGCTCGAGCAGGTCGAGGTCGGCGAGGCGAGTTCCGCGTTGGCCAAGGCCGACGCTGCGCGACGCGAAGCATCGGACTCCGCCCGTGAGAAGCAGAAGATGGACTCGGAGAGCCGCACCAAGGCGATCAATGAGCGCCTGCTGCGCGTGCGCCAGCTTCAGCTCGAGCTCAAGTATGCGGAGGCGATCCAGGTCGTCGACGAGATCCTTTTCCTCGACCCAAACAATCCGGCTGCGCAGACGCTTCGCCAGATGCTGAAGGCCAGCGAGCTCTATCGCGCCTACTCAGCCATCGAGGTTCGCCGCGGCGAGGCCTACTCCAACTTCTCCAAGGAGGCGCTGGACCGAACCGTGCCACCGACTCCGAATCTGTCGGGCCCCGGCCCGAAGTCGGTGTCGAGCCTTCTCGAGTACCCCGAAGATTGGCCTGCGCTTTCCGAGATGCGTCTGCGCGACCGCGCAAGCGGCTTCGTCGAGAGCAAGGCAAATCGCCAGGCGATGACCTCGCTGCAGAAGGCGGTTTCGGTCAACTTCAACTCCAATCAGCTTGACCAGGTCTTCAGCTACATGAACCAGGTCAGCGGCGTTGAGTTCTACCCCGACTGGAAGGCCCTTGAGGGCATGGGAATCCGTCCCGAAGACACCGTGACCTTGGTGCTGGACAATGTTCCGGCCGAAGTCGCGATGAAGCGCGTGATGGAGCAGCTCGGTGGCGACAACGAGCGCCCCGATTATGCGGTTGAGGACGGCGTGGTCGTCATCAGCAGCCCTGACCAGCTTCGCAAGAAGACGCTCACGATCGTTTATGACATCCGCGACCTCCTCTTTGAGGTTCCGTACTTCGACAACGCTCCTGACTTCAACCTCGGCGCTGCGCTTTCGCAGGGTCAGGGCGGCGGCCAGGGCGGTGGTGGCGGCGGCGGTTCCGGCGGTGGTGGCGGTGGCTTCGGCGGTGGCGGCGGTGGCGGCGGTGGTGGTGGCTTCGGCGGTGGCGGCGGCGGTTCTGGTGGCGGTTCCGGCGGCGGCGGTGGCTTGGTCGGCGACCCCGGCGAAGATCCCGAGCGCAAGTCTCGCGAGGAGCTCATCCAGCAGATCACCGACATCATTCAGGAGCAGGTCGATCCCGATGGTTGGCGCGACGCTGGTGGCGACACCGGTCGCATTCAGGAGCTCAACGGCAACCTGATCATCACCAACACTGGTCGTAATCATCGCGACATCGAGGGTCTGTTGACTCAGCTCCGCGCAATCCGCGCGCTGCAAATCAACTACGAAACTCGCGTCATCGGCGTGACCAGCGACTGGTTCGAGCAGATCGGCGTTGACCTCGACCTCTACTTCAACACCAACGACGGCATGTTCCAGCAGGCGCGTGCGGTCGATCCCAACTTCAACCTCAGCGACTTCTTCGTCCAGAACGGCCCGACCAAGGGTCAGGCCAAGGACTCGGTCATCTTCGGCCCAATTGGTCGTCCGACCAACTCGATCGGCAACACCGATGCTCCCCCATTCGGCGTTCCGACTGCCGATGGAACGGACATCACCTATGTCTATGGTCCGACGGGCGCCCCGATCCGCAACGGTCAGGGTTGGGCTCCAGTCGGGTTCACCCAGGACTCGCGTGGTATCACCGAGGGCATCGCCGGCGGTGCGGTCTCGGGCATCGGCCAGGGCATCCTGCTGAGCGGCGCTGCGGCTGCAACCACTGGTTTCAGCTACATGGACGACATTCAGGTCGACCTTCTCATCAAGGCGACCCAGGCCGACCAGCGCAATGTCGTTCTCACCGCTCCGCGCCTGACCCTGATGAACGGACAGCGTTCGTTCATCACCATCGCCAAGCAGATTGCGTACATCTCGAATGTCATCCCGGTTGTCGGTGATGCCAGCACATCGTTCCAGCCAGTTCCGGGCTATGTGCAAGACGGCTTCGTCCTCGACATCGAGGGCGTCGTGTCGGCCGACCGTCGCTATGTCACCATGACCGTTCACTTCGACACCAGCACGCTGTTGGGCTTCAAGGAGTCCACTGTGTCGGGTGCCGTTGGTGGAACGGGCACGACCGGCGGCCGTGGCGCGACTTCGGAAGCGTCCATTCAGCTGCCGCAGATGCAGGTCCAAGCGATCCGCACCACCGTCAGCGTTCCCGACAAGGGCACGATTCTCCTCGGCGGCCAGCGCCGCTTCGAAGAGGTCGAGATCGAGTCAGGCGTTCCGGTTCTCTCGAAGATCCCGATCGTGAATCGCTTCTTCACCAACCGCATCGACAGCCAGCAGGAGCTCACGCTTGTGATGCTCATGCGCCCCGAGATCGTGATCCAGAGCGAGAACGAGGAAATCCTCTTCCCGGGTCTGGTTGATCAGCTCAACAACATTGGTGGTTGATGGGTGGTTGATGGGCGGCTGAATTTTGAGTTTCTTCGCGGCGGCGAGTACCAACTCGCCGCCGCGTTCTTTTTGGGTTTCGGTTCGGCACTTGCGCTCTGCTATCGTGCTTCGCTCAGGTCCTTGAAAATGGCAAAACCTTCATCTCACATCAGTGTGCGAAAGATCGACGGCGTCACCCGCATCGATTTTTTGGACCGAAACATCCTCGACGAACTCAACATCCATCAGATCGGCGAAGAGCTGCTGAAGTCGGTTGAGTCGGAGTTTCGGCCGAAGGTCATTGTGGTGTTCACCAATGTCGAGCACATGTCCAGCGCCGCGTACGGAACCTTCATGAAGTTCAATGAGCGGGTGAAGAGTCGCGATGGGCAGTTGAGACTTTGCGAACTGAAGCCGCGCGTGTACGAAGGCTTCGTCATCACCAAGCTCAATCGGATTTTCTCGATCCATGAGTCATGGGCTGCGGCTCTCGACACGCTGACCTAACTTGCCAACGATGCCTGCATGACGACTCCTGCTCCGCTCTTTCACTGCGACCACACTTTGTGCGAATTGCGCACAGGCTTGGAATTGGTGCAGGACGAAGTCGCCGCGGCGCTCGCGGCCCATGGCTACGAGGACGGCGCGATGTTTGCGATCCGCCTTGCGCTGGAAGAGGCGATCGTGAACGGGTTTCGCCACGGCAATCGCAGCGATCCCACCAAGTGCGTCTTCTTCCGCGCCACCATCGATTCCGTCAGCGCGGAGTTCGAGATCGAGGACCAAGGCCCGGGCTTCGATCCGCGCATGATTCCCGATCCGACCGAAGATGACAATCTCGAGATTCCGTCCGGCCGCGGCGTGATGCTGATCAAGGCCTACATGACTGATGTCGAGTATGTCAGGCCCGGCAATAAGCTGCGCATGCGCTACGCGAAGTTGCGGGCATGATCGGATCATGATCGGATCATGATCCGTCCTCAACGGCTGTCGATCGACTTGCTGAGGTTGAGTTCGTAAGTTGCCTCCGCGTCGGCTGGCGCGAGCAACGCGCCGCTTTCGTCGAATGCGGGCTCATAGCGTTGATACGCAGGACCCCAGAGCACGATCCAACAGCGCGCGCGCAGCTCGTGAACGCCCGGCGCAAGCGCGGTCTCCAACGCGTGCTCGAAGTGCAGCTTGTCTTCAGGCAACACGGGAATCTGCATATCGATGGAACGCCAGATCCGGTTGACATCGTGCTCGAACAGCGACCACGCAGCGCCACCGACCCACGCTCCGCCATCGATGCTGATGCCACCAAAGACCAACCGTGGCATGGCATTGTTGCCAAAGATGGGTTCGCCGAGGCTTGGGGTGATCGTCACCTTGTCGCGCACACCCGCGCCTGCAGGCTCAAACGAAAGCGACGCTTGCACCACGACGCGCGCGGCTTTCTCGCGATAGCTCGGCGGCAGCTTGTTCAGTGCGAGCGCCTTGGTAAGGAAATCGAAATCGAAGAGCGGTCGCTTGCCACCAGGCGCGGCCTGCGCGATCAGAAGGTCGGCCGCCTCGACGGCTTCGGCTGGTGTGATGGTGGCGACATTGATTATCTGAAAGAAGTTGGCGGGCGGCGCAGTCCAGTGGTAGAGCGTCATCCGCATCGATGGCGGCAGCACGCTCATCAGCGGCGACCCGATGAGCGGCAGGAACAATATCAAGCACATCGGCAGCAGCACGATTCCCACGCGCCATCGGCCCGCGAACTCAAAGCGCGCCAACGCGGCGGGTTTGGTGAGATCGGCGCCACACTCGGAGCACAGCGTTGGCTGGGCGCTCGCGCAGAGTTGCTTGCATTTCGCGCAGCGCAAACGCGAGGTGCGAAACATCGGTCCCACCATCGGCGAGACCAACAGCATCGGAATGATCCACCAGCATCCGCTGAGGATGCCGATCAGGATGTTCCAACCAAAGATCGCTTGCAGCGCGAGTCCGCCCGCCACCAGCACCACCAATTCGACGCCGATGAACGGCAGCGACCCGCGCAGTCGACCCCATGCACTCAGCGTCTGGTCATTCGAGGCAGCGATCGACTTGCGCCAGAGCGCGGTCAGTGGCCCAGTCAAGCGCACGAACATCGATCGGCGTCGTGCCGCGTTGAGTAGTGCCTGCAGGGCGCGCTGCGTCCCCGCGAGGTCGCGCGTGGCCATCGCCTGCCAGTAGTCGCGCAACAGTGGCGCTTCTGTTGCGCTCAAGCCGTGGCGTGTGCACGGTGTCTCATCGACGCGGGTGCGGCAGTACGGACAGACGCAGCCGTTGGATTCCCAGACCACTGGAATGAGGCGCGCCCAGCGGCGCACTGCGCGGCGCGTCCAAAGGCCTTGAGCGATGACGGCGATCAGAAAGAGCGCGATGGCACCGACCAGGTACGGCGTGAAAACGCCTGGTGCGCGCCATATCGCGTAGGCAAGGGCGCCCAACCCGAACAGCAGCAGGATCGCCTGCGCAATCCAGGAAAACTTCGTCACGCTGTTGTTGACCGCGCCGCATCCATCCCACTCCGACTTCGTGATGGTCCAGCCGCCGCTCCCCCAAGGTGGACCCACAGGTGGAGCCAGGGGTGGAGTCGGGGGCGGAGTCTGCGGCTGCTCGACACTCATCGCGCGATCGCTTCTGCGCGGGTCTCGCGCAGCACCGTCACCTTGATCTCGCCCGGGAAGGTCATCTCAGCCTCGACGCGCCTGGCGATTGCCTCCGCGATCTGGAACGCCTGAGTGTCGTCGGCCTTCTTGGCGTTGAGGATCACGCGGATCTCGCGGCCGGCTTGGATGGCGTGCGCCTCGTCGACGAAGGGCTGCTCGCGCGCGATCGCCTCGAGTTGCTCGAGGCGCTTGATGTACAGCTCCATCGACTCGCGGCGCGCGCCCGGGCGTGCGCCTGAGATGGCGTCGGCGGCCATGATGATCGGCGTGTACGCGGTGGTCGAGGGGATGTCGCCGTGGTGACCGCCGCAAGCGTTGAGCACCGCCTCGCTCTTCTCGCCGAATTTCCGCAGGAACTCCATGCCGATGGCGGGATGTCCGCCCTCCATCTCGTGGTCCATCGCCTTGCCGATGTCGTGCAGGAGCCCGGCCCGCCGTGCGATGGCGCCGTTGAGTCCGAGTTGGTCGGCGATCATCTGTGCAAGGAACGCGACTTCGATGGAGTGACGCAGCACATTCTGGCCGTAACTGGTTCGGAAGTGCATCTTGCCCAGCGCCTCGACGATCTTCGGATGGACGCCGCGAACATCGGCCTCCACGATCGCCTCGTTGCCGACCTTGACGATGCGCTCCTCGATGTCGCGCTTGGTTTGCTCAACGAGTTCCTCGATGCGGGTTGGGTGGATGCGGCCGTCGGCCACGAGACGCTGCAGCGCTTCGGCGGCAATCGCCTGGCGCACGCGGTCGAAGCAGGAGACGCTGATCACGCCCGGCGTGTCATCGACGAGGATGTCGGCGCCGGTCGCCTTCTCGATGGCGCGGATGTTGCGGCCTTCGCGACCGATGATGCGGCCCTTCATGTCCTCGCTGGTGATCTTGATCGAGCGCACCGTCGACTCGCCGACATTCTCGGCGGCGTAGCGCTGGATCGACATCAGCGTGATTTCGCGCGCCTTGCTCTTGGCGTCGCGGGTCGCTTCATCGAGGATCTTCTGGCGAAGGCCAGCGGCGTCATGGTCAGCCTGCTCGCGGACTTCGGTCATGTAGAGCTCGCGCGCCTGCTCTTGGGTCAGGCCAGAGAGCTTGGAGAGGGCGCCGCGCAACTCGGTGCGGGTGCGCTCGTTTTCGTCGTTGACGCGCTTGGCTTCTTCGTCCTGGCGCTTGAGGTCGGCTTCGCGGGCGTCGATGCGCTTCTCGCGGGCGTCGATCGATTCGAGCTTGCGATCAAGGGTTTCCTCGCGCTTGGTAGCGCGGGACAGCGTCTCGTCGAGCTTGATCTGGGTGGCGCGCGAATCGCGTTCCAGGGCGGCGCGCTTCTCCGACGCCGACTTCTCGGCCGCGAGTTCGATCTCGCGCGCCTTGCGCTCGCCGTCGCTGCGGACGGCATCGGCAGCAAGCGCCGCCTGCGCCTTGGCGTCGGCCAACACGCGGTCGGCCTCGGCGCGCGCACTCTTGATGCCGCGCCCAGAGGCGAAGTTGAGGATGACGATTCCGACGACCGCTCCGACGACGAGGGCGATCACTGCTGCACCGAGGATGGCGGCAATGCCGAAATCACCGGAATTCGATTGGAGAAGAATGGACACGCAGACCTCCTGGCAAAGAACTACTCGCCGGGTGCCTCCTGCACCGGCCAAAGCGTGCGCCATTCGAGATCATCCATGCACGGTGTTCGTTTCAGCCCTTGAAATCACCGCGTCCCAACGCATACGAACCACGCCGAGGCGCGCCTGCATGCTGATGTCGGGGAAGATGTTGTAGGGCGAAAGCGGTCACGGTGCTCACACAGTTTTGGTGCTGGCGCGATTGAGTCGCGTCGGCGATGTGCTGGATCGATCTATCCCGATCGCTTTCCCGTGGAAGGGTCGGCGGTCGAGGGTGTTGCGTTTCGCTTCCTGAACAGTCTCATGACTAACGGATCTCATGACCAACTGCGCTCATGGAGCGGACGCCGCACCTGCAAACGGTCGCGAACGGCTTGGCCTGTTCGACGAGCCGGAATTGTTCGGGCGACCGAATTGCCCCCTGGAAATTGGAAGGGAGCGTCGCCCGGTCCGCATCCGCGGACTTGCGGAGTATCGGGGCGGCGCAAGCCCACTGTCAAGGTAGGATTCACTTTCCCTCATGCCTCCCGTCATCCATTGGCTCTCCAACCTCCTGCCGACAAATCCGATTGCGGTCCGCATCATCGCGGGCGGCTCGAGGCGTTCCCGGCACCTGTTGCTGCGGGCGGGGTATCTGGCGGTCATGATCGCGATCTTGCTACTGGGCCTGCTCGGTGGCGATAGCACGGTCAAGCAACTGGCGACCAGAGGAGCGGGAGCCTTCTCGGTGGTGGCCTTTGGGCAGGTCGGCCTGATCTGCATCCTGACCCCGATCTTCATGGCGGGCGCGATCGTCCAGGAGGCGAGCCCGCGGACCTGGGACATCCTGCTGACGACCCCGCTGGGCAATCTGCAGATCGTCCTGGGCAACCTATTTGGCCGGCTGTTCTTCATTCTGGCGCTGCTGTTCTCCACACTGCCGCTGTTCGTGCTGACCCAGTTTTTCGGCGGCGTGCCCGGCCACGCGATCTTCACCAGTTACGCCATCGCGGCGGCGAGCGCGCTGATCGTCGCCACCACCGCCGTCACCCTGTCGGTCACCCGCAGCGGAGGCAAGCGCGCGGTACTCGTCTTCTACGCGGCGGTGATCATGTATGTGTTTTCCACTTACGCCGCCGACATCTATGCACGGTCCAAGGTGCCGATGGGCGTTGGAACCGGCGCAACGCGCACCACCATCTTCACTTCGTTCAACCCGTTTCTTGCGCTCGAGAGCGCGCTGTCCTCGACGGTGTACACGCCGTACCCGGCCAGCGAAGTGCCGTTCATGCCCTTGTCGTGGCTCTACATGGCTCCGACGCTGAGTTTCTGCGTGATCTGCCTCACGCTCAGCCTGCTGATGGTGGTGTGGTCGACCATGCGCCTGCGCGTGATCGGTACGCGCGGATCGCAGGCATCGTGGTGGCGGGTGCTGCTCGGGTCGGGCGCAAACGCGGGCGGCACCCGTGAGTCGCGCAGCGTCGGGTCGAATCCGATCGCCTGGCGCGAGCAGATGCTGCGCACCCAGTCCGTCGGCGGCATGTTCGGGCGTTGGGCGTTTCTTGCGCTGGGAGCGTGCGTGGGCCTGGCGTTGTGCGGGCTTCATCACCAGGGCACCATCACTTCGGCCGACATGCGGCTGGCGTTGCTGGGCATCGTTGGCGCGGAGGTCGCGGTGGTCCTGCTCACCGCAGTCAGCCTGAGCGCAACGGCGGTCAGCCGCGAACGCGAGGACGGCACCCTCGACATTCTCCTCACCACCCCCATTCAGCCCGGCCCGTACCTCGCGGGAAAGCTGCAAGGAATCGTGCAGTTCTTGATTCCGATGCTGCTGGTGCCGTTCCTCACCCTCGGCATCGTTGCGATCTACACCATCGCGGGCGGCTTCGGCGCGGCGCAGGGCGTAACGGTGTCATCCTCGGTCGGAACCGGCAGCGTGGCCACTCCGCTCATTCTTCCTGAAGGCGCGTTGCTGGTGCTGCTTGACCTAGTCGCCGCCTCAAGTTTTGCAATCATGGTCGGGCTTCAGTGGTCGCTGCGAACCAAGGGCACCATCGGCTCGGTGATGGCGGCAATCGGCGTGATCGGCTCAATCGGCCTTGTGCTGGGCGTCTGTGCCGCGGCGCTGGGCAGTTCGATTCCATATGTCGGCGCCGCCGCCGCCGCCGTCAGCCCGCTGAACATGCTGTTCGCGTCGGTCGCTCCCGGCGAATGGATTCCCAACAGCCTCGAGGATGTCGGCGCGGCGCGCACCAGCCTCGCCATCGGCACCATCATCGCCTGCATCGGCTACGGCACGGCGTGTTTCGCCATGCACTCGGCCATGAAGAAGAGTTTCATGATGACAGTGCGGCGGCTTGCGGGTACCAATTGAGGAACGCGCAGTCGTATGGTTCCCGGCGCGCGAACCACGAAAATTTCCCGCGCATGCGCCATTTCTGAGAGAGTGCGAATGATTCGGAGACGGTGGGCGCATCGTTCCCATGGACCGTCACTCGATTCAATTCAAGGAGAATCCATGCTCACCATTTCACTGCTCACCGCCGTTGCGCTCGCCTCGACTTCAGCGGTCGCTGCCCCCGACAAATCCACGGCCACGCCCACCGAAGGCGTCTCGCTGACCGTCTATTCGTCGGCTGATCCAGCGGGCTTCAATCCGCAGCAGTTCATTCAGCAGCAGAGGATGTCTGGGCAGGACAATGTGTGGGGCGTGCCCGGTTACGGCGTCGTCAAGGTGGTGCGCAGAGTTGCGGTGCCCAAGGGGCTTGGCGAACTGGCGTTTACCGATGTCGCCGCGTGGATCGATCCGACGACGGTGTCGTTCAACGACCTCGATGATGCGAAGACAACGGTGCTCGAGCAGAACTTTCAGTTCGACCTCGTGAGCCCGTCCAAGTTGATGGAGCGTTACCTCGGACGCAGCGTGACGCTGGCGGTGGCGATGGGCCAAAGCGTGTCGAATGTGACGGGCGAATTGCTGAGCGCCAATCAGGGGCAGCTCGTGCTTCGCACCTCGGACGGTCTCAAGATCGTGCCGATGCAGGGCGCGCAGGTGATGCTCGGCGAACTTCCTGGCGGACTGCTCACCAAGCCGACGCTGGTGTGGAAGCTCGCGAGCGAAACTGGCGGCGACCACTTGGTTCGCACCACCTATCAAACCGCGGGCATGACTTGGCGCGCCGATTACAACATCGTTCTCGATGGC
>Ga0209597_1002075_pt1 | contig 12853 bp, 12 predicted proteins | sample M_140625_MF_Meta_FD_187316 | JGI IMG/M metagenome (GOLD analysis project Ga0209597, IMG submission 187316) | Freshwater microbial communities from Lake Montjoie, Canada to study carbon cycling - M_140625_MF_MetaG (SPAdes) (version 2) | ecosystem: Environmental > Aquatic > Freshwater > Lake...
CATGAAAACACATTTCATAATGGATGTTGTTAACACAAGTCAACCTCTTGGAAAGCCCCTGCTTAAGCTTGAAACCCATTAGGCGCTTAGCTTCAGGAAGCAATTGCCTGGAGGAAGCTGCGATTTCCGTCAGAGTTAATTCAGGATGATCGAAGGTAATTTGATGGCCCGTGGTGGTGATGTCCACACGAAGTTTGTAATTCTCACGCTCGACCGTTTTAGTCGCAAGAATCTCAAATAACTCCGGATGTAAATGCCTGCCGTATACTTGGAACACCAAGTCTTGCACAGGCGGCCTCGATTCCAACATCATAACCTTTTCGTCCCCCATTTAATGATCATGCTTAAATATTATAGTCATTATAAAGAAGGTTCACAACCTAAGTTGCAAACAACTTTTTGCAACAATTCAAGGATTGCTAATCATTGGAATTTTGAAAGCTACGATTTGAATATGGCATGATAACAAAGAAAAAGGGCGATCAGGGTTTTGCAACCACTGAACGCCCCGTAGAAATCGTCAATCAATTACTTTTTCTTCCAAACATGGATGAATTCGCCTGTACCAGATTTTGTGCTGAAAGCCTTAGGGCGTTCTTTTCCAGGTGGAGCGAAGCAAACGGTCCAAACATCTTTTTCGATTTTATAAATACCTAGGTAAGTCTTCCCCTTGAATTCGCCTGAAGTATCGGTTGAATCAATTTCTTTGGGCTTTTTTGTGGGGTCAATTTTGTGACTTCCGCCAAAGGAGTCTTCGCCTACCTTAACCGAATGAACACCATTCTTATTGGTAAGCATGGCTGATTTTACAATATTTTCAGGAGCTTTTTCACCCTTCTTTTCACTCGAAACCATAGTAAAAGAACCTTCAAAGAACTGCATGTCTTTTTCAACACTCTCCTTAAATTCCGCAGCAATTAAAACACTGCCAAAAACAAATACACATGCACCCAACAAACTCATCCTTGAATTACGCATAAAAACTCACCCCTAAAAATAATTTGAACTTTGGTCCAAGCGACCAGACATGGTTGTACCATTTAATGGTTAATTCATTCAACACCACAATCGATAGGGTGCAAACCAAAAGCTATTGTTGAAATCTAAGGCTTTAACCAAGAATTGATTGGATGGGTCTGCCGCCATGCGATATTGCAGTGGGCCTTCCCAGCGTATCATGAACCACAGCCTCCGAATCAATACCCAGAAGGCTATAAACGGTGGCGCAAAGATCACCAGGCGAAACAGGATGATCCACAGGATAAGCAGCCTGCCTATCTGAAGTGCCAAGCACAAAACCTTTTTTAACGCCCGCTCCAAAAAGCAAACAAAAACCACACTGAGGCCAATGATCGCGCCCTGCACTGCCATTAATCTTGGGCGTGCGACCCATTTCGCCCGTAACAATCACCAAGGTTGAATCGAAGAGCCCGCGCATTTCAAGATCATCCATTAATGCGGTAACCATGGTGTCAAGAATAGGCAGATTAAACTTGAGCATGCCGAAGTTGTTATTATGCATATCCCAATGCCCGCCATGCGAATCGGCACCACATTCCCAATTAACAGTAACAAAAGTAACGCCTGCTTCGACAAGCCTTCGGGCAGCGAGCAAGCTAGAGCCATAAAGGTTTTTGCCATACCTCTCACGAAGCAAGCTAGGCTCCATGTCGAGATCAAGTGCGGTTCGCACGCCTGAAGAGGTAAGAAGGTCATAGGCTTGTTTTTGTTGTCTAGAAAGGTTGGCAGACTTAGCAGGGTCACCAATTTTTTTGGAGACATCATCCATTTTTCTTTGCAATCTTTTGCGGTCTGCAATGCGATCGAGTGAAAGGCCAGGGGTTTGGCCAAAGGCTGCAAGCACAGGATCACCTACCGGAAGAACCGGATCATAAAACGAACCTTTGCGGGCAAAGGTAGGTTCGCACATGGTAGTGATGGGGTCGTATTGTTTGCCTAGGTAACCTCCATAGGGCCCTGCCCTTCGAAGCCCTTGGCTAAATCCTGGAAACGCGGGCATCATAACATGAAAAGGTGTTGCTTCCTTACCCATGCCAAAGTGCTGGCATACCGCAGCCATGCTTGGATGATCGGAGGGCTTTGCAAAATAATTTTCTCGATCGGAACCACCAGTAAAACCCGTGAGCACAGAATAAGGGTTATGGCTGTTGTAGCCATGCGAAACGGTTCGAATCAGCGTTGTTTTATCAAGCCTGTTGGCAATAAGGGGAAGATGTTCGCAGATTTGGTACCCGGGGATTTTCGAAGCGATGGATTTAAACTCACCTCGGATTTCCTTGGGCGCATCGGGCTTCATATCAAAGGTATCAATATGGCTAGGGCCACCAAATAGGTTCACGAGGATTACTGACTTGGCTTTGTTATTTCCAGAGTTTGTTTTGGAACCGGCATGAAGCAAAGAGCCGAAGCCCGCACCTGCTAGCATCGACATACCGCCCAATTGCAGAACCTTGCGCCTGGTAAATTTAGGGTTGGATGGTGAAGAGATTTGGAAGGCTGGGTTCATAAATACTCCGGTGGGACTAAATTTATGTTGACCTATATTTGCCTAGATGTCAAACCAACTTTAATAAAAGCATAGTTTTTCGTTGGTAACTCATGACAAATTAATCAGACCTATGGTATAAAAGAACCACTCCTTTAATTCTTGGAATAAAACAGATGGTTAAATCAATGACTCAATTGAAAAGAATTTCTGCGCTTACGATTGCAGCATTTTTAATAATCGCACTGGGGATCAGCTTTGCAGAAGCCCCCAAAAGCCCAAGAGGGCCTGCGCTGGAAAAGCATGCTCTATCTGCAAAGGCAGCAGATGAAAAAGATTTCGCAACCCTTGCAACTTTTCTGGTTTCAAAAGCCAAGGGAGACAAAGAAAAAGCATGGTGCATCTACCGCTGGGTCACGGATAGGCTTGCATACAATGTCGAGGCATTTTTAGCAAAGGATCCCGGTGATAACACGGTTGAGACGGTGCTTAAAACACGCCTTTGCGTTTGCGAGGGGTATTCTCGGATGTTTTTAAAGTTGTGCGAAGAAGCTGGGATTGAGGCAGTCAAGGTGACGGGGGTTGCACGCAGTGGCAGCAAAGATGCCAAGGGTAAGCCTGCTTTTGAATCCCATGCCTGGAATGCAGTAAAACTAGATGGCAAATGGGAACTGATTGACTCCACCTTTGGTTCGGGCAGTGTTGATAAAAAAGCGTTTGTCAAAAACTTTGAACCCATGTTTTTCAGTGTACCCCCAGAACAAATGCGATTTACTCATTTCCCTGAAGATACCAAATGGCAACTGCTGGAAAAAACCATCACTAGGGAAGATTTTGATAAGCAACCACTGGTTCAAGCTAGCTTGTTCAAGCTCGGGCTATCCCCAGCCAGCATTTTAAAAACCACCAAGAGTTCATCATTCGGGGGCTTCCCGGAAATATTCGATGTCGCAAAAACCAAAATCAAAGTTGTGGAGGTTCCATTAAACGCCAAGCTTAAATCAGGGCAGATTTATCGCATTGCAATCGAATCGCCCGAACTTTCGAAAGTGCTGATTCTTTCAAACGACAAACCACAAATGAATTTACAAAAACAGGGAATTAGCTTTACAGGGCAGGTTCGCGCATTAAGCGGAACCATGTTGATCGCAGTGCAAAAACCAAACCAAGGGAATGAGTTTTCTTTTTTGCTCCGCTACCAAGTGGAGTAATATATGGTTGGGTGTTCGCCTCCTACATTCCGAACCAATCATCTGATAATTTCAAAAATAAAAAACCTATTGCCTTGTTTGATGACTCTTTTCAAAATATCATTGGGTATCGATTGGAAAAACCTTAATAACGAAAATGGGACTGCATGGCATTTGCACCTGAAACCATCAAACTGCTAAGAGCAGCAAAGGAATTAGTAAAAAAAATTCCCGCTGATGCTGTTTTGATCCTTGCGGATGGCCCAATGGAATGGGACAAGGTGCTGGAAGAGTTATCAGGTACACGAATATTGGTTGCAGCTAGGCATGAAGATGACTTCGTGCGTATCAAAGATCACCCCGATCTAACACTCATCGAGATTGAATCCGGCCCCACCCCTACCCAAGAACGCATGAGCCTTGCATTACTCGAAGCAGTACGATCCGAAAAACTCAGACAGGGCGCAGAGGTAGTGGTGCTTTACAATGGTATCGAGGTGGGCGAAGAAAAGCCCGACATGATAGATACCCTCAGCCTGATCAAATTAGGCGAACATCTCGAAAAACTTAGCGCGCAGGATCTTCGCAGGCTAGATACCCAGGTACCGTTAGAAACCCTCAGAGCCGTGGTCGACCTTGCGACCGAAATAGGCAGAGAAGGCAGAGAAGGCCACCCTATCGGCACTATGTTTGTCGTGGGAGACACCCGCAAAGTGATGGGCCTTTCACGCCCCATGAACTTCAACCCTTTCCGTGGCTACAGCGACGAAGAACGCGATGTCCGCAATCTCGCGGTGCGCGAACAAATCAAAGATATCGCCAAGCTGGAAGGCGCAATTATTATTCGAAGAGATGGCGTTGCAGTGGCTGCATGCAGGCGAATCGAAGCTTCCTACTCAGGTTTTACCCTTAGTATGGGATTGGGCACCAGGCACGCATCTGCAGCCGCAATAAGTAAAAGCACTAAGGCCATTGCTGTAACCGTCAGCCAATCATCCGGCACAGTTCGAGTATTTCAGAATGGCGAAGTGATGCTTCATATCGAACCATTCGCCCGCCCTATGACATGGGGTAAGTTTCGAATGGATGCGCTTGAAGACAAGAAATCCTAGCTCGCTTTCAAAACCCAAGCGAAAGTGGCTTTCTAGAACCATCAGCGAAGGAAGAATCCTTTATCCGCCTTACAAGCCTCAAGCGCAAGCGAAGGCCGCTTTGGAAGATTGGAGCAAATCTAAAAGAATTTTTAAAGATTTTAATAAAAGCGCCAACAAATTAGACAAAATAAGCCATTAACCTATACCCAGAATGGGTTTACAACAAAAACAAAGCTTGGCAATAGAAGTAGATCCCTTGTATTACTTAAAAATCCTTCTACAGGTGCTAAAAAAGTGGAAGCTATGCTAGAGGCGTTGGATTTGCTTGGATAAAGTATTACATTTAGGGGATTTTCGGCTGTTTTTGAGGGAGATAGGGCTGCAATTGGTAAGGTGATTTAAGCGGCATCAGTTCAAGAAATCTCTATTCGTCTGATTAAGAGGGTTCTCTGCAATTGATTTTCCTAATAGATCGACCTAAATATCTTGAATCCTTGCTAGAAGTGCTTATAAAGAATGTTGCTATTACTATCTTGGGTAATTCTAAGTGTAGTGATGAATGCGGGTGTAGCTCAGTGGTAGAGCGCCACGTTGCCAACGTGGCTGTCGTGGGTTCAAGTCCCATCACCCGCTCTGTAGTAGGCCGAAAGAATCCTGAAAGCGAAGCATAAAGCTAGTGATCAAGATTCTTTCGGTTTGGTTTTTTCCAGAAAATGTTCGGGCCAAGAGGGGTCAGCGGACATTTAAACTGGCATGGCAAATTAAAATGATCATCGTCATGCTGCCTATAGTATAACTGGTAAGGATCCCTCAAAATTATCATGTTGGAAACAGATTGCCATGACTGAGACGAAAACCGGACTGGAAGTACAAGAAACCCACAAGCACGATCATGATCATGCAAATTGCGATCACGATCATAGCGCAGATCACGATGCCAAAGCCCCTGTGAAGTTGACTCAAGAAGTTGATATCAAAGATGCAGGCCCTTGCAAAAAGCACATTAAAGTTTCCGTAAGCAGGGCAGATATCCAATCCAGAATGGACGACCATTTCAAAACAATGGTTACAGATTCAAGCGTAGCAGGCTTTAGACCAGGCAAAGCACCGCGCAAGATTGTTGAAAGACGATTTCAAAAAGAAGTAATGGGCCAGGTCAAGAATGAAGTGATTCTTGCAAGCCTTGAACAATTGGCTGAAGACTTCGATATTGCACCACTTAGCCCACCCAATTTAGACCCAAGTTCTGTCATCATCCCTGAAAATGGCCCGATGGTTTACGAATTTGAAGTTGAAGTAAGGCCTCAATTCGACCTTCCAGCCTATAAAGGTTTGAAGCTGATTCGCTATACCCACACCTTCACTAAGGAAGAAATCGACACCCAAGTTAATTCCATGGTTGAACCTTTGGGCACCAAAGTTGACAAGAAGAATCCTGCTGTTGCAGAAGGCGATTACCTCACTCTTGATGCAATCATCAATGATGGGGATGCCAAGATCGGGGAAATCAAAGACCTTGAAATCCGAGTTAACAAGCAACTTGCATTCCGAGATGGTGTTGCAGAAAAGTTCATCGAACAAATCGGTGGCGCAAAGCCAGGCGATACCCGCGATGTGGATATCAAACTTTCAAGCGTCGTAACCAACGAAGCTTTGGCAGGCAAAGTAGTGAAGGCCAAGGTAACGGTCAAGGGATTGCAAACCTTGGAATTACCAGAGTTAACCGGGGAAATATTAGGCGCTTTTGGCTGTAAGAATGAAGATCAGTTCCGCGAACTGGGCGAAGTTGTATTGAAGCGCAGGTTGGATTACCAACAACGCCAATCCTCCCGTAATCAAATTTTGGAACTCATCGCAGGTACAACGAATTGGGAACTGCCCCAAGATCTTTTGCGCAGGCAGGCTAAGAAGGCCTTATCTCGCAAAGTTATGGATATGCAATCCAACGGGTTGAGCGATAACGAAATCAACGCCCGGGTTCGAGTTCTCCAGCAAGATGTTCTTAAGAGCACTGCTGCAGCACTCAAAGAACACTTCGTTTTGCAGAAAATTGCGGAAATCGAAAAACTGGAAGTTAGCGATGACGATTTGAACCTTGAAATCGAACGCATTGCACAGCAAAATGATGAATCTCCTCGCAAGGTTCGTGCAAGATTAGAAAAAGAAGATCTTATCGAAGCTCTTGCTGTGGAAGTAATTGAACGAAAATCGCTGGATCTGGTACTTGATTCTGCAGAGTACACCGAACAACCTCTGCCCAGTCATGATACCCTGATTACTGGTACAGCAGAAGCAGATGCAGCGCCTCAAGATCAAGGTGTTTCTAAGGAATAGTAAACTCGTTTCAGGTAGGAGTCCCTCATGCAACCTTACGGCTTCGGACCCATGGCATCTATGGCTCAGCGCCAGCGGGATTACACCCGTCAGCGCAATTATGGCACCGGCGATATTCTCCTCGATAACCGGATTATCTTCTTTGGCTGCTCGGGCAGCAATGTTTACGAACCGGTGATCACTGATGTTACTGCCAACATGGTGATTCAGCAGATGCTTTATCTGCAAAACGAAAACAAGCAGACTGAAATCTCGTTCTATATCAATTCGCCTGGTGGCTCGGTTTCTTCGACCCTTGCCATCTACGACACCATGCAATTTTTGGAATGCCCCATTGCGACTTTTTGTATGGGAGTAGCGGCGAGCGGCGCAGCTATCCTGCTTGCTGCAGGCACCAAAGGTAAGCGCTATTGCCTTCCTCACGCCAAGGTAATGATTCACCAACCTTGGAGCGGTGGAATTGGCGGACAAGCTTCGGATGTGGAAATCGAGATGATCGAGATTCTTAAGGAAAAAACCCGATTAAATCAGATTCTTGCCAATCATACCGGCAGAACTCTGGCAGAAATCGAGGCAGAAACTGAAAGAAATCGCTACTTTGATGCTGCGGAGGCAAAAGCTTTTGGCTTGGTGGACGAGATCTTGACCCGTACCACCGAGGCAAAACAGGCAAAATAGGACGCTGGAATGGTGGATGAGTCACCTTCCTTGCCATATTTATTCATTTTACCCCAACCCGGCTGCCGATAACTCATTTACGAGCCGGGCTGTTCCTAAGGAACTTTCCCATGCCTCTGGTACCTTATGTGGTTGAACGCAGTGGACGCGACCCGCAGGTATTTGACATCTACAGTCGTTTGCTTAAGGATCGCATCATTTTCCTCCAAGGGGAAATTGATGACTACAGCGCAAACTTAGTAGTTGCTCAAATGTTATTCCTGCAGTTTGATGACCCCAAGGCGGATATTCATCTTTACATTAACTCACCAGGCGGCTCGGTTACCGCAGGTATGGGTGTGTTTGACACCATGCGTTATATCACCTGCGATGTAGCGACTTATTGTATCGGTATGGCTGCAAGTATGGGCGCAACCCTTCTTGCCGCTGGTACCAAAGGCAAGCGTAACGCACTGCCTCATGCTGAAGTGATGATTCATCAGGTGCTTGGTGGGGCAAGAGGCCCTGCAACGGATATCGAGATCCGAACCAAACACTTGTTGCGTACGAAAAAGAAGATGAACGAGCTGCTCCAACAGCTAACTGGGCAACCCTTCGAAAAGGTTGAACGCGATACCGATCGCGACAACTTTATGAGTGCTCAGGAAGCCAAGGAATATGGCCTCATCGATAATGTGCTAGAGCGTATGACACCCGGCCAAGCCGCCAAGGAATAAACCCTGGCAAAACTCCCGGGTGTGTGGTTAAACCGCACCCGGAAGTTTTTAGTAATGACACGCTGTTATCCTTATTTCTGTTCACTCTTACTGCTTTGCATATTCATTGCAGGCTGCAAATCTCCCAATCATAAGCTGGAATCCGAACTTCGCGCACGCGATAACGATATTGATTACCTCAAAAACGAACTCTATCGCTCTAAAACTTACAACAAAGCCATGGAGATGGAACTCCACGCCACCCGAGGCGAAGTTCCTCCAGGAACCCCTTACGACCCACTTAACAAAGTCTACCCTTTAAAAAACATCACCTTAGGCAGACAAACCGGTGGGGTTGACCTCGATGGCCAAACAGGCGAAGAAGCTCTTCAGGTAATTATTGAGCCCAAAGATGCTGAAAGCCATGTCGTTAAAGTTCCAGGCAATGTACTTATTCAAGTCATCGAAATTTCTACTGAAGGCTTGAAGACTCCGCTTTCCACTTGGCAGGTTTCCAACGATGAGCTTAGTAAATCTTGGCGTAACGGCCTTCTTACCACAGGCTATGCACTTACTATGCAATGGAAACTATGGCCCAACTCCGACAAACTCCGGGTTATCGTTCATTTTAAACTGGATGATGGCAGACTATTCGAAGCGGAAAAAGATTTCACCTTAAAGCTACCGCCTGCTTATCTTCGTAAAGCACCCTCAGTGGAAACACAAACCATACCGCCCACTTCCACCATGATCATTCCTTCGCCTGGATTATCCAACCCTGCGCCTGTAACTTCGAATGTTCCTTTGCCAAGCCCCATGAAAGAACCAGTATACGCCCCCATACCAACTCCTGCGCCCACACCAACTCCTATGCCGAATTCCCCTGCGCCGACTCCTTTGCCTGCTCCTACACCTGCACCGACTCCTTTGCCTGCTCCTACACCTGCACCGACTCCTTTGCCTGCTCCGACGCCTCTACCGCCGCCGAACAAGGAAGGCACCTTGATTCCACCACCACCTTCGCCTACACCTTCTTCGCCAGAAAAGACGACCACGCCCAACAACGGGCCGAATCTTTTGATTCCACCTGCTAACAACTCCCCTTTGCCCGAGGGCATGGTAAGCGCAGGCCCTTGGCGTGGTATCAACACCAATCCAATCCAATCTGCTGCACAAATACTTATGCCAATTAAATCAAAGTAAGATGCTACGCTACTAAAACTTAACAAAGCTGTGTGTTTTATTGGTTTCGATTAAGTTTTTTAATGACCCAGAATATCTGAACCGTCTTTGACTGCAGCAATTTGACTACAAACGGCACACCTTTAAATCAAAGCGGGAGTATGGCTTAAGAACACACCCGGCCAGATGGGTTAATATATCCGGCAAAAAAACGCACTACCTTTTCTTTATTTCCATAATCGGACAACGCCATAAGAATCAAACTTCTCATCTGAGCTAACAATAGCTATTTTTTCAATAATGGATTGAGCAACTAACAATCGATCAAAAGGGTCTCGGTGATGCCGTGGTAAATTCTCGACATGTAAAGCATGAACCAATTCGATATGCAAAAGGCCAAACTTGTTAACCAAAAGTTCCCTTGGGAGAAAGGTGGATACTGGTTCCCCCAGATCAAGCTTCTTTAGTCCAACTTTAATTGCAATTTCCCAACAAGTAGCCATGCTCACAAATTTGCGATTCAATGAGTCTTCGATTAAAGCTTTAGCATTAGGCACCAAGTGTGGGTCTTCATTCAAAAACCAAAGAAGTGAATGGGTATCAAGGAGAAGGTTCACTCCATGTACTCCGAAAAGTCCTCAAGCGGAGCGTCAAAATCAGAAGCCATGCGGATTTTGCCTTTAGCACTACCCGCCTTGCATGGCCAATGTTGCTGCGATTCTGTGCGGGCCAACTTCGCAATCGGCTTTTCATTTTCAGTGATCACAACTTCGTCCCCCGGGGCAAGCCGATGAATGATATCCATTAATTGCGTCTGTGCTTCTTGAATTGTTATAGTTGTCATATTAAAATCCCTTTCTATACCTATTGTACTGCTACTTAGTCTAATTGATCCCTGATTATTTAACCTTCTAATTATTAGGCATTATTAAACTGCCAACAATTTAAATCTATCTTGCGAGAATTGCGGCAGCCAATTGACCAATCACGGTAAGAAATAGTACAAAAAAACCTAGAAACATAAGTAGAAGCCCGCCCCAATGGTGAGGCGTTTTTGCATATATCAACGGTTCCGATATCAAGGCTATCAACTGCTTCGATAGCAACCCTTCAGGCTTATTAAAACAGATTGTGCCATGCTTTAAGAAGGGAAAAACTTCAACTTCCATTTTCTCTTCCGTGTCATCATGTGGATTATGAAGAATGTATAAATTTCCGAACTTACGATACTGACAACCGGATTGCTCCAAAGCGCCAACAATTGCAGAATCAAAAACCTCGGGATCAACATTATAAAAACATGTCCAACTGCGCTTGCGATAAATCAAAATTGCAGAAATGCTCAGCGTCATAACAAAATAAACCAACCAAATGAAAAGCCAAAACCATCTCGAACCTTCAAGCGATGAGTATGGAATTGGCCCCTCTCCCGTCAACCAATACCTGCGCCAAGTTTCATAAATTGAAGTGATTACTGCAGGTAATCCCACTAATACCAAGCCAGAACCTGCAAACATCAATGCAACAAAATCCCAAGATCCGCCAACGATGGAAGGCCTGCTATGACGGCTTATACCACCCACCCAAATCAGGTAGATCGCTACAGGCAAAAAAAGAATTAATAGTATCACCAGCTACCTCTTCAGAATATTCACACAAGAAAACCGCAAGTTCTTCCCCTACCTATGGCATCAAACTATTTTATCGATTCTAATAGCAGTTAGGCTATCGATTATTATTTACTTACGCAACTTATTATCAGGGGCTATTTTTCATGAGCATGCGATATCGAACTTTAGGCAATACTGGGCTCAATGTTTCAATCATCGGTTTTGGGGCTGCCCCCCTAGGCGGTATTTATGGCCCTTTCACGGAATCCGAATCCACCCAAACCGTACATCAAGCCATCGACCAAGGCATTAACCTCTTCGATACCAGCCCCTATTATGGCATTAAACTTGGCGAAGAAGTTTTGGGGCGAGCGTTGAAAGGGGTTCGAGAAAAAGTGATACTCGCAACCAAGTGTGGCAGAATCACCCAGACCGAGTTCAATTTCAAAGCCGACTTTATTGTGAAAAGTATGGAGGAATCCCTACAAAGGCTGCAAACCGATCATATAGATATATTCCAGGCGCATGACATCGAGTTCGAAGCCGACCTTGATATGGTCTTCAGCGAAACCTTCGAAGCTTTGCAAAAGCTGAAGAAGCAAGGGAAATGCAGATTCATAGGCATGACGGGATACCCGCTGGGATGCCTGAAAAAGGCACTCGAAGCCTGCGTGTTGGATGTCTGCATTAGTTACTGCCATTGTACTTTGCTGGATCAATCCATGCTAAGCGAGTTGGTGCCGATCGCAGAACGCAGGGGAACTGGTATAATAAACGCAAGCCCCTTGGCTATGGGGGCATTGACATTAAACCCGCCCGCCTGGCATCCCGCCCCGGAAGAAGTAAAGCAAGCTGCAATGAAAGCTGCGCAATATTGCAAATCTCAGGGAAGTGATCTTTCATTATTGGCGATGCAATGGGTGTTAAGTCAGGAAAAAGTTGCAACGACATTGGTGGGAATGTCTAAATTAAGTGAATTGGAAACAAACCTTAAAGCTCTGGAAAGTGGCCCGGATCCTGTACTATTAAAAGAAGTTCAAAAAATACTTTCTCCAGTACAAGGCCGTTGCTGGCACAGTGGGCTTTGGGCCCCTGAAGCTTAAAAACAATAAATAAAAGAGTGTGATGATGACTAACAAAACCTTTCTATGTCTTGCCTTGACTGTGATCCTTGTGGGCCAACTCCCCGCACAAGGTTTATCACCCAAACAGGCAATCGAAAAAATGCAAGTGCCTGCCGGAATGGAAGTACGATTAGTTGCAAGCGAACCTCAGGTGCGTCAGCCACTCAGCATGTTTTTCGATCCTAAAGGCCGTTTATGGGTATTACAGTATCTTCAATATCCTAATCCTGCGGGCCTGAAAGCCGTGAAGCAGGATCAGTATCTGCGCACCATCTGGGATCGTGTGCCCGAGGCGCCTCCCAAAGGCCCCAAAGGCGCAGATAAAATCACCATCCTTTATGATCGAGATGAGAATGGCTTGTTTCGAAAATCGAAAGATTTTGTCACAGGCCTGAATCTTGCATCGGGCATGATTTACGGCCACGATGGCCTTTTCGTGG
>Ga0209597_1002077_pt1 | contig 12850 bp, 12 predicted proteins | sample M_140625_MF_Meta_FD_187316 | JGI IMG/M metagenome (GOLD analysis project Ga0209597, IMG submission 187316) | Freshwater microbial communities from Lake Montjoie, Canada to study carbon cycling - M_140625_MF_MetaG (SPAdes) (version 2) | ecosystem: Environmental > Aquatic > Freshwater > Lake...
TAGAGGCGCCACTCCCACCCGATCTGCAACTCCCACTTGATACGCTACGGTTGCACGGAGAGAGATCGGAGGGCTGATGCCAGGCCAGCGACGTGAAGGTGCAGCGGGGGCGCAGGTGATCGTGATCTCTGGGCCGAGTGGCGTGGGGAAAGACACCATCATCAACGAGTTGCGCCGTCGTCCGATTGGTCAGACCTTCCACTACGTTGTGACCTGCACCACCCGTGAGCCACGGGCTGGTGAAATGAACGGCGTCCACTATCACTTCCATACGGATGCAACCTTTGCGGCACTGAACGCCGCCTCCGGGCTCCTTGAGTCGGCCTCGGTGCATGGCCGCTCCTATGGCACACCGCGCAGCGAGGTGCGTGATGCGCTCGAGCGTGGCCAAGATGCAATCCTGAAAATCGATGTTCAGGGGGCGCGGAGCGTCCGTGCCGCTATCCCAGAGGCGATCCTGATCTTTATCGCGCCTCCGTCAGCGGAGGCGCTCGCCGTTCGGCTCGCTGGGCGCGGTACCGAGACGGCGGAGGAGCTTGTGACGCGCGCGAAGAGCGCCATTGTGGAGATGGATCGCGCGAAGGAGTACGACTATCTCGTCCTGAATGAGACTGGTTACCCGGAAGAGGCGGCGGCGCAGGTCGAGAAGCTCGTCCTTGCTGAACGCGCCAAGCATCCGGAGCGCCGGATCACGGTGTGAGCGGGGCCGAAACGCCCTCGCCTGATCAGCGCGCCGGTTCGCCCGCAACGGTTCGCGTCGCTGTTGACCTTCCTGGCGCGCAAGGCGAGCGACTCTACGACTATCTACCACCAGAGCGTGGCGCGCTCGTTGTTGGTGATGGCGTGGTTGTGCCGTTCGGCAGCCGACGCGCAGTTGGCATCGTTGTAGGAGCCCTCGGCGACTACGTTGCACCAGACGGTTTCCAGTTAAAACGCGTTGAGGCGAAACTCGGCGAGAGTGTGCTGATCGGCCCGCTCGGCATGCAGCTGGCACTCCGCGCTGCAGAACACTGGTCTGCGCCGCCAGGGCTCACCCTCCGTTCACTACTGCCACCGGGACTTCTCGACAAGGTTGATGCGGTGGTGCGCTTCGTTGGTGCCCCGAGTGAGGCTGAGCTTCGTGCCGGTATCACAGCAGAGTGGTCTCCAGTTGATCGGCTGAGCGGTGCACGTGGTCGCGCTCGCACCGCACTGCTCACGCTGCTGCGAACAGGGGAGCGTGAAGGCCGAATTGAACGGAGATGGCAGCTGAGCGCAGTCAGCGGGCGCGTGATTCAGGAGGCGTACGCGCGCCTTGCCCTGTTGCAAGAGCGCCCTGCTACGGCGGTGGCGCAACCTGCACCACGCGGTGCCCGTCAGCTGGAACTCCTCGCTCGCCTTGAGGCTGCGGCTGAGACAGAGGAACATTTTGTGCGAGCTGCGGATCTCCCTGGCGGCCTGAGTGCGGTGCGACGACTTGAGGCGCTCGGCCTGGTAGGCGTTGAACTGCGTCGCCGTCAACGGCGTCATGCAGATCGGCGGGCGAGCGACGTTCAGTACGAGGCGGGTACGCCGGCGTGGAGTAAAAGACAGGAGTTACTCCTCAGCGCAGATCTTGGCGCAGGGGTGACGCTGCTTGATGGGCCACCAGGATCTGGCAAGAGTCGTGTAGCGGCAGAGATCGTGGCGCGCACCCTCAAGGCTGGACGATCGGTACTCTGGCTGGTCCCAGAGACAACGCAGGTTGCAGTTGCAGCTGACGCACTCTTCGCCGCAACGGGCGTTGATGCGGAACTGATCCATGCCGGAGCGAGCCAGGGTGAGCGGCTTGATGCGCATGCGCGACTCGTGCTGCCAGGGCCACATCTCGTTGCTGGCACGCGAACGGCGATCGGTGCACTGAGCCATGAAGTGGGTCTGATCGTTGTTGATGAGGAGCATGAGTCCGCGTACAAGTCGGAGCGGATGCCGCGCATTCATGCACGTGATGCTGCCCTCATGCTCGGTGAGGCGGCGAATGCGCCAGTGATTCTCATCAGCGCCACTCCAGCGATTGAGACGCTCGCACGCGCCGATCTGCTCAAATGGCGTCGCATCACCCTTGAGGGGCGCACGGTAGCGCCACAGATTGCAGTGGTTGATATGCGCCGCGAGTTGGAAGAGGGCTGGAAGTCGATGATCAGTCGGCCACTCCTCGCCGCCCTGGAGGGCCTGCGCTGGAGTGATGGAGAGCAAGCACTTCTGATCATCAATCGTCGTGGTCTTGCGTCGGCGCTCCTCTGCAGAGATTGTGGCGCTGCGCAGTCCTGCCCCTCGTGCGAACGACCGCTGGTGCTCCATAGCGCGGGCTCACTGCTGCGCTGCCACGGCTGTGGCCTTGTTGCTGAGCCGCTGACGCGTTGCCCTTCCTGTCAGAGTGCGCGGATTCGTGCAATCGGTGGTGGGACGGAGCGACTCGAGGCTGACGTGAAGCGTCTCCTCCCTGAGGTCGTTGTGGATCGCCTCGATGCGGATGCCGCCGCGGCGATCGGTGCGGGCGACCGCATCCTTGACGCATTCCGTAGTGGCCGCACGCAGTTGCTCATCGGCACGGCACTTGCGGCAAAGGCGCTTGACCTCCCGCGCCTCGCGCTGGTTGGCGTTGTCTCTGCGGACACTGGACTCCTCCTCCCTGATGAGCGGGCCGCAGAACGCGTCGTCTCACTCATCGTGCAGGCAACAGGAAGGCTTGGGCGCGGTACAACGGCGGGGAGTGCCTGGGTGCAGAGCTATCGGCCGGAGGATCCAGCAATCGTCGCGGCGGTTGAGCTTGCACGCGGTGGCGCGGTGGATGTGTGGCGACGACGAGAGATCCTGTTACGTCAGAGTGCGGGCGGCGCCCCCTTCTTGCGCACGGCGAAGATCACCGTCTCAGGAACCACTGCGGGAGGAACCCATGCGCGTGCAGTGGCGGTGGCGGACCAGCTCCGCACGTTGATCAACACAGCAGATGGGGCGCGCCTCCTCGGTCCGATCCCTGCATGGGTCCCAAAGCGTGCGGGCCGCTGGCGCGAAAATGTCATCGTTCGCGTCGCCGACCCCATCCCGCTGGTCCATGCGGTGGCTGGGCGCGATATCAGCGTGGACCTTGACCCAGAGACGCTCCTCTAGCGCGCTCGGAGGTGCACATCGCGAAGCGGCTGCTGGCACTTGCTAGAATCTTGGCATGAGTGTCAAGCCGATCCTGCTTCTGGGCGATCCGCGCCTTCGCATGCCTGGACAGCCGGTGGAGAGCTTCGGAAAGTTGCTGCATAGCCTGATTGAAGACCTCGTCCACACCATGCGGGCGGCGCCTGGCGTCGGTCTTGCCGCCCCGCAACTTGGCGAGCCGCTCAACGTTGCGGTTGTCGAGGCGAAGGGGCGCACCTACGAGCTGGTCAACCCGCGCATCGTGCGCGACAAAGGTGACATCACCGACCTTGAGGGTTGCCTCTCAATTCCTGGCTACGTTGCTGATATCAGCCGCCGCGAACGCGTCTGGGTGGAGGCGCAGGATCGTCACGGGCGTCAATACAAGTTCAGCGAGCACGGCTTCCTCGCGCGTGCCGTACAGCATGAGTTGGACCATCTAAAGGGGAAGCTCTACATCGACTATCTCGATTCGCTCGATGAGCTCATTGCGGTGAACGACGATGAAGAGGCTGACGAGGATCCAGAGAGCCCAGCGGCGAAGAGGCGGAAGCGTGCCGCGCGAGTTGCGGGGGCCCACAGTCACTGAGATTCAGATCCTGCTGATTGGGAGTGGCGCCTTTGCGCTACCCGCCTTCAACGCCGTCCACGCCGATCCGAACTTTGACATCGTCGCCGTTGTCAGCGCGGCACCGCGCGCTGCGGGACGGAGCGGCGCACCGCAATCAACTCCGGTAGCCGAGTGGGCAAGGGGGGAGGGGCTTGACCTTCTGGAAACAGGTCGACTGCGGGATGCGGCAACACTCGAGACGCTGATGCAGCTCGGCGCAGCGGTCGGGCTCCTTGCAGATTTTGGTCAGATCGTTCCTGGCGCACTCATTGATGCGCTCCCAGGCGGCATCTTGAATCTGCACCCGTCGCTGTTGCCAAGGTTCCGCGGGGCAAGCCCGATCCCCGCCACGATCCTTGCTGGAGACTTCGAGACGGGTGTAAGCACCATTCTGATGGATGTGGGACTTGATACTGGCCCGCTCCTGAATGTGCAGCGCTACGCGCTGAAGGGAGGCGAACAGAGCCCTGCGCTGGAAGTGCGTCTCGCCGAGCTTGCGGGTGAAGAGATCGTTGCAACGATCAAGCGGCATCTCAAAGGCGAACTGGATCCAAGGCCGCAGTCGCCTGATGGCGTTTCGTTGACCAAGCGACTCACCCGTGCAGATGGGTTAGTAGATTCGACCTTCACCGCTGATGACGCGTATCGCGCCTGGCGCGCGTATCGTCCCTGGCCAGGGGTCTGGGTCAGCGTCGCACCGGCACTCGAGCGGTTGATCCTTGATGAGGTGGGGGAGCCGAGGCGTGACGTTCAGGTAGAGGCTGGCCACTTCGTTCTTCATGAGGGGACCCTCATGCTCGGCCTCCGGGACGGCGCACTCCCGCTCCTGCAGGTGACACCAACAGGTGGAAGGCGCATGGGTGGCGGGGAGCTGGTTCGTGGTCGGCCTGAGCTGCTTGCTCCGCATGCGAGAATCAGCGCATGAGCGAGACGAAGCCCCCCCTGCCAGCGATCAGCGATCTTGATCTCGCCGGAGTCACGGCACTCGTTGCCGAGCTCGGGCTGGAGAAGTATCGATCGGCACAGATCCTCGATGCGGTCTGGCGATCGGATGCGACCACATGGGCCGGTGTCACGACGCTAAGTAAGCAGGCGCAGGAGACACTCGCCGCGGTGGCACGCTTCTACTCAACGGAGACGGTTGAGCGCGAGGACGTAGAGGACGGCGCTACCACCAAGCTATTGATCACACTGAGCGGCGGCGCTAAGGTGGAGGCGGTGCTGATGCGCTACCCGCCAGATCCGCGACGTGGGCGTGGCGAGCGCGCAACCATCTGCGTCTCGAGCCAGGCGGGCTGTGCGGTTGGGTGCCCCTTCTGCGCCACTGGCGAACTCGGCTTCACCCGCAACCTCACCGCCGGCGAGATTCAAGACCAGGTGCGACTCGCTCGGCAGATCCTCCGTGGCGAGGGTCGAGAGCTGACGAATGTCGTCTTCATGGGAATGGGGGAACCACTACAGAACCTCGACCCCGTCCTCGCATCCATTGACGGGTTGACTGATCCGCTCCGCGGTGGGATTGGACAGCGACGCATCGTTGTCTCTACGAGCGGTGTGGTTCCAGGGATCAACCGACTCGCTCAGGTGCGACCACAGGTGACCCTTGCGGTCTCACTTCACGCCGCGCGCAACCCACTACGCGATCTTCTCGTCCCACTGAATCGGAAGTGGCCAGTGGAGGAGGTGGTGGCGGCCGCCGCTGCACATGCACGGACAACGGGACGTCGAACCACCTTTGAGGTGACGATGATTGATGGGATTAACGATCGCCCAGATGATGCGGCGGCGCTCGTACAGGTGCTACGTGGCAGCGATGCACACGTCAATTTGATCCCAATGAATAGCGTTGCGCATACCCCATGGCAGGAGAGCAGCGCGCAGCGGATTGAAGAGATCGCCGAACAATTGCGTGCCTCTGGCCTCTCGGTCACCGTGCGGAGGAATCGTGGACGCGAGGCGGGCGCCGCTTGCGGGCAACTCGCCGCTGAACGTGCTGGCACGCCGCCACCAGCCGCTGTGGCACGCCGTCGCGAACTTCTTGTTGTTGCGAGTGCCGCAGCACTGCAGGGACGCCGTTCACCTACACCACTCGCCCCATCAGGACCGCTCGCACCGTCCGATCCACTCGGCGGAGGTGACGCGCCATGAGCGGCGTGCAGATCGCGGCAAGCATCCTTAACGCGGACCTCGGTGCGCTGCGCGAGGCGGTGCAGGAGGCGGAGCGCGCCGGAGTCGACCGCATTCACCTGGACATCATGGACGGCCACTTCGTGCCGAACCTCACTTTCGGTCTGGCAACCGTTGAGGCGCTTCGTGGCGCAACGAAGCTGCCGTTTGATGCGCACCTGATGATCAGCAACCCATCAACATGGGCGCCGCGATATGCGGCGGCTGGCTGCCAGACGGTTGCAATTCATGTGGAGGCGCCAGAGCGTCACGCCGCAACCCTTGAGTCGATCCGTAGCGCGGGCGCGCTCGCCGGTCTTGCCGCAGATCCTGGAACGCCAGTGGACGCGCTCTCCGCCTTTGCGGGGCAGCTCGACTTTGCGCTGGTGATGACCGTGAAGTCTGGCTTTGGCGGCCAGTCATATCAACCTGATGCTGCGGCGCGCATTCCAGCCCTCCGCCTCCTCTTAGGGGCAGAGCGACCGATTCACGTTGATGGCGGGATTAAGGTTGGCACCGCTGCGGACGCGGTGAAGCGGGGTGCGGACGTGCTGGTTGCAGGGACGGCGTTATTTGGCGCGGGAGAAATGGGGGCGGCGATTGCGTCGCTCCGCCCGAAGGCGTAGCGGAGAGCGGCTTAGGCGCCCTTGGTTGCCGTTCGGCGGCAGGAGGTGCAGACGAGCACGCGCTTGGTCGTCCCGCCGGAGAGCACCATCGTTGGCTGCAGGTTGGCGCGGAAGCGTCGGTGGGCACGGACGCGATTCATCCCGACCGACTGGGGGTTAAACCCAGAGATCGAATCCTTGCCACAGAGGACGCAGAAGCGGGCCATATGCTCTCCTTGCTGTCAGTTGGGCGTCTGCTAGGGACGCGCCGCCAATCGTGCCGTATCGTAGCAGGAACGCCGAGAAGTTGGCCAAGGAGGCTGAGGGAGGTCGGAATGCCGAATGGTGCCATCTACGCATGGAGGGGAGCCCCTCTCGTTCGTGTGCCCCAGAAGCCGTGCTGACCCAAGCATGAGGCTGGCCCGATGAGCAGGAAGAGCTGGGATGGGGTTGAGCTGATGGCCGCCCTCCGCTCGGGGGCTCAGCGGCTTGAATCGCGCGTTGCAGAGGTGAACGCGCTCAACGTCTTCCCAGTTCCTGACGGCGACACTGGAACGAACATGCTCGCCACCCTGAAGGCGGCAATCGCTGAGGGCGAAGCAACCCTGGCCGCGGGAATCACTGCGATTGACCAGGTGAGCGAGGCGGTCGCGCGCGGCGCGCTTCTCGGTGCGCGAGGCAACTCAGGCGTCCTTCTCTCGCAGATCCTGCGCGGTCTTCCGCAGGCGGTCCGTGGCCGTAAGCGTGCGCGCGCATCAGAGATTGCGAACGCTCTCTCAATTGGCGTCTTGCATGCCTACAGCGCCGTTGCTACGCCAACCGAAGGGACGATCCTCACCGTTGCGCGTGAGGTGGCGGCGAGCGCTCTCGCCGATATCGAAAGCGCCACGGAGTTACGCCCGTTCCTCTTGAAGATTGCAGAGTCGGCGCGCGTCTCCGTTGATAAGACGCCAACCTTGCTTGCGGTTTTGCGAGAGGCGGGCGTTGTTGACTCTGGGGGTGCCGGACTCCAGCTCATCCTTGAGGGGATCGCCGACGTTCCATTTGTTGTGCCATCTGTCACTGGAGACGACGGCGATGCGCGCATCAAGGTAGCAACCCCAGTTGCCGCGCCAAGGCTAGCGAATGCGCCAGGAAATAGTGCTAGCGAGTCGAGCGAGTATGGCTATGAGACCGTCTATATCCTCCACGCGAGTGACACGCCGCTCGATCTTGTGAAGATTCGTGCCGACCTTGAGGGCCTCGGCGAGAGCGTTCTTGTTGCTGGTGACGCGAAAACCTGCAAGGTGCACGTCCACAACCTTCAACCCGATCTGATCCTTGCGTACGGGATCGCTCACGGAGAGGTTCGCGGCGTGACGATTGAAAACTTGGATCAACAGAGTGCAGAACGTGCAACTGGGCATGGGGCCTTCACTGACCTCTCAACCAAGGTCGGCGCATCATCAGCGGCCGCACCGACGCCGCTTCAGCAGGGGACGGCGGTTGTTGCGGTGGCAGCTGGTCGCGGGCTGGCAAGGATCATGCAGTCTGCCGGGGCCGCGCAGATCGTTCATGGCGGTCAGACGGAGAACCCTTCTGCGGCAGAGATCGCCGCTGCGATCAGCGCAACAGGGAAGAGCGATGTGATCGTCCTCCCGAATAACAGCAACGTCGTCCTTGCCGCCCGTCAGGCGGCGGATTTGGTTGCGGCGAACGTGACCGTTGTTCCTACTCGCAACGCCGCAGAGGGGATTGCGGCGCTCCTGACATGGGACCCGTCACTCCCCGCAGATGAGGCGGCGAAGCGATTTGAGAGTGCGCGGACAACGGCACGCACCTTCCGTATCGTTGAGGCGGTCCGCGACGCCGTGGTGAAAGGGGTGAGCGTGCGTTCAGGCGAGGTGATGGCGCTCGATCCAGTCGACGGCATCATCGCCACAGGGGGAGATGATCTTGAGGCGCTAACGAAGGCGCTGAGTGGAGAGCGAGCCGAACTCCTCACCCTCTATCTTGGCGCTGATGTTGACCAGGCGGCCGGAGAGCGGATGGCGGCTGCAGCGCGGAGTGCGATCAGCGGCGTTGAGGTGGAGCTCGCACGCGGCGAGCAGCCAATTGAGCGGGTACTCGTGAGCCTGGAGTGAGCGACGATCCGAGCGGCCTGCCGCTCAAGGGGCTCAACCTGCCGGGCGGGGCAAGCCTCCTCCGTGGACTCGCTCGTTTAGGTGTCACCAGCGTCGCTGAACTGCTCCTCTATCTGCCACGTCGATACGAAGACCGCCGTGCGATCACGCCAGTAGGAGAACTCACCGCTGGAGCCCCCGCAACGATTCGCGCGCGAGTGGTTGACCTGCGCGTGGAGAAGACCTGGCGACGTGGGGTGCAACGCACGATCGCAACCCTTGCCGACGAGAGCGGTGCTGTTGACGCAGTCTGGTACGGACGCCGATTCATTGAGCGCCGTCTCACCCCGAACCTTGAGATCGTCGCCTCTGGTCGGGTGAAGGCACTCGGCTGGCGGGTACAGCTTGAGGCACCAGAGTTCAGTCCAGTTGAGGGGGGAGAGACGGTCAATGCAGGACGCATCGTGCCGATCTACCGGCTCACCAAAGGGGTGACGGCGCTGAGTCTCCGACGCGCGGTCCGCGAGCTGCTCGATCGCTTCGGCGCCGCGCTGACCGATCCGCTCCCGGCGGAGATCCGCGTGCGGCACGGGCTGATGACGCTCGCCGCTGCAATTGAGGAAGCGCACTGGCCCCACGAGTTCGATCAGCGCGATGCGGCGCTCTGTCGTCTTGCGTTTGATGAACTGCTCGCCGTGCAGCTGTCGCTGGTACGACGCCGTCGCCGACGCGCACGTGGAAGTGCGCCGAAGATGCTGGTTGCCACTGCAGAGCGAACGAAGATTGAGGCTGCGATCCGTTCGGCACTCACCATTGGCGCAGCGGCAGGCGCAGCAGGAAGCGTGGTGTCTGAGTGGACGAGCGATCAGAAAATTGCAATTGACGCTGTCCTCGCGGATCTCCAGGGAGGGGAGCCGATGCTGCGACTCCTCCAGGGTGACGTTGGAACAGGGAAGACAGCGGTGGCGCTCGTTGGGGCGGCGGTTGCGGCGGCATCTGGCTGGCAGACCGCGCTCCTCGCTCCGACCGAGCTCCTTGCACGGCAGCACGCCGCCACCGCGCAGCGACTTCTCGCGCCACTCGGCATCAGCGTTGAGCTGCTCGTTGGGAGCCTCACGGCGGCAGAGCGGCGACGCGTTCGCGCCGCTGCGGAGTCTGGTGCAGCATCACTGCTGATCGGCACGCACGCCCTCTTCGCAGAGGCGACGCAATTTTCATCGCTCGGCCTTGTCGTTGTTGATGAGCAGCACCGATTTGGCGTTGAGGAGCGCAGCCAGCTCACCGCGAAGGGGGAGGGTGAGCCGCACCTCCTCCTGATGACGGCGACACCGATCCCTCGCACGATTGCGCAACTCCTCTACGCCGACGTCGCATCCTCTGAGCTGCGCGCGCTCCCAGCAGGTCGCCAGCCGATTCGGACGGCGATTCGACGGAGTAGCGACCTTGAGAAGTTGTGGACCTTTGTCAGCGCTGAGGCGGCGGCTGGGCGCGGAACCTTCGTCGTGGTGCCGAGAATCGGTGATGAGGATCCAGGCGAGGAGCCAATCGGCGAGCTTGTCGGTGAGGCCCTTGAACGAGCGGGCGAGGCGGGTGTGGAGGAGGAGGCGAAACTACTTGCCGTCGCACTCCCGAAGCTGCGCATTGGTGTGGTGCACGGGAGGCAGCGCGCAGAGCTTCGCGCTCAGAACATGGCCGCCTTCGCGTCGGGAGGGCTCGATGTGTTGGTTGGGACAACGGTGGTTGAGGTGGGCGTTGATGTGCCGCGTGCAAGCGTGATGGTGGTGCTGAGTGCCGACCGTTTTGGCCTCGCGACGCTGCATCAGCTACGCGGCCGCGTTGGACGTGGCGGGAGTGAGGGCTGGTGCATTCTCGTGAGCGATAGCGAGGATGAGGTGGCGGCGGCGCGCCTGCAGGCGATCGAGTCAACACGTGACGGCTTCCTCCTTGCCGAACGCGATGTAGAGCTGCGCGGCGAAGGCGACGTGCTCGGCACAGAGCAAAGCGGCCTCCCGCCACTCCGGATTGCAGCGCTCTCGCGACCTGCGGACCGCGCACTTGCCGTTCTTGCACGCGGTGATGCGGAAGAGCTCCTCGACAGCATCGGTCGTCCCCGTGCGGCGGCTCGACCACTTATCGAGTCATATCTCCGCGGCTGGCCGACCGACATTCTGGTCGGCACAAAGTGAGGCGTCTGTGAGGATCTCCCGATGAGTAGCCGGCTGCGCATCATCGCCGGCGAACTGCGCGGTCGTCTGATTGAGGTGCCAGAGGAGGGGACGCGCCCATTCGCCGATCGTGTTCGGCAGGCGCTCTTCGCCGTGCTTGAGCTGCGACTCTCAGGCGCTCGCGTCCTTGACCTCTGCGCCGGGAGTGGCGCCGCTGGCATTGAGGCGCTCAGCCGTGGCGCTGAGTCTGTCCTCTTCGTTGATCTCTCACGACGTGCCGCTGAGGTGATCCAACGGAATCTTGCTGGGCTCGACCTCGTTGCTCGCGCTGAGGTGCGAGTTGCTGATGCGGGGATCAGCGCCGCTTCGCTTGCGGCGAGTGGGCGGGAGTTTGACCTTGTGGTCGCCGACCCTCCATATGATGACCTCACCCTGCGACGTGACATTCTCCGTGCGCTTGGGGCGAACCCCTCACCGCTCGGCGCGCAGGGGCTTCTCGTCCTCTCTGGACGCAAGCAGAAGGAGGGTGCAGCACAGGAGGATGCTGCACAGGAGAAGGGAAGCGGTCTACGATTGGTGCGAAGCCTCACCTTCGGTGAGACGGTGGTTGAACTGTATGAGCGTGATGTCAATCAAGTGCGAGAGACGGAGGAAGCGTGAGCGAACGAGTCGGACTCTATCCAGGAAGTTTTGATCCGATCACGTTCGGCCACGTTGATCTGATTCGGCGCAGCCTGAGCGTTGTTGATCGGCTCGTTGTAGCGATCCTTCCGAATGCCACAAAAGAGGCGCTACTGACACTCGCTGAGCGGGAGGCGCTCCTCCGCGCCGTGATCGGCGAGCAGCTCGGCGCCGACGCGAGTCGCATTGAGATCCGTGCCGCCTCAAATCTCGCCGTTCGCGTTGCTGAAGAGGCGGGGGCGAGCGTCATCATTCGCGGACTTCGTGCCGGATCTGACTTTGAGGCAGAACTGCGCATGGCGCATGCCAACCGACTCCTCGCCCCCTCGATTGAGACGCTCTTCTTGATGACCGCACCAGAGCATGCCTCAACCTCGAGTCGCCTGGTGCGCGAGATCGCACGATACGGCGGTCCACTCGAGCGGCTCGTTCCACCCGACGTGATCCCAGTGTTGACTGCGGCAGCGGCACGTCGCAACCCAGCGGGAGGGTGAGTCACTCCAGCGAGACCCCCCTTACGCCAGAAGGGGTGATAGAGCCGCTGCATCTAACTGATTGCTCACCACTTCTCTCGCAGTCATCAGGGGCGAGTGCGCCAATCCCACACTTCAGCGTTGCGAGCGAATCTGATGGCGAGCGCCTTAGCGTCCAAGCGCAACTCCGCGCCGATCGAACGAATCGCGGTGTGCGCATTGTTGGCAGTGCAACTGGCGTTCAGGAGGGCCTCTGCGCGCGCTGCCTTGCTCCGGCACGCGCCAGCCTCCAGACCAACCTTGACGAAGAGATCGTTGAGGAGCGCTTTGCAACGGGCGAGGTGGAACGCTTCGGACCAGGGAACTCCGTTGACCTTGGTCGGCTCGCGATCGAAGGGCTCGACCTCGTCCGCCAGCTGGTGCTGCACTGCGATCCTCCCTGCCCAGAGCGCTGTGAGCGCTGCGGGGCGGCGCACCCTGTCGCCGATTGCCCTCAGCGTGAGGTTGACCCTCGACTCGCCGTCCTCGGCCGCCTCCTCCCGCCCATAGAGGGGGATCCGAAACGAGAAGGGTGAGCCCAACAGCCAGGTCGCAGAGGACGGGCTAGACCCTCGCCGCGACGAGGGGCGACGGATCGGGTAGGCTTCGCTCTCCAAGTCATGCCCTTCAGGGCAGAGAGTGTGAGGTTCATCAGCGATGGGCGTACCAAAGCGAAAGGCATCGAAGTCGCGCCAGGGAGATCGTCGTGCGCATCATGCGCTCACGATTCCGGCGATGGATCGCTGCGCGCAGTGCGGTGCAACCAAGCGCGCGCATCACGCCTGTCTCGCCTGCGGCACCTATCGGGGCCGCGAAGTGATCCGACGCCCAGCGCCGGACACGGAATCAACTGACGCCTAGT
>Ga0209597_1002083_pt1 | contig 12832 bp, 9 predicted proteins | sample M_140625_MF_Meta_FD_187316 | JGI IMG/M metagenome (GOLD analysis project Ga0209597, IMG submission 187316) | Freshwater microbial communities from Lake Montjoie, Canada to study carbon cycling - M_140625_MF_MetaG (SPAdes) (version 2) | ecosystem: Environmental > Aquatic > Freshwater > Lake...
GTCGGGTGCAATATTCCCGCAATCGGCATGGCAACGCCGCCCAATGTTTATACGGCCAGCGTGTTGGCACCTGCCAAGAGTTGCGCTGGGCTTTACACCAGCGTCGCGCCTGCCACTTCCAGCGCTCCAGGGCGCAATCCAGCAGTTGCTGTTGGTGTACCGCTTTCGTGGACCTTCACAGGCTTTTCGGCTGATTTGGACGCTGTTTTCTCCAAAAGCGCCGATGCCAAGGTGCAGCGCACGAGAGAATCCGTAGTGCGAGCTCTAGTGGACGCTGGGCAAACCCGTGTGTGGAACCTGTTGTTGGATGTGATTGTACAAACCGGCCATTATCCTCTGAACGCTTCGGGCGCTCAGCAGTTTATGGTGGCGGGCGAGACCCGAGCGTGGGTACACCTCGCAATCGATCGGCTTACGGGCGAAGTATTGGAACGCCAAGTGGAGTTCGTCGCGGAATGAAGGGGTGCGCGGCTTGGCTTGCGCGTCGCGCCCTGTTGAGACTTAGCGTCTTTTCTTTCCGCTTTTCGCACCGAAGGAGTAACCATTGAGGGTGCGACCGCCCTTGGCCGCGCCGCCTTGAGGAATGGCGTCTTCGTTGAAAAGAGCGGTGTACAAGTAGGGGAAGCCCTCGAGTTTGTGCCGCTGAATTTTCGTCTCGATATAACGCTCGATGGCGCGAACCGCGTCGAGTTCCTCAGCTGTAAAAAGCGTGAAAGCGTCGCCTTCCTGTTGCGCGCGTCCGGTGCGTCCGATGCGGTGGACGTAGTCTTCGGGGTGTCCAGGAACGTCATAATTAATAACGTGCGACACACTGGCTATGTCCAAACCGCGCGCGGCGACATCCGTGGCAACGAGAACCTCAAAGCGCCCCGATTTGAAGCCTTCCAGCGCTTCCATGCGTTCTTTTTGACTCCGGTCCGCGTGCATGCAAGCCACTGGGTGTTTCAGCTCATCGAGACGCGCCGCGACTCGGTCCGCCATCATTTTGGTGGCGGTAAATACGATGACGCTGTGGTAATTTGTCTTCTCCAAAAGTGCCAGTAATAGATCGAACTTCTGGTCTTTGGCTACCGGATAGACCCCGTGGGTGACGGTCTCCGCTGGAGAGCGGCGCTGGCCTATAGAGATAGTCAGGGGATCCCTTAGCACCCACTTGGTAAGTCCTTCGATTTCCGGGGGGAGGGTGGCAGAGAAAAAGAGCGTCTGGCGTTCTTTAGGACAACGTTCGACGATGCGACGCACCTGAGGAAGAAAGCCCATGTCAAGCATGCGGTCGACTTCATCCAGAACTAGATATTCGATGCTGGAAAGGTTGATGTCGCCCTCCTCCATGAAGTCCAGCAAACGTCCGGGAGTGGCCACCAGAACGTCCACGCCACGTTGGAGCATTTCGCGTTGCGGGCCATGACCTACCCCGCCATGAATCATGCCGACTTCGATGTCAAAAAAACGTGCGTAGTCTTTGAACGCAATTTCCACTTGGGCCGCGAGTTCCCGAGTGGGCTCTAGAATGAGGCAGCGTGGTGCTTTGCTGTGTTTGGCCAGCAGAGAAAGCAGGGGAAGGGCGAAGGCGGCGGTTTTGCCGGTACCCGTTTGGGCAGATCCCATAAGATCACGCCCAGAAAGGATCACGGGTATAGACTGTGTCTGAATTGGGGTGGGCTCGGAATAGCCCATTGATTGTACGCCGTGCACTACCGCTTCATGCAGGCCGAAATTCTGAAAATCCATTATTTTTATTTACTACAACTAGACTCAATCGGGCTATGGCCGGTCATTTTGGACCTGCTGCCTCTGGTTGGGAGAGCGCTACCAATCGGTTAATTTGAGCTGCCGCATACGCCGCACCAAAGCCGTTATCTATATTCACGACTGTGACACCGCTGCCGCAACTGTTTAACATCCCTAGCAGGGCCGCTAACCCTCCGAAGCTTGCACCATACCCCACACTCGTAGGAACCGCCACAACTGGTTTGCTCGTCAACCCGGCCACCGCACTGGGCAGAGCTCCCTCCATTCCGGCTACAACCACCAGTACAGTACACGCCTCCAACTGGTTGCGCACAGCCAGCAGTCGGTGAATGCCGGCCACACCCACGTCCGAAATCCGCAGCACGCGGTTCCCAAAAACTTCCAACGTGACCACCGCCTCCTCAGCCACCGGCAGGTCGGACGTTCCAGCGCAAATGACTCCCACGCTGCCGCCCAGCTTGGGTAAGGGGTCTCTCTCAATCGAAATGCAGCGTGCCACGGAATGCCAAATCGCATCTGGAAAGTAATTTGCTACCGCCTCGAAATGAGCGTGATCCACTCGGCTTGCAAGAAATAAGCCATGCGCCTTAACCAGTACCTGTGCAATTGCGGCCACTTGCTCGGGAGTCTTCCCCGCACCAAAAACAACCTCTGGAAATCCGCAACGCTGCGCTCGGTCTGTGTCCACTTTTGCAAATCCAAGGTCAACGAAGCTCATCGGGCTAAAATGGGGCAAAAATCGGGCTATTTGGAACCTGCAGCGGGGAGCAGTCAGATTGTGGTGTTCTCAATGAGGGACAGCAGCGTGGGTGCTGGCGTCCGAGGAGAGTACGTAGCGCATGGGCAGCATGGCCGAGTCAAAGAAACCGTGCCGTTTGTAAAAGCGCTGTGCATCTGCATTGAGACGGTCGGTCAGTAAGGTGATGCGTTTGAAGTCTTTTTTACGCGCATATTCGATCGCGTAAGCAAGCAATTTGGCACCCAGACCGTGCCCGCGGTACGCCTTTTGAACAATAAGATCTTCCAGCAAAATCACAGATCCCCCTTCAGCCGTCGAGATGGTGAAAAGCAGATTGATCATCCCTAATAGCACCCCGTTTTGTTTCACTACAAAAATCCGGCCCCTGCTGGGTTGCTCCAAAATCATGCGAATTCCTCGGCTTTGGCGCACGGGATCCGGAACGAAATCGCCTTCTAAGGAAAACAGTTCCGTGAGCAACTCCGTGAGCAGAGGCAAATCCTCTAGGGTAGCTTGTTCGATTTGTGGGCCGTCCATTAGAATAACAGAGAAAGAATAAAAGAGAAACAGGGTGCGTCGTCCTGCGCAAGTGGGGGTAGCAACTTGACGGCGGTATTTTGCTCGCCGAATGAGGTGAGGAAGCGAGGGAAGCGAAAGTACGTGGTGCTAGATTTTTCTGATGAGATTTTTTCTGATGAGATTCGGGTTTAGAAACCAAAGAGGGACTTTTTCTGTTCTGGACGGGGCGTTTCAGGGCGTCCTGCGGCGACCCAGGCGGCATGGGCGATCCACCCTTTTTCCAGCAAGGTTTGCGCCTCACTAAACCGGTCCGGTGAACCGAGGACTACCACCTCCAGTCGCCGAGGGATCGCATAGAAAGTTTCGCCATCTTTGTGCACTTCCGGGGAGCGTGCCGCAGAAATCACGAGACACTCGCCAGCGCGTTTGGTGGTGCCGGTTTTCACACCGTCGATGGAATTGGCTCCAAGAAGCTTGTTGGTATTAACTAGTTTGTAAGTCAATTTCCCTCCGTCAAAGTGTTGTACGCTGATAGTGCGTTCCTTTTGCGAAACGAAGAAAAGAAAGCCCGGATTGCTCATCGCGTAGATGCTGGCTTTTGCGATGTCCTCGGCCGTGGAGAAAGGGCGCTTGCTCTCAAGTGTTTCCAGACCATGCGCGTTGAGGAATCTCGTGTCCAACATCCCTAGTTTTCGCGCAAAGGCGTTCATTTGGGATACGAAACTGACGTTGTGGAGTTCTCTGTCGGGCCCGCCCGAAAGCGATTGACCGACAAACTCCGCCAGCGTCTGGGCTGCAACGTTGTCGGACTGCAACAACATGCAATAGAGTAGAGTCTTGAGCGTCGCTTTGTCTCCGTCTTTCCAAGCCACCCCCCCAGGCGTGAGAAGTTCCTCTCTAAACGGCGGTACCGTGGCGAGTTGATCGAGGCTTTGTTCGCTCGCGTGGGCCCAGTCTAAAACCACGGTGGCAGTCACAATTTTTGTCAAACTAGCGACTTGCAGTTTTTTATTCGCATTCCATTCCGCGAGGACATGGCCACTATGATGGTCTACCACAATGTAAGCTGCAGAGGTGGGTTTTTCCGCGTTGCCTGCGTGGGCACTCGGAAACATGGCGCCAATGGTCCAAACGAGGGCGCAGGTTGCGGAAGAAAGCAGCGGTACGCGAAACGGAGATTTCATGGGGTGTTGGCCTAGATATTAAGGTGAGTTGGACGCAACGCAATGATGACGCTCACTTGATTTAAAAAGGGGCTCTCGGGGGCGTTTTTCTCTGGATAAGGAGGCTTGGCTTTGGCGGACCAACGCAAGCGCGGTGGGTTAGTTTGTTCTCACTTTTGAAAAACTCCTTGCGAGATTCCTTTTTTTGCGTCCCTTGCCTCAAGGATCTATGAAAAAGCTCATTCTTTGTGCCGGTGCGGACGCGATACGCGCTCTTGGTAGTGAGCGAGTAGTCAGGAGGTTATATGCAGTAATGAGCGTATACTGCTTTAAGGAAGGTGTTTGTGCTATTCGCAAGGTGGGGCGAGGTGTCGTTTCAGACCTTAGGGCCGGTGGGATGGGTGGGCGAGATGTTCCGGTGAGTACAGAGGATTGGGAGGAGGTGTTGTCCGGTTTTTCTGGGCAATTAACGGCCATCGTCGCGGATTTCGACCTACCAGAGGGGGGCGGTGTTGCATTTTTGAGAGAGGCTCGCCGCTTACACCCAGATGTCGTGGGCGTCTTGCTTTGTAGTCCCGCCGACCTTCCGAAAGCTCAGGAGTCCCTTCAGGACGGTAGCGCGTTTCGTTGTATGGTAAAACCCATTACTTCGGAGAACCTTCTCCAGACGTTGGAACTTTGTGGAGTGCGGCATGAGGCGTTGCGGGAGCAGAGACCGCACCTGGATCGATATATGGACGGCAGTCTGCAGTTGATTAAGAAGTTGATGCAATCCTCGGACTCCATGAGTTTCGATCGATGCCAAATTCTGAGGGATTATGTGCGTTCTTATTATCGAGTGTTTGATGCCTCGCTGCCAGTGCCTGAAGAGATTGAGTTGGCTGCAATGTTTCGCGCAGTGGGCGGTTTAGCAGTGCCGGGATTGATCTTACACAAGGCAAGAACGGGTAGGGAGTTGAGTTTGAATGAACGCAGGTTGGTGGAGAGTATGCCCGAGTCTGGGGCGCGGTTGGTGTCGAAGATACCTGGATTGGAGGAGGTGGCTAAAATTATACGATATCAGGATAAAAGCTTTGACGGCAGCGGTTTTCCGATAGATCCGGTGCGAGGCGAGGAGATTCCTTTTGGGGCGCGCTTGATTCGGGTGATGTCCGATATCTTGCGTTTGGAGGCGTCGGGATTGCACAGGCGGAGGGCCTTGGCACAGTTAGAATTGGACGCGCGCTTTTACGATCCAGAGATTTTGAAGGTGTGCAAATCGTGCTGGACTTCGCCCTCTCAGAGACCGTTTGAACGGGTAAACAGGGTGGTGAGTCTAGAGGATTTGGGGCTTTTGGATCTGCTTGCCAAGCCTCTTCATACGATCACAAAAATGTTCATTGCGCCGGAGGGTACTTTGATAACGCGGGTGCTTTTGAAGAAAATCAGGGACTTTGAACACATCGGACTCATGGGCGATTTTGTGGAAATTAGTGTGTTGCGTCCCCTCAGCCCGGACCTCTTGCCGGCGTTTCGGGTGCTGATATCTCCCGCTCCCTCTTTGAACCAGCAGGAGGGTTCCCAGCTTACTCCAGCGCTTCTCATTGAGAATGAGGCGGGTGAGGACCTTCTAGCGCAGTCTGGGGAGAATGCTCCTGCTGTTAATCCCGTGAGCTGTGCTGTTTCCTCCCGAGAGACATCCACCGATTTGCTGCCGGATGTCTCTGAGGTGCAGGTGAGGGAGCGTGCCGTTAATGAGTGAGAGGTGAGAAAAATGAAAGTGCGGTGGAAATTGTCTCCCCCCATTTTCACAGCTATTTTCTCAGACGTTTACGGTGCGGGCGTTGGCGTTGGCTGTGTTCCAGCGGGGGCGGTGAGCGTCTTTTTGAGTCGCTGCACCACTTCATCAAGCGAGGCCTTGCGTCGGCTTTCTAATTCAGCGCGCAGGCCTAAATCTATTTTTCTGCGTTCGTCTCGGTAACGATCTTCGAATGCGGTTCGCTGTTCGGCCGAAAGCGGGGTGTCACCGAGTGCAGCATCGACTTCGTCTTTGAATTTTTTACGCAAGAGAGAATCTCGATTGCGCAGGGCTTGTTTGAGATCGGGACTGATCTGTTGCCAAGCCTTAATGTTCTCCATCAACTGATTTTTTTGGTCAGTAGTCAGGCTGCGAATAATTTCGACTAAAGGATCCGCTGGCTTGCGGTTTGGACGCTCCCCGAGAGTTGCGGCAGCGCCTTTTGCTGGGGGCGCCTCGGGTAGAGTTCCCTCGGGTTGCGCTTTGAGAGTAGCCGCTTCCTGGCAGGACAAAAAAAGCATCCCCGCAAAGAACGTTCTCCAAAACGTCGACCGGTGGTGCGCCAAAGCCTGACTTATTCGTAATCCGGCCATAAACTGTTTTGAGCGGATAATTCAGCTTCCAACACCTCGCCAAGCTTGCTGACTAGCGCCAAATCATCCGTGGTGAGTGCATTGGATTGTAGCGTTTGAATAAGCACCGCTTCGTCCAAGTGTGTGTGTGTGGCTAAAGCTTCAGAGTTAGCTTGTGTACCTCTCTGATGGAGGTTGAAAAGCAAAAGCCCAGCGCAGGTAACAAACAAGGCGGCAACCAATGCAATCCGCGTGGCCCAAGAGGCGATGGAACCCTGTCGTTCTGCGGCGGTTCTTTCGTTCCGAACATTCTGCATCGACGCGCTCGAATCTTCGCCTGCAATTGTTTGCAGGACCCGATTTGCAAAACCAGCTTCTAAAATAGGCAAGCTCGCGCGCCCAAGCAACTCGTCCAGTGCCTGATCTTGGGGATGTGGCCTATCTTCTACGTTTTGGTTTTGTGCCTTCACGTCGGAGTAAACACCGAGGATCAGCGAAAGTTGCGCAGGATTCTAAGGCGAACTCTGCAGGAAAATTGGAGGTTCCCGAGACTTCTACATCTCGGAAGCATCCAAGAAGCCTTCCAACTGGCGAATCCGAGTCGGGTGGCGCATCTTGCGAAGTGCTTTCGCCTCAATCTGCCGGATGCGTTCGCGGGTTACACGGAACTGGCGTCCCACTTCTTCCAAAGTACGGCTATAGCCGTCCACTAGACCAAAGCGTTGTTCCAACACCTGACGCTCTCGTTCGGTAAGGGACTCGAGCACGTCACGGATTTTTTCCTTCAGCAACGCAATGGCTGTGACATCGGAGGGATCTTCTGCGGTGGTATCTGGGATGAAGTCCCCGAAACTGGTGTCATCACTTTCGCCCACAGGGGACTGCAAAGAGATGGGCTGCTGGGCCATTTTGAGGACGGCCCGCACGCGTTCGACAGGAAGATTAATTTCCTCTGCGACTTCCTCGGGCGTGGGTTCGCGGCCAAAGTCTTGCACTAACTGCTTCTGCACCCGCATCAGCTTGTTGATCGTCTCGATCATGTGGACCGGAATGCGGATCGTACGCGCTTGGTCTGCGATGGAGCGCGTGATGGCCTGACGGATCCACCAAGTGGCGTAAGTGGAGAACTTGTAGCCGCGACGATACTCGAATTTTTCGACGGCCTTCATTAGCCCCATGTTGCCTTCCTGAATGAGATCTAGGAAAGAGAGGCCACGGTTCGTGTACTTTTTGGCGATAGAGATGACCAAGCGCAAGTTTGCCTCGACCATTTCGGTTTTGGCGCGGAGTGCTTTGCGCATCCAGAGGCGCAGTTCCTGGTAGTCTCCGAGGAACTCGTCCGTACTCATCCAGCAGGCGATTTGTTGTTCGCGTAGGCGTTGGGTTGCTTCTTTTTTGCCGCTCAGGGATTCATCTCTCAAACGGTTGACCAACTTGGCGGCCTCCTCTGCGAGTTGTACGAACTCCTCGGTCACCTTTTGTTTGAAGAAAAACTTGGAATACTGCTTCTGAATGGCGGCGTGGGATTTCTTAAAGTCTGGGTACAGCTTGGAAGACGCCTCGGATTCACCAGTTTTGAGAAAGCGCTGGTAGAGTTGGGATGCTTCGTCTCCCGCCTCGGAAAGTGTGCTGATGAGCTTTGGAAGGAGCTTCATGTAGCTGTCGCGGCTCTCGATTTTCTTGTCCTGAATCACGCGGTCAAAGCGTTCTTTGCCCTCCAAGAGTTTCGAGGCAAGATCCGTGTACAGTTTCGAGACAAACCCGTACCGATTGATGTGCTTGAGCACATTTAATTCCGCGTCTTCGATCCGCTTGGAAATTTCTACCTCTTGTTCGCGGGTCAGCAAGGGGACTTGGCCCATTTGCTTCAGATACATCCGCACTGGATCATCTAAAATGTCAGCCCTTTGGTCGGCGGTCTTATCTTCCTCGTCTTCCTCTGCGTCCTTCTTGCCGTCCTTAAAGCGATCGACGTCTGAGGCTTCAATGACTTGAATTTCCATCCCGTTCAAACGCGTGAGGATGATTTCCATTTCTTCCGGATCGCTGACAGTATCCGGGAGGGCTTCGTTGAGATCGTCGAACGTGAGGTAGCCCTGTTCTTTGGCCAAACGAATTAGCTCGCGCAGCTTGTCGGCCATGTCGAACTCGGCCGCTAATGGATTGGAAGCGGCGGGTGCACTGCTGGAGGAGGATTCGTTTTTCCCTTTCCCCTGTTTGGTCTTAGCTCCTTCGGATTTACTCTGTTTATGAGTCGTTTTCGATACGATCACGAGCTGAGGTGCTGGAATGCTTGCTCCCTTTGTTTTGCTTGGTTTTACAGGTTCAGGCGCCTTGGTTTTTGTCGTAACTTTCGAGGGCTCCTTCGTGGGCGGCTTAATCTGAGCAGCGGCTTTTAGGGCCTGCTTGGGAGAGGCTGGGGGAGTTGCCGTTCTGGACACGGTCCCGCCTTTTTGCTTGGTCGCTTTTTGTTTGCTCGTTGGGGACGCAGCAACCTTGGGGGATGACGCGGGTTGCTTGGTTTGGGGCGCGCTGAGACCTTTTTGAGGTGCAGTCTTTGCGGCCTTCACGGCAACTTTCGAGGCGGCAACCCGCTTTGGGGCCACCGGAGTAGTCGCCCTTGGTGCAGGCTTACCCTTTTGAGGCTTTGGAGAAGGCTTTGTGGAAGAGGTTTTGAGCGCTTTTGGGGAAGGTGTTTTGTGTGCAGCTTTTGCCGTCGGCTGAATCGGCTTTGTAATCGCGACTCTGCCCTCTGCCCTGATCTGAGGCTTGTTCTTTGCTTGGGGCGCAGTTTTTTTATTTTTCGTCGGCGCCAGTTTGGGCGCAGGTTTTACAGCAGCCTTCGCGACTGGCTTCCCAACTGGTTTCGCTGTTTTCGAAGACGTACCCTTGCTCGGTTTTGGAGGAACCAGCTTCGCGGCAGGTTTGACCCCCGTGGGCGCTTTGGGCGCTTTGGAGATCACCTTTGCTGGGGCCTTTCCCTTCACTTTTGCGGGGGATTTTGTCGTGAGTTTCGCTTTTAGTTTGTCAGAAGACATTGGGTGGTAACCCTCAGATTGGGGTTTGGGAGCGGCTCCTTCCGAAGAAGAAGCCTATTGCGATATTGCGAGATTCCGAGGGAGTCGGAGTAGGAGGCTGGTTATTGGGGGCGGAAGAGAGGCTCTGTTATGAAGAAAAAAATCCGGTTCAAGCGCTAGGGGATTTCCCTAACCTAAGGTAGGGTGATGAGCTAGCGCAAAGGGGAAAAAGGCCGAGCAATATCTACGAGCCGTCTCTGAAGGTCAAGGATTTGTTGATGCAGTCCCGTCGTCTCGTCCAAGGAAAGCGCAGGATTGCGTTGCTGCGCCTTGGCTGCATCCATCTGGCGCCGGATTTGTCTGCGCTCCAGTTCGCACCAGCAGTCCTGAGCGACCGCGAGGGGATGTTGTGGAGACATTTTGTCTAGTAGGGTCGTCGCGAAAGATTCCATCGCGGGAGACAAGCTCGAAAGAAAGCGATGTAGCGTTTCAGGCTCCTCCAGATGTTCTGAACGTTCCAGAATTTGCTCGATGATTTCCCCCTGCGGTTCCGCTTGCAACTGTGCTCTCCAGTCCTCCTCTAACAACCACAAGCGGGCCTCCAGAGAGTGCATCAGCACTAAGGCAAGGAGTTCAATGGTTGGCTCGGCCTTTATCGGAGCCTCCGTTGGACTGGTTGGGATGGACTCCGAGAGCGAATGTCCATGGTAATTCTCTTCACTTTGGCGCGACTGTATGGTCTCGTTTCGTTGTGCCGCAACCGTCGCGAGCTTGTTTAAATCCATTGCCGCGAGCCCTAGTCGGGTGGCGACTCTTTGCACGTGCATCTCCCGAAGCACGCGATCCTCGATCCACCCGAGTGAATCAGCGAGTTTGTGTGCGGCGGCGTTGCGGCCTCTGGCAGAGTCAAAATTTGGTTGCGTGGCAAGCCTGTCGACTTGGAAATCAAAGAACTCGCGTGCGGCGTCCATTCTAGCGCTAAACACGTCTGCGCCTTGGGAGCGGATCAGTGAATCTGGGTCTTCTCCGTGTGGCAGACTGGCTACACGAACCGCGATGCCCTCCTTGAGAAGGGAGGGCAAGGAGCGTTCGGCGGCTTTTTCGCCTGCTGCGTCAGAGTCAAAGCAAAGGATGACCTCCTCGACATAACGCTTTAGAATACGTGCTTGTTTGGGCGTGAACGCTGTTCCTTGGGGTGCGATGACGTTTTGAACCCCTGCCTCGAACGCCGTAATGAGATCCAACTGCCCCTCGCACACGATCGCTTTGCGCTTATCGATAAGCGCCCGCTTGGAACGGTGCAGTCCGAATAGGACAGCCCCTTTGGTGAAGAGAATGGTTTCCGGGGAATTGACGTATTTGGCGGCCTTGGCGTCTGCCTCTAAAATGCGTCCTGAAAAGGCAATAACCTCTCCGTTGTCGTTGCAAATTGGGAACATGACCCGGGAGCGAAATCGGTCATAGCAATCGCTGCCTGAGTTTTCCTGATCGCGGGACGAAACCAAGCCGCTCGCGAGGAGGTCTTCTTGGGAATAGTTCTTGGAGCGGGCCCATCGGGCACAATGATCCCAACCATCGGGCGCGTAGCCGAGGGTCCAGGCCTTTGCGGTTGCGGAATTGATGCCGCGTCCTTTGAGATATTCGCGAGCGACATGGGCGTCTGGGCTTTTAAGGAGGTGGTGGTGGAAAAACGTTGCCGCATCGGCGTGCAGGGCTAACAAACGCCGGCGCTGGTCAAGACGTCGACGGTCATCGGCGGTGAGTTCTTGTGTTTCGATGCGAATCCCTACTTTTTCGGCAAGCTTGCGAACTGCAGCCGCAAAATCGAGGTGCTCGTAATCCATCACGAACCTGAACACGGAACCTCCCGCTCCGCAGCCGAAACATTTAAAAATTTGTCGAGCCGGATTGACGTTGAACGAGGGGGAGCGTTCCTGGTGAAACGGGCATAGCGCTTTGAAGGTGGGCCCGGAACGTTTAAGGGGAAAATAGCCACCGATCACCTCCACGATGTCGTTGGCGGCGGCAACTTGCTGAATGATTTCCTCGGGGATGCGCGACATGGGTGGAGCGATGTGGATAACATACGCTGGGCCGAAATTCTAGCACCCCTAATTTTTGTGAGCGCGGGGCGTCTTAGGAAAATTAGGGGTTGTGGTGGGACATCCTGACCAAAAATAGCGCATGCCTGAGCAGTACTTTTTTTGAAGAAGTGTGGTTTTTCTTTCAAAGAAAAGGCCTCGATGCGCTTATCTCAGTACGCCCGATGAAATACCCTCTGCTCAAGATTGCGGCTTTGGTTGCCATGGGCCTTTCATCGGCGGCTGCTGCGGATCATGCAGGCGTGGATTTTTTCGAGCGCAAAGTACGGCCGCTTCTGGTGGAGCGTTGTTTTGAATGCCACAGCGCTGAGAAGAAAATCAAAGGTGGTCTGAGTCTTGACTCGCAGGAGGGCTGGAACAAGGGCGGGGACACTGGGCCGGCGTTGGTTCCTAATGAGGTGGAAAAAAGCCTACTGATCGAGGCTGTTCGATATAAAAATCGAGACTTACAAATGCCTCCCAAGCAGAAGCTTTCTTCCGAGGAGGTGGGCATTCTTGAGGAATGGGTTAAAAGCGGTGCCCCAGATCCGCGTGTGGCGGTTAAGGCTACCCAAAAGCAACAGGGACTTAGCGTGGCGGCGGGCCGGAAGTTTTGGTGCTATGCGCCAGTAAAAGAGACGGCGGCTCCCGTTGTAAAAAACACGGCTTGGGCGCATTCAGGGATTGACCGGTTTCTACTGGCCAAAATGGAGGCGTCAAACCGTTCCCCTGCGCCTGATGCAACCCCAGAGGTTCTTGCGCGTCGGCTCTATTTCGCGCTCTCCGGACTGCCTCCTACACCTGAGGAATTACAGACCTTTTTGTTGGGAGCAGGAAAGGATCGCCTTTCGGCCATTACGGAACTGGTGGATGAATTGCTCGCCAGTCCACGTTTCGGGGAGACATGGGGCAGGCACTGGTTGGATGTCGCACGGTTTGCGGAGTCCAGCGGAGGTGGGCGCACCCTTCTTTTTAAAGACGCGTGGCGCTTTAGAGACTATGTGGTCTCAGCCTTTAACGCGGATCTGCCTTTTGACCAATTCATTCGGGAGCAACTTGCTGGAGATCTTCTTCCAAGCAAGGACTCCTCGGAGCGCCGCCGAAAGCTGACTGCCACTGCCTTTTTGGCCCTGGGTCCCACCAATTACGAAGAACAGGACAAGCAGCTCCTGCGCTTTGACGTGATAGACGAACAACTCGAAACCGTTGGGC
>Ga0209597_1002085_pt1 | contig 12814 bp, 26 predicted proteins | sample M_140625_MF_Meta_FD_187316 | JGI IMG/M metagenome (GOLD analysis project Ga0209597, IMG submission 187316) | Freshwater microbial communities from Lake Montjoie, Canada to study carbon cycling - M_140625_MF_MetaG (SPAdes) (version 2) | ecosystem: Environmental > Aquatic > Freshwater > Lake...
AGAACCAACCCATACCCAATGATTCATTGGCGTATTTCTTTTGACGGGCAGCTAATAGTTCTAAATGTTTTTCCTGTGGTGTTTTTAATTTGTTTGGCATAGTTGTAAGTTTTAAAATGTGCGTTGGACAGTCGCACCCCTGCGGGGGATAGTAATTAATTAATAATTATTTTGAACAAAATTTAAAAGATTAATATAATATTCGGTTTTTTCTTTTACAAATATTTCACTTTCACCACTTGTAAAAGTTCCACCCATAGGATTGATTTTAATAGTTACATATTCAGAAACATTGTAAAGTTCTGTAAATAAACAACCGTTGTGTACTACTTCTTTTGTTGTAATTTGATAAGTTTTCATAATGTTGGTTTTTGTTTGTTTGATAAATCAAAGATACTATCAGTTATATACACATTCCAAACATATTGCTAACTATTTTTCAACTTTGTGATGAACGGTAAATAATAAGGATAAGCGGTTTATCGGTCATATATGCGCCGATTGTCAATCGTTTGCGGCTCAAAGTTGCCTAATAAAGCAACTTTTGTGATTGATTAAGCAAAGGCGTAACGCCCTGAACCGCGCTTAATATTATGGTTTTGCCAAGCCAAAGCCAATGCAACAACGCAATCGTCGTGAAATCCGGACGGCGCTGAATACCTTACACCGTGCGAAGTAAACTGATATTCAAACACGTCTAATTCGTCCACAATAACACCTTCAGGAAATCCAATACGTGCCTGTTGAATGGCTGAAGCCAAACCTTCCATTAATTGTTGTTTGCTTTGACTTGTAAACTTTAAACCTTCAATGTTTACACCTTCGCGAAGTAAGTCTTCTAAGATAGGGTCGCCAACACCCGTTGAATCAATCGTTATAGGCGCACGCGGCAATCTTTTTATGGTTTCCTTAGTGTTATGCCAATCCAATTGGAAGCGGTCAAAATAAGCCACGTTTCCGTTATTATCTAAGCCAATGATAACAGTAAAGTCAACAGACTTTGCAAGGTCAATCCCGTAACAAACAATTGGCTGCGCTGATATTGGTTTGACGCAACGTTTAATAAATGCGTTCCCAAAAGGGTTGGCGCTATTTTCTGCGGGGTCTGCTAAGTATTCCTGATTAAATACGACTTCAGGTAATTGTATTCGGGCGTCGTCAATTTCGCGGGGGTTTATGTGCGGGTTGTCGTAGGTGCTAAATTTAAAGCTTTGCCAATCGTTTTCGCCCTGCTTCATAAACAAAGAATAAAAGAAGTTTTTGCCACGTGGTGTTGAAAGGAAAACCGCACGCCCTTCGTAATCGGTCAGCGTTGGGCGTATGCTATTTGACCAACCGTCTTCTAAGTCTGAAATAAAAGCAGCTTCGTCAATAATAACCAAATGGAATTTACGACCGCGCAGGTTATCCAATCGTTCCCCTGTAAAGAATTCAATTGAACCTTCGTTGGGACAATAGATTTTAAGCTTTGATATATTGTTTTTAAATGGCAATGTCTTTGTCAGGCGTTCAAAGAATACCTGTGCCAATCCGTATGTCGGTGTAACGTATGCAACCGAACCGCCTTTTAAAGCTTCTGTGATTCCAAGTATTTGCGACAATTCAGACTTACCAAAACGACGTCCGCACATAACGACAATAAAGCGTTTATTGGAATCCAATATTTGCTTTTGGTTTAAATGTGGTGTTGGTAACTCAATGCGCATTATGTAAAGATACGCCGTTTATATTACAAAATTGTTTTGCCGTCAACAAATACAACTTCAATTCGTGAATCCTGTTGAACGTCAACCTGTTCTTTTGGTTTACCGTAAACACGGGACAATAAAGTGTCCATTGAATAAAGACTTCCATTATTCATTGACTTAATGATTGCTTTTGCAACAGTCATTTCAAGCACAGTTGCGTCCGGGTTATTTGTAACCGCTTCCAATTCTTTTGGTGTCATTGACATAAGCGCCTGAATTGAATCGTTTATTTCAGCTAATTTGTACCCTTGTTCTTTTAACAGACTTACATATTTACGCGGTCGCCCTTCTAAGTTACGTCTTGAATCTTCGCCTTTTGCGAATGGTTTTAAATTTTCTAATGCTTTTGATTTTGCCATAATTTCGCAGTTTTGTCGCAGTTTACCTGCCCTGTCCTTTGTATGCCTTTGGTTTAGGCGAATGTTTGTTAAAACTCTTTTTAGCGTGTCCGCGCTTTCTTTTACCGAATGATACTTTGCGACTGTCTTGTTTAACCTTTGCCATTTAATACTTTATTGTGAATGTCCTTTAAATATTGATAATGTGTCTTTGTGTCCCCCATAACAACGTGACAGTATCGGCATAAAGCTTGTAAATTGTCAATTGTATCTTCTTTTTTAGTTCCCCCCATTCCCCGTGCGTCTATGTGGTGAATGTCAACTGCTCTTTGTCCGCATACTTCGCAGGGAATAAAGTCTTCTAAACCGTAGCCAAAATAATCAAGATAAATTTTAGTGTGTTTCTTCATCTATTTGTTTAAGCTTACGAATTGCCCATTCAATACCTTCGTCGCCACCCCAAGCGTCCCACATTAAACCGCCGCAGCCTTGTTCGTAAGGTACGTCTTTATTCTGTTGGTGTCTTTTAAAGGACGCCATTCTTGCAATTGTGTCGCGTGAAATTGGTTCTTTGTTTGCTAATTGGTTTGCCCTTGCTTTTCCAACAGGTGTGCCACAATCACCCCAACCATTCGTTTCTGCGTATTTTAAAGCCTTTTTAGCATTGTTTGTTGCCGCTTCGGGATAATCTGTATATGAATCCTGAAACGCGAATTTTACACCCTTTGCGGTCGTTTTAGAATTAATCAATTCTATTTCACGTGAATTGTTGTCGTAGTGCGTACCAATGCCGTAGTGTTTAATGGTTTCCCATTTATAAGAACCGTTTGTAAATTTAACCCTGCTTTTTGGTATTCCTAATTCGTCAGCAATTTTGTAAACTTCTTCACTTGCGCTTTGTTGTCTTCGTGTAACTATATAAACTGTTTTACCTTCTGCAATTAGTTCTTTTGCTTTGTTAAAACCTTTTTCAGTCGTTAAAGTATCGTCAAAATCAAAACTAACTTTGTTTAAATCCGCAGCGTAAGCGCCTGAAGCTAATATTGCCTGCCAAACTTTTATTGCCTTTTCTTCGGTGTCATATATGCAAGCGCCTGACCCAATTCTGTATTTCCCGTTTGAACATTTAATTACCGGCATTGCCTATTAGTTTTTTATAAATAGCGAATCGGTGTTTATTTACTTCGTGTAAATTGAAGTTCTTATTGCAATACTCGTATAAAGCGTTTCCGTAGCTTTTACGGGCGTCAGGGTCTTTGGTTAATAGTTTTATCCAATAGTACCAATCCTTTTGGCTATTGACGTGGCAGGCGGGATAAAATCCTTTGTACGGGTGTACGTTACTGACAATGGCGGGGTTTTTCTTTGCTGCGGTTTCAAGTACCTTTAAATTAGACTTCATTGAATTAAACTTTGAATCAATTAATGGTATTAATGAAATATCTGAATCCGCATAGGCTGCCATATATTCGGTAACCTGATTAAAATTGTAAATAGTTGGGTTTAGTTTCAATCCGTTTGTAAATGCACAAATCATTCCGTCCCAAATTGGCTTTTCACCTTCGTTGAATCCGGCAATTATTGTACGTACAGGAAAATTAATACGCTTCATTGGGTTACGTAATATTTCCAAGTCTTTGCCGTGCGTTCCCGAACCTGACCAAAATAACCTTACAAGGTCAGAATCTTTTTTAAAATCCTTAAACTGTTCTTCGCCGTATGGAATAGCATTTGGCACAATTTCAATATTTGTATTGTATGGCTTTACTTCTTCAGCTAATCGTTCGTGTGTAACTGTGCAAAGGTCGGCAATACGAATCCAATCTATAATTTGCTGACTAATATTATTTAAAACATATCGTTCGTGTAAAATGTGCGAAGGGTCTAAATACCAATAATCGTCATTGTCAACAACTAATTTAAAACCGTACTTTGTACGCCAAGCGTCCATTTGTTCAGGTGTTATATTAGCCAACATTCTATTCATAACGACAATATCGTAATTTCCTTCAAATGTTTCTTCGCTTATTGTATCAGTCATTAAACAATAATCTTTTTGCATATTGACTATTGGCATTATGATTCTATGATAACCAACACCGCTTTTGTTACTTGTTATTGCTAAAATGCGCATATAGGTTTTTTTGTTCGTGATAAATTGGTTGGTATTTTTCCCAAACTGCCTGTGCGCGTTGTAAACTTTCGTCCTTCATTTGACGATATTCTGTATTGTTTCCGACGTCGTGTCCAATATGTTCAGAACGTAAATCAGGTATGTAATAATTTGTAAATCCGGCAATCGTTGCGCGTTCCGCATAATCGCGGTCTTGCATTCCATAAGGGTCGTATTCTGTATTATAACCGCCAATTGTATCAATTAGTTCCCTTGTAAGATAATTGTCACCAAATGGTGTATGTACTTTATGTATTCCGTCAACCAATGGCGGCAAATCTTCAACACAATGTATTCCAATAATGCCTGTTTTTGACACACGTTTAGTAAACATAACCCAATTTGACAACCAATTATCAGGTAAAAGAATGTCATTTGCTAATATACATACCCCGTCGTATGCGCGTGTCATATTTAAGCCGGCGTTAACACCTGCGGCAATACCCCGTTTCTTTGTTGAAACATTGCAATTTGTCCAATTGTAAATGTCATACGGCACTTCGTCGCTGCCATTGTCAACCAAAAAACAATCCGCATTGTGTCCCGCATTTTTAAAATTTTGGTCAACAACGCGTTTTGCCAAATGGTTTCTGTTTAGGTTTAGTAAAATTACGGCTATATTCATTTTCTTATATTTGAACCAAGTTTGCGCGAAGGCACACCGGCATATTTCATTTCGGGTTCTGATTCACCTTTAAAAAAAGCACTTGCGCCAATCATACAACCTTTTTTTATTATACTGAATTGATGTAATACTGCGTTCAATCCAATGTTTGAACCTTCACCAATAATTGAATGACCCCCAATCTTTGCGCCGCAGCTTATTGTTACATTATTCATTATTCGGCAATCGTGACCAATATGCGCGTGTTTCATAATAAAACAACCGTCTTCAATAATGGTTGGCAGTTCAGTTCCGGCGTCAATTGTAACCAATCCGGTAACAATGTTATTGTTGCCAATAATTACTTTGCCTTTTTCTTGACCCCAATATTTTTTGTGTTCTGCGGGGTCGCCAATAATACAAAAAGCGCCAATGTAGTTGTTGTCGCCTAAAATAACGTTGTCGCCAATTATGGCAGTTGGGTGTATAAAATTAGCCATTTGCTTTGGGTTTACGTCCGCGTTTCTTTATTTCTTTTTCAATTGTATTTACAACTGTTTCAAATTGTTCACGTATTGGTTTAGGTTCAACTTGTTTAGGTTGTGTTACATACCAATTGTATAAACGCATAATCATATCAAACTTACAAGCGCCGCACCAAACAGACAATAAAAAATTCGGGTCTAAATACAAACGGTAAATGTGTTCGTACATTTGTAGTTCGGGTAAATCCAAATTTCGGATATATCCATTTTGCGCGCTTTCGTAATTGTTAATATTAGCGTCTAAAAAGTCGCGGTGTTCTTGTTTTATTTCCATAAATTCCATATTAATTTTGAAACAACAGGTGCTAAAAATCCGGCAATAAATAAGCACGAAGTAATATTTTGTATCAATTCAGGTGCGAAATAGTGTATTGGTGCAAGCCACGCAGCCAAGCAACTTCCGCAATTAAATGGCTTGAAATTCGCCTTCCATTTATAGGGAAGGTTATGTATATCGTTAATAAATAGTGATGCACAGACTGCGGTTAAAATTGATAAAATCATTTGCGTATGTTTTGTTTCATTTGTTTTTTGGTTTTATTTATAGTTCTGACAATTGACATATATGGAATGCCTGTTTTTCTGCTTAGTTCTTTTGCATTCTTTTTAAAATCAATTGCATATAGTTTTAATATTTCCTTATTGTACCAATGTAAACCTTCCAAATTCTTTTCCAATTTATCAATCAAATCGGTTGGTTCGTCATTTATACGTTTAATTTCCCTGTTTAAATCAGACGCAACAAATTCAATATGGTTGCGGTAATTTTTATAAAATGTACTTCTGTCGCTTTTTATCATATTCAACATTGTTCGCACAATATAAAATCTTAATTCGTTTCGTTCATATAATCCAATTAATTTCTGTTCGTCCATTTCGCAAAGAACTAAAAAAACTTCTGCTTTCAGGTCATATTGCAATTCTTCAGGTTGCATTTTGCCAAATGCTTCGTTGACTTCTTTTAAGTCCCAAAATTCAGCTAAAATTTTATTTTTGACCATTCAATTAAAGCAGGTTTATTTTCTACTTCAGTACAAATATAAACAATCCCGCCACATTCAAAAATATCTTTTAATCGTTGCCTTTGTTCTTTGCTTAATTTGTCGCCAATCTTTTTAACTTCAACCGCTACATAAACACCTTTTTCAGTATAACCTTGCAAGTCCGCCCAACCTTTTTGAACTGTACCTTTTCGTTTTGCAAATGGTATATTGTTAACCCTATTTAAACGCCAACCAATTAATTCAAGGTTTGTCTTCGCCCATTTTGTAAGGTCGTTTGCGGATATGTCCATTTAAAAAGCTTTTATTGTACCTTCTTTAATTTTGTTTTTATATATTTCGGTTTTTTCTTTACTGCATATTCTGCAATAACCATAATACCCGTCAAGGTTACGTCTGTCCTTCCTGAATTTGTCCCAATCCAAGTTCTTTTTGCACCTGTTGCACTTTTTCATAAAATTGTTTTGTAAATAATAACCTATTTTCTTTTGTTTTGACTTCAGGATAATTGGCATAAAAGTCAATAAAATTGTCTGTATAACAATATTTTAAAGTTCCGTAGTGCGTATATTTAATTTGATAAATTTTCAAAATATTTGACTAATGCTAATTTTTTACATTGTGATTCAATAAAGTCTTCGTTTTTAACCCTTTTGGTAAACTCTTTGGCTTCCAATGGATTCAACCGGTTAAGTCTGTATAAATTGTCTTCACGTACAACCTTAATTGTTTCCAATATCTGTTCGGGTGTAAATTTTAATTTACCCTGTCTTAAAAGGATTGAAAATACTTTGTCAGCATTAAAAACACGGTTAAAGTCTTGACGCTTACCTGTCAGCCAATCGTTTTTTGTAAATTCAACAATTTCTTCGTCTGTTAATTGTTTCACAGGCGTTTCAGGTGGCGGCGGTAAATTCTTGCGTATTTCGTTTGCTTTGGCTTTGTAGGCGTTCATTATTTGGGATATATACTTTGGTGAAAACTTTTCGTAGTGGTCTGTATTGCACTCAAAACGACCTTGAACTGCCATTTTAAAAGCAATTCGCATTTCCTGCACCGTAAAATACGGATATGTTGTACGAATATAGTCTTCAATAACTTCCAATTCCATTTTGTCCGGTAAACGGGTTAAACCTATTAATGTAAAAATATAGGCTAAATTTTCCCTTATAATTACAGGTGAAGCCAAGTTTAATTTGTCGCCTTTAAAAGCTTCAACAATTGGCAGGTCTTCGTTAGCTATTAACCCAATTTTGTAAGTCTTGCATTCTTTTGCGACTTGAAGCGGTTGGGTCAGTATTTTTTGTATTTCCATACTTTAATTTGTTTTGAAGCCAAGTATTAACCCGGCGTTTTACGTCAAAAAATTTTTCTGCTTGGTAACGCAATTTACCACTTTTTGAAGATTCGCACCAATAATCAATAAATTCTTGGTATGATTCCCCCAATAAACCCTTAAAAGGTTCAATTTTATCTAAAAACAAAGTTTTATTATCAATTTGTTCTTTTTCTTGTTCTTCTTCTTCTTCTTGTTCTTCTTCTTCTTCTTCTTGCGTATGTGTATCCATACTGTATGCATACTGTATCAATACTGTATCTTTTACTTTCAAAAGTTCTTTGTTTATGCAGGATTTTACCTTTGGCGAAGTTGAATCATTGTATTTCGCCCAATTTTTCATTGCAATTTCTTTTGTTTTCAAAGAATACTGAATTTTACCGCATTTTGTAAAGAATTCAATTAGCTTTTTAATTGTGTCTTCATTGTACCCGGTATCATAACACATTTGTTTTATTGTAATTTCATAAATGCCGCATTGCGTTGTCCGGTCATTTGTCATTAAATACAAATAAAAAAACTTCTGTTCAGGTGTCAGACTTTCAATGAATTCGTCCTTCCAAAAGCTGACGTGTATTTTTCTAAATATTGCCATAATAAAAAAAGGGTCGCAGGCAAACAGGCAATGCAACTACCTGTAAAACCCTTGACCCAATATATTTAATACTGCGTTGTTGCATAACGCATTTACTTATTTCCTTACAAAGTTATTAAAACTTTCAATATCTTGTTCAATTTGGTCAATTTTTTCTTTGTACCAATCTTCTGTGTCAATTAAATCTGAAGCAGTTTGAATATTGTAAATAACTGTTGTATGGTCACCGACCCCAATTAAAGGTGCAATTTCGTTCAAAGACAATTGTGTAAATTTTCTTAAAATATATGCACTTGCTTTACGCGCAAAGATTGTACCTTGTTTCCTATTCTTAGCCAAAACGTCTGCTTCAAATACGTCCTGTACTAATTCAATCAATCTGTGCGGTTTAATGTCTGTTGCGCCTTTACTAACTGCAAAATCTTCTGTTATAACTTTCGCACTTACTAATGTTTTATGAATCATTTTTAAGCTTGATAAACTGTTTTTATAACATTGCACCAATTCGTTTTTAAGTTCTTCATTCATAATTAAAATAAATCGTCTTCTGACAATGGTTTAAAATCCGGTTTTGACTGTGGTTTTGTATCTGTTGGTGCAACGTAATTGTCTTCATATATTTTGAAGTCAGGTTGCGCAGGTTTGTCTTTATAACCATTTACCCACATATTATAACGTTGACCGTTTATTGTGAAATTAATTACTTCGCCCTTTGGTGTTGTACGTTTCCAAGCACCGATTGATTCTTTTTTTACTTCTGACATTTTATATTTGGTTTGTGGAATCTTCTGATTCCTGATTAAAAAATACTGCTTTAAATTCACATTCTTTTTCCCACTTTTTTAAGAATGCTTTTATTTCTGTGTATGCTTCAGGTGAATACCAACAATAATGGTAAACTTCAGCTAATAACATTTGTCGTTCCATTGGAAGCAAATTTTGCAATCCAATTTCTAAATCTTGATAGGTTTCTTGTTTCATATTTAAAGGTTTATTTTGGCTTTTTCCCAACTAAGAATTGAACGAATTGCGTCTATTTGATGAACTGAAGAAGCGTTTATTCTGTCAAATGCGTTCTTCAATCTTGACCATTCGCGCGCCTTGCTTTTTATCCACATATTGACAGTTGACGTTGCAAGTTTGCCGTCCATTATTTCACCGATTTTATCGCCAATTTCGCCGTCAATTACGCATTCAATTTTATATTCTGCGGCGGTTCTGTATTCACCTGATTGTGTCATTGCAATATTTAAAGTATCTAAACGTTTAATTAATGAATCGTGATAATCAGGCGTGTCGTTTTTAGGCAATGGCTTCTGTAAAAAGTCCAACATTCGTTCCGCTTTGCTCGTTAATTCTTCAATGGTATATTCGCGCATTATTTTCTTTTTGTTGTTTTCTTAATGTCTGTTTGATTGTAATTCATACCCATTGCAATACGGTCTTTGTCCTGTATTTGGTTTGATTGAAGGTTTTTTAAAGCATTATCGTAAACTTCCTGTGTTGTGATTGCTTCAATACGAATTGCTAATTTTTCTTTTGCCTGTTCGTCGTAGGTTGTGGATTCCAATAAAGTTAATAAATATAAACGTTTATCATTTCCGACTTCGTCTTTGTGTTCGTTTGTTGCGTCTGCGTCTTTGGTATCGTCAATTGCAAACAGTCCGTTCAATGCGTATTTACGCGCATACGAAGAAGCTGACCCGGTTATTTGTGCGGCGTCCATTCCTTTCTTAACTTCTTCTTCACGCGCCCAACCGTGTGCAGTAAATTGAAAGTCAATGTTGTCTTGGTCAAAGATTGCCGCCGTCGCTTTTACATAAACACGGTCAGCGACCTGCACAATTTCGTCGGTTATAATTAACGCGCAACCGTTTTTGTGCAGTATTGGTTTTACCGCTTCAATAATATCTTCGGCGCTGCGGTAACGATAATTTCCGAATTTGTTTAATTGTCCTTTGGGCGCTTTTAATTCCGCCTGAATTTTTACTAATTTCATAGGTTTGTTTTTGGTTTATAAATTTAATACATATCCCCGTATTCTTCAAATTTTTCTGACCAAGTTGACATTGGCACAAAAGGTTCTTTTGGAAAATTGCTTTTTGGCTGAACTAATAAATGCGGAAAATACTTTGCTTTAAATTCTTTTAAATCTTGGCGTGCATTTTTTACCATTTCCAACCTTTTACGTGCATTTGATGCGGTGCTAATATCAAAAAGCCATTCGCAGTAACTAACATTGTTACGAAGTTTATCTAATTCGTGTAAATGATTCATTATAAATTTATTTGATGTTTAATAAATACGTTTTCAATTTCTTCTAATGCTTCGTGTGCAAGGCTTTCAATACGTTCAATGTCATTTTCTTTGACATACTTTAAAATTAAATTTAAAGTTCCACGACTGAACCCCAAAGCACCTGCATAATCTGCGGCGCGGTTTGTGTTTCTTAAATACAATTCGCCAATTGTTTCGTTTGTTATTGTCATAAAAATTGTGCGTTACAGGCGCACCCCTGATTTTTTTTAGTTTAAAAATAGATAAATTTGGTATTTGTAGCCAATTGCTATTTTATCAAATTCTAATTTGGCTAACCTTTCAGCTTCATCTTGTGAAATTTTAAATTGGTTCATTAAGAATAAAAGCTTTTCAAGAAACGGTTGTTGATTCCAAATTTTTTTAGTTTCTTTGAAACCTGTTGTTGTCTTTTTCATTTGTGTTGGTTTTAATGAATGAATAAATAAAGAACTATTATACAACAAATATACAGGTTATACACATACCAACCAAATAAAAGGTGACGAACGGTCAAATAAAATGATGAACGGTAATTGCTAAATAATTTAGTTACTAAAAATTTTAGTCTTCTTCGCCTAAATCAAATATTTCGGCGTGCATTTCGCCAATAACTTCGGCAATAATGTCTAATGATTGTCTTCTAATACGACGTATTTTGTTTGCTTCTATTTTTGAAAGCAACGTCAAATCAATATCTTCAACTGTGCTATAAGCATAATACGCGCAGCTAATTAAATCGCCACGCGTAGTTGTTTCCGCTTCTTCCCATTCAATGGCTTCTTCAGAAACTTCGGGTTCGGTATGTGGTTTTTGTTCTTCCATTATAAACCTTTTAAAGCAATTTCGTCCGGACGTTCTATTTCACTAAAATTCAGTCTATTTCCACCGCGAATCTTTGCCAAATTCCTTTTCATATCGCTTTCAATTGCGTATAATTCTTGCAGTCTTTTAATAAAAAATTCCTCTTGTTGTTGAAGTGTCCATTTATTAAAACCTTTTGGCATTTTCATTGTTTTTAATATTTATAAGTTTTTTTAAGTAAATGCTTAAATCCAAAGCTTCTTCATAGGCGTTTTGTAACCAATCCAATTCTGTCAAATCCGTCCTGTCCATTGTTTTTCCGTATTCTTTTATTCCCTTATCTTCACGCGCCAACAAATCGTCAATAATAGTATATAGGATTTTGCTCATTTATTTGTCTGTTTTAGAATGAAATTTATTACAAGTTTTGCACTTGTATTGAATTCGGGTCAATCCTGTTGCCGTCACGACTTTATTGTTTTTAATCAAATCGTCTGACCCACATTCCGGACACGTTCCCCTGTCTTCGCCAAATATAACGCCATAATGCGTTTTTGGTTCAATATGATTGTTTAACAATTTAAAAACTTTTTCAAGCAAAACAACGTCTTTTTTGCAATATTTTATCATTGCTTCCATTGCAACTTTGTCTTTGCGCAAAAGTATATCCTTCCAAAGACTGTATTCTGTTTTTATTTTCTGACCTAAACCTAAAAAATCAGCTATGTAATTCAACCTGTTAGAATTAAATCTAAACTTTTGACGGGCAACTTTTAACGTATCAATGGTTGTATATTTAGGAAACATTGATATACCGTGAAACAAACACCTTGTTCGTATCCAAGCCAAGTCAAATTTGTCCCCATTGTGACCGACCATTTCGTTAGCCATATTTGCAACTTCAATAAACTGTTCAAGCATTCGTTTGTCGTTTTGCTTAGAATCCCAATTAAGCGAATAAACTTCTTTTTCATCTTCCCACTTATAACAGATACAAATAATAGCACGTTCTTGAATTATGTTTGAATAATCTATGTTTTTTTTATACCCTGCTTCCCAAAATAGACCAATGTTCGGTGAAGTTTCAATGTCAAAAAATAGTCTGCGGCGTTTTGTTTTTAGGTTTGTGTTTGTCATATTTGGTTTAAATTAGTACGAATCCGTTTTTGTCAACTTTATTTTGTGAATGCAATAATTGCAGTTCTTTTATTGATTTTCCGAATGTTTTTTGAAAGTGTGGCAAATCTAAAAACTTCCAATCGCCACCCCATTCATAACCGTACCTTTTAAAAATATTGACAATTTCAATCCAATCTGATTTTCCGTCTTTGTCAAAATCTGTTTTGGTATCCCAACTTGCAGTTTCAAAGCTACC
>Ga0209597_1002087_pt1 | contig 12796 bp, 10 predicted proteins | sample M_140625_MF_Meta_FD_187316 | JGI IMG/M metagenome (GOLD analysis project Ga0209597, IMG submission 187316) | Freshwater microbial communities from Lake Montjoie, Canada to study carbon cycling - M_140625_MF_MetaG (SPAdes) (version 2) | ecosystem: Environmental > Aquatic > Freshwater > Lake...
CTAAACCCAAAACCCGCGAATACAGACACAAAAGAAAGTAATTTTAGTGCAATTATACCAGATTTTATTATTACAGTTAGCGACGGAATACCAGAATTAAGTATTAATGGCAGAAATAAGCCAGATTTAAAGATTAGTAAAGATTATACTCAAATGCTAAAAGAGTATACCTCAACTAAAGAAAAAAACGCAAAAGAAGCGTCGGGCTTTATAAAAAGTAAAATTGAAACGGCCAGTTGGTTTATTGAAGCGCTTCAACAAAGATATGCAACACTCTCTTTATGTATGAAAGCAATTTTAGAACATCAATTAGAGTATTTCTCGACTGGAGACGATAATAAACTAAAGCCAATGATATTAAAAGACATTGCAAATCGGGTAAACTTAGACTTATCTACAATTTCGAGAATGGCAAATAGTAAATATGTACAAACCCCGTATGGCACTTTTTTATTAAAGTCGTTTTTTAGCGAAAGCATGAGTACAGAAAGTGGCGAAGATGTGAGTAGCAGAGAAATAAAAAATATTTTAAAAGGCCTTATCGAATCAGAGAACAAACAAAAGCCATTAACAGACAACGAGCTTTGCTCAAAGTTAAATATAAAAGGATATAATATTGCCCGCCGAACGGTTGCTAAATACCGCGAGCAATTAGAAATACCTGTTGGCAGAATGCGAAAAGAACTTTAAAATTAAACCAATTGCTTTTTCTACAACATAATTTTTCAATTTGTTTGAATATCATCACAAATAATAAATTAGAATCCCGCTGCATTTGTAATGCTGAGGAAATAAAAGGATTCGTAATTAATTATCAAGCTTTTGTTTAAAACAATAGACTAATTTTTATAAATGTTTTTGTAATTTTATTAGGTTCTGATTAAAATAGTCGTTAGATTTATTAAAATTAAAAGGCATTAAAAAAACATAAAAAAAAACAAAATGAAAAAATTATTTATTTTAGCGGTTATGCTGCTTTCGTTCGGATTTGCAAATGCGCAGAAGGTTTATAGTATAAACAATGAATCATATGCAAATGTTAAAGTTTATGTAGTTAGTAATGAAGCATACGCTGACTTACTTGTTTATAAAGTCACTAATGAGGCTTATGCTGGAAAAAATGATGGAAAATGGTATTTTATTTCAAATGAATCTTATGCAAAAAAGAAAATTTATTTCGTAGATAATGAAGCGTATGCTGATTTAAAAATTTATTTTGTTACAAATGAAGCTTACGCTGGATGGAAAAACAGAAGTAAGATGCATCTAATGGAATAACAAATAAATTTATTTTTGGATTATGCATCGGATATGATTTTAGAATCAAATAAATAAATCAGCTATCCAAAAACAGAATTACCAAAAGAAACGAATAGTTTTTTTTCACGTTAGATTTTGGTTTTAGCGAACCAAACCTAGTTAAAAAATAAAAGGAAGATGAAAGCCTTCCTTCTTTAAATTTTTATCGGACAACAAACATACTTTAAACTAAATAAAATTTAAAATGAAAAAAATAATTTTAATCGTAATAATAATTTTTATAAATTGTAATTTATTAAAATCACAAATTGAAAATTATTCGGTTGGCTTTATTCTCTCGCCATTGTCAAAAAATATTAATACATTTCAATTATCATACGAAACACAGGTGGATAAATATGCGGCTAAATCAAAAACAGAAGGCCAAGGTGCTTTTTCAAGTGATTGGAAAGATTTTTTTTCTTATGGGATTCATAGTCGACTTACATTAGATAGCATATCTGGTGTTTATTTTGATTTTTTTGGCAGATGGTATTTTAAGCCAAAAAAAACTAACATAAACGGATGGTATTTGCAACCTAAAATTGGGTATAATATTTTTAATGTTGGTTTAGTTAATAGTTTTGAAAAAGATAATAAAAACTATTGGACCTATGCTTATGGTCTTGCATTAGGAAGAAAATGGATAATTAAAGAGCGATTTACAATCGATTTCTATTTAGGGTATAAATTTATAAGCAAGCCAGAATTTAGAAATCAAACGCCTATTGCAAACACCAACACCGATTATTTAAAGATTGTAAACAACATGTACAGTAAAAAGGAAGGGGATTCTGAGGTCAGACTAACATTCGGTTTTATTATTGATTAGAAATAAATTATGAAAAAGCTATACCATGCAACTATTAAAAAACAAACCAATTAGAGAGATGAAAAAATTATTTTTTTATTGTGTAATCGCATTTTTTATAACTTCTTGCGCAAGTTTTAAATATAGTAAAAATTACGAAAACACATTTAATTTAACTTCAAACGTAGATCAGGTCATTGTTTCAAATAAATCTGGAAATCTAAGAGCCAATAAAACTTCCAGCAGCCATCAAAATCACAATTATGAAGTTTATATAGATAAAATAAATAACAAATATTTATCATTGCAGGTTACAAAAAATAATTATGATACGGCTTACCTCGAATTAATAAAAACGCCAAGATTTGGAGCAATTGCTAGAGATTTTTTTATAGGCATACCAACTTTTTTCACCCCATTTTTAATAGATGCTTTTCGTTCTGATTTTTATCAAATTTCATCAAAGTCAAAACATCAAGAGGTTAAATTAAAGTACCACCAAGAATTCATGAAAAATGAATTTAAAAAAATAGAAAATAGTGCAAGCCCTTCTGATTTTGAGGATTATATTAGTAATTACCCGCATTCAAACTTTGTTTATCAAGCTACAGATAAAAAAGATGCTAGCGAATTAGTAATTGCCATAAATAAAGCATCCGAAAGCGAAATAGATAATTATATTTTAAGCCATCAAAATTCATCATCTTTAAACGAGGCTAAAAAAATTAAAGACGAAATTGTTGAAGCAAGAATTGCTTTCCAAGAATCAATAAACATAAATTCGGTTTCTGCTTATGAGCAATTTTTAGCTAAATATCCCAAGTCAATTCCACACAAAGAGGCACATATAAAGTTAATAGATGCAGCCGAAAAAGTGGCCTTATCCTCTAATAATTTAAAACAAATGTTGGCATATTACGATAATTATTTACAAAAATTTAAAAATTTTATAGGCGAAGAAACATATAAATCAAAAAATGCCATAATATCAAAAACTATCGATAACCAAATTGTTTTAGAAAACAACCCAAAGCAATTATGGAACTACAATGAATATTCTAAACTCTGGATAACTTACATTGATGTTTCAACCAAATACAAAAACAAGCTTTTAACATTAGATATATCTAAAGCATACGACCTTAAAATTTCTTCTGAGCTATTTGCCCTTTTAATTAAAATATCAGACGCGAATAAACAAGCTGAATTTTTACAAAAAGCAAGCATCGATTTTCCGGAATTAAGTAATACTAAAGATTTAATTTTTATAACTATACTTCAAAAATCAAGCAATAAAAATGGTAGTTTAAAATTATTTAATCAAGCCTATGTGCCATATCTTATTTCTAAAAACAAACTATATGACGTTACATCGTTTAATTATAAAAATAATAAATATCAATCTATAGAAGGTTCAACTTACGAAGAATTTACTTTTAAAAACAACGAAATACAAGAGATAAAAGTTTTTAAAGATAATAATTTACAAACGCAGTTAAAATTTAGCAGTGGCTATTCAAATATGAACGAAGCTTCGTATTTTATAAATGGCAAATTGGTTTTAACCGATTTTATGCAATTTGCAAGTAAATTATATTCTTATGAATTTGAAGATGGCGTGAATTTATCATTAAAACAACTTGAAAATAAAATTAAAGAAGGCGATGCTGCCTTAGCTTCTAAAAATTTTGATAAGGCTCTTGAAATTTATTCTGAATGTTCAAATGATTACCCCCCTTCTATTGAACTAAATAAAAGACTCGAAAATTCGATAAATAATGCAGAAAATAAACAAAATAAATACCTAAAAGAACAGGAAAAGAAAGAAAATGCCGAGCTTGTTGCTAAAGAAAAGGAGCAACAAGAACAAAAAAGGAGATCAAGGATACCAAAGGTAGTTGATGTTTTTGCTTTTCTTGATGATGTAAATAATTATGTAGGACAAACTTTAAGATTCGTAGTAATGTGGAAAAATGAATCAAGCCCTTCTAGAATAATAAACGTTATCCGTTACTTTCCAAAAGAATATCGAGCCTATCAATGGTTCTATTCCTTGGAAGCAAACAAAAATTTACTTGTATATGTACCAATCGAATTTTACGAAAATGGTAAAATGAAAGAAGGCTTTACTCAAGGAGATCTGCTTATTGATATTTACATTGAAACCCCCTCAAAATATGAGTTGGTTAATATCCAGCGAGCAAGATGAAATAATGCTAAAGAACCTGCACCGCCCCGCTCCGCTGCATTTGCAATGCTGCGGAAAAACAAGTATTCGTTATTAATTATAACATTCATTTAATTAGGTATTAATCGTTGACTTACCCGCTCCGCTGCATTTGCAATGCTGCGGAAATATAATGACCGGGGAGGTTTAAGATATTTCACAAGTCATAACAAATAATAAATTAGAATGCCGCAGCATTGCAAATGCAGCGGAGCGGGGAGAAGATGTTTTTGCAAATTTGTTTGAATAACAATAAATTTTTAATACATTTAAAAAAACAAAACGTATGAAAAAACTAAACATTGCATCAATATTATGTGGCTTAATACTCTGTATTGCCTCTTGTGGCCCATCAAGCAATAAAACAGAAGAGGACTCAACAAATGCACCAGGCGAAGTTACTATTGGCAACCAAGTTTGGACAAGCAAAAACCTAGATGTAAGTAAGTTTAAAAATGGGGAGGAAATACCAGAAGCAGAAACAAAAGACCAATGGAAAGCATTCAGCGAAGCAAACGAAGCCGCCTGGTGTTATTACGAAAACAAGGGAGAAAATGGAACAACATATGGCAAGCTATACAATTGGTATGCCGTAAACGATCCTCGCGGCCTAGCGCCAGCAGGCTTTCACATACCCACAGATGAAGAGTGGACAACTCTAACCAATTATTTGGGCGGTGAAACAATAGCAGGAGCAAAAATGAAAAGCAACACTGGTTGGGAAGATAATGGTAACGGAACTAACTCAAGTGCTTTTGCAGGGCTTCCGGGCGGTTATCGTAACTACAATGGAAATTTCTACTTCATTGGCGCTAACGGTTACTGGTGGAGTTCGTCAGAGTACAATTCCAATTTCGCTTGGTCCCGCAACTTGAACGACAATAATGGCAATGTTTACAGTAGCTACGGCAATAAGCTTTATGGGTTTTCTGTGCGTTGCCTGAGGGATTGACTATTAGTCTATTTGACTATTTTTTTCGCGGGTAATTTTTCGATTTTTTTTGCAGCGCAGACAATTACTTTACATCTATTAACACCGCTCCGCTGCATTTGTAATGCTGCGGAAAAACAAGAATTTGTAATTAATTATAACATTCATTTAATAGGGTATTAATCGTTGACTTATTCGTTCTACTTCAATAATACTTTCAAGCTTTTGATAATTACTTGCCGATGAATATACCCATTCATGAGCTTTATTAACTAAACCTGCCTCCACAGGATTATTGTGAATATAGTTAATTTTATCCCAAACAAATTTTTCGCTAAATAATTCTATAGCATGATTACCTTCTTGCCAAAATTTATAATATTTATGCCTTTTACTTGGCTCAGCTTCTTCTTCAAAAAGCTTTAATATCCGCTCCGCTGCATTTGTAATGCTGCGGAAAAACAAGTATTCGTTATTAATTATAACATTCATTTAATTAGGTGTTAATCGGTGACTTATTCGTTCTACTTCAATAATACTTTCAAGCTCTTGATAATTACTCGCCGATGAATATATCCATTCATGAGCTTGTTTAACTAAACCAGCCTCCACAGGATTATTGTGAATATAGTTAATTTTATCCCAAACAAATTTTTCGCTAAATAATTCTATAGCATGATCGCCTTCTTGCCAAAATTTATAATATTTATGCCTTTTACTTGGCTCAGCTTCATCTTCAAAAAGCTTTAACATCCATTCTCTTCTGCTTTCGGTTTCATTTTGTATTTGGGCAACAATTTTTTTAGAAGTAAATTTTTTAAAATCTCTTATGGTGTCTTTTAACAGAAATGGTTCTTCCGCATTGGCAATTATATGTATATGATTACTCATGAGACAATACGCGAAAATTATCAACCCCTTTTCTTTTTGACAGTATTTAAGAGATGATATAATCGCATCTCTATGATTTTTACGCGTAAATACATCAATCCAATTTACTACGGTAAGTGTCAAAAAGTAAGCTTTGTCCGTTTTAATATTTTGTTTTTGACCTTGTTGCATTTATTTTAACTTAACTCATACTAATTTAAGATATTTTTAATACATCACAAATAATAATTAGAATGCCGCAGCATTGCAAATGCAGCGGAGCGGGTGGGTTTAAGATATTTCACAAGTCATTACAAATAATAAATTAGAATGCCGCAGCATTGCAAATGCTGCGGAGCATTACAAATGCAGCGGAGACAATTACTTTACATCTATTAACTCAATATCAAAAATTAAAACTGAGTTTTCTGGGATAGTGCCTTGAGAAACATTACCATAGCCTAATTCTGAGGGAATCAATAAAATGCCTTTTCCGCCTTTTTTAAAAAGAGGAATACCTTCTTGCCAACCCTTAATTACAGAAGCTAAACTAAAACTAATTCCATTATTAGTTGATTGATCAAAAACCGAACCGTTAGATAAGTATCCTTTATATTTAACGGTTACATTTGAATTTATATTTGGCTGAGAGCCAGTGCCTGCATTAGTTATCACGTAATATAAGCCTGTGCCCGTTGCTTTTGCATCTAATTTATTATCTGCAATATATTGAGTAATAATTTGTTCGTCTATAGCTGGTTGATTTACCGAATTTTTTTGTTTACAGCTTAACAAAACAAAAACAATTAAACAAAGCGCAATATTTTTCATAGCTTAATGAGTTATATTTAAATTAAAAACTAGAGTTTAAATAACATGAAAAAACCCCGATAGTTTCGGGGCTTATAAAATTAATTTGATTTATGGATTGATGAGTAATTTAAACCCCTTGCCATGGATATTAATTATCTCAACTTTTACATCGTCTTTTAAGTACTTTCTTAATTTAGCAATATAAACATCCATGCTTCTGCCATTAAAATAATTATCGTCGTGCCAAATAGATTTTAAAGCAAAAGTGCGATCAAGCACATCGTTTAAATGAATACACAAAAGTTTAAGCAACTGACTTTCTTTAGTTGTAAGTTTTTGTTCATCGGCATTGTGCTGTAAAATTTGTTTTTCAGAATTAAATTGATATTTACCAATATTGAAATTAACATCAATGCTATCTGAAGATCTAACTTTATTTGTTCGGCGCAAAACAGCAGTTACTCGAGCCATGAGCTCCTCCATGCTGAACGGCTTTGTTATATAGTCGTCGGCACCAGCAGCAAAACCATCAATAGTATCTTCTTTCATACTTTTTGCAGTAAGAAAAATAATGGGTACATTTTTATCAACCAGCCGAATTTCTTTTGCTAGTGTTAGGCCATCTTTTACGGGCATCATGACATCAAGTAATAATAAATCAAACGAGCCTTTAAAAAAAATATCGCTGCCCTTTTTTCCATTTTCAGCTAATTTTGTCTCAAAGCCTTTCGCCTCTAAGTATTCTTGTAAAAGAGGCCCTAAACTAGGATCATCTTCAACTAATAAAATTTTGGTTTTAACAGTTTCCATAATAATTGGAGTATTATTTGTTAAAATAAAGATACTTACTAAAGCGCTTATTTATAAGCAATTAACATTTATTGTCAAATAGGTAAATGAACATTAAAACTGCTTCCTTTTTCTATTTCGCTAATAACAGAAATAGTTCCGCGGTGTTTTAACACAACAGCTAAAACATAAGATAGCCCTAAGCCAAATCCTTTTACATTGTGAACATTGCCTTTTGGAACGCGAAAAAATTTATCAAAAATTTTTCTTTGATTTTCTTTAGAAATACCTATGCCCTTATCTTTTACCTGAATCATAATACCTTCGGCGGTATTAGTTGTAGAAATTGTGATTTCAGGAATTTCTTTTGAATATTTGATTGCATTATCAATTAAATTAAAAACAATGTTTGTTAGATGAACTGGATCGGCCTGTAATTTAAAAATATTAGCATTTAAAAAGGTGTTAACAGCCCCCTTTCCAATTAAAAGCTGAGTATTATTAATTGCGTTATTAATAATTTCATGAACATCTACTTCGCTTAATTTTAATTTAAATTCGCCTTTATCTAAAATAGATGTCTGTAAAATACTTTCTACTAATACGCTTAATCTTGTATTTTCTTCCCTAATCATTGTGATGTAACGATCTTGTTTTTCGGGACTTTGAATAATACTTTTATCTGCCAACATTTCGCTAGCAAGAGAAATTGTGCTAATGGGCGTTTTAAACTCATGAGTCATATTGCTAATAAAATCATTTTTAATAATTGATAATTTTTTTTGTTTTAAATTATTTGACATAATATAATAAAACGAAAAAATAAGAATAATAATTACAATTATAGACGTAACCAAAAAAGGCCACATTTCTTTTAAAACGGCTCGAGATTGATGTTTAAAAATAACAATTAAATATTCAGGCGAAATAAATAGATTTTTTGGCGATAAGTTTATTTTATAATTATTTACACCAAGTGAATCTACAATTTTATCGGCCTGCGTTATATCGATATGATGATTAATGCCAGAATTTAAAGAGGTGATGTAATAATTATATTTGGCCGTGATTTTTTGATTAACTAGTTCGGCATTAAGAATTGAGTCAAGCAAAACAGTATCTAAATTATGTTTATTGTTGTAATAATTTTTTATCGAGGTTTCGTCGAAGAAGCTATATCCATTAGGAATTTGACTAAATAAATCGTTATTATTAGTTTGCACTTTATTATAGTTAGAGCGGATTTTCGCCATAAAACCTGGAGCCCTTTGATCTATATGAAGCGAATCGTTATCTATGTATTTATTAGTAAACTTGGTGCTCTGATAGCCGTTGCTATCAATACTAAGTTCGGTGCTAAGTTTAAATCCGCCCGAATTAGTTTTAGCATCTTTTAATTTATTTGAATTGAAGGTGATTCCTTGAGTACGTTCAGTAATTTTTAAATAACTATTTCGTGCATCAAGTCGTTCTAATTTAGTGGCAGTATTAGCAAGGGCCTCATCTACTTTATTTTTAAACAACTCTTCTCTTACTTTGAAGTCATTTCTAATCCAGTAAGCTTGAAACCAAATTAAGATTAAAAGCGCAAATGAAAATGAAATAGAAATTAAGGTTAATACTCTTTTGTTCATTTTGCTATATAAAATTTTAACTCTAAAGTATATTATAAATTAAAACGATTAAACTAAACTTTGAATATTAGTTATGGTGCCGTTTTCAAAAACATAACATTTTAATCTATCTTTAAAAACATAAGGTTTGTAAATAGATTTATTTAAAAGCATTCTTAAACACTCTTGAACGCCTTCGATAATACTTGGATGAGGGTGCATCATGTCGGCCAACTCTCTTATTCCTTGATTGGTATATATTAAATAAGCAACTGCTTGAATGGCACTGCTTGCATGCTCTCCAACAACTCGCATGCCTAAAATACGCATGCCATTATCATTTGTTACAATGATTTTAAAAAAACCTTTTGTTTTTCGCATGGCAATAGCTCGAGCATTGGTACTGTAATCTAGTTTTACTACTTTATGAGCAATGCCTTTATTTACGCAGTCTTGTTCATTCATTCCAACAGCCGCGACTTCTGGATTTAAAAACATAATGGTGCTTATGTTTTGGTAAGATAAAGGCTTTACAATTGGGCCAAACATTCTAACAACAGCATGTCGCGCCTCTCTTTCTCCAACGTTGACGAGGGCCACTTCGGTTGTAACATCTCCAGCAGCATAAATATTACTTATATTGGTTTGGGTATCGATATTCCAGATGCAACCTCTCTTGTTTAATTTTATGTTTGCGTTTTCTAAACCAATATTTTCAATATTCGGAATTCGGCCGATAGAAATTAGAGCTTTGTCGACTGTAATTACTTCCTTTTTCCCATTTTTATATTCAAGTTCATATTCTACTTTTCCATTTATGGCCTCCATTCTTAATAAAGAGGCGCCGTGATGAAGAGTGGCTCCATTTTGTTTTAAACTATTTTCAATAATTTTAGCAATATCTTCATCTTCAAAAGGCAATATTCTTTCAGCTTTATCAATTAAATTAACTTTTGTTTTGCCAAAGCCAGAAAATATGGTTGCAAATTCGCAGCCAATAACGCCCGCACCCAATACGACCATGCTTTTAGGCAACGAAGTGAAACTTTTAATGCCATCGCTTGTAACAATAATTTCATTATCAATTTTAATGTTTTCGGGCACTCTAGGGCGACTGCCTGTTGCAATTAAAATATAATCAGCATTTACTTTTTTCGAAATACCATCTTTTGTAATTTGAACTGTGTTTTTGTCAATAATCAAGGCAGTACCTTTTTCATAAAAAAGCAATCTATTTTTTTGTTCGCGAAGAATCTGTAAATGCACATTCATTTGAGTTTTTCTTTCGAAGACCGCTTCATCAACTATTTTTGAGAAAACCGAAAAATCAGGGGCATATTCTGGAATCATTTCTCGAATGGAAGCTACTTTAAGAGACTGTTCCCATAAGGTTTTTGAAGTTAGTACCCCATTATATATACCAGCACCACCAAGACGTTTTTTTTCGATGATTAAAACCTTTTTACTAAAATCAATTGCTCGCATAGCCCCTGCATAACCACTTGGGCCTCCTCCAATCACAATTAAATCAAAATGTTCCATTATTATTCAACTACAAATTTATTATTTCTTAGCTTAATTACCTATTATCAAACCCAAGCCATTATTATTCAATTGTTTGTATAATTTTTATTTTACATAAAATTTCTTATTTTTGCATCCCAATAAATTTAATTAATATGAATGAAAATATAATTTATTTAGTCCCTATTTTAGGCCTAGTTGGACTAATAGTCATGGCGATAAAATCTGCATGGGTTAGCAAACAAGATGCGGGCGATAAAAATATGCAAGAATTAGCTGGCTATATAGCTGATGGAGCGATGGCGTTTTTAAAAGCAGAATGGAAAGTATTAAGTATTTTCGTTGTTTTTGCTGCAGCCTTATTGGCTTATTCAGGAACCATTCACGAAGTAAATGGAAATGAAATTCATGGCAGTTGGATTATTTCAATTGCATTTATTATTGGCGCTGTATTTTCTGCTACTGCTGGGTACATTGGTATGAAAGTAGCAACAAAAGCAAATGTTAGAACGACACAAGCCGCTCGCACAAGTTTAAAGCAAGCATTAAAAGTTTCATTTACTGGAGGAACAGTAATGGGTTTAGGTGTTGCTGGTTTAGCCGTGTTTGGTTTAGGCGGCCTATTCATTGTTTTCTTAAAAATATTTAAAGTTGTTGAGGTAAATAGCGATCAAATGAAAACGGCTATTGAAGTTTTAACAGGCTTTTCTTTAGGTGCAGAATCTATTGCTTTATTTGCACGTGTTGGTGGAGGTATTTATACAAAAGCTGCTGATGTTGGCGCAGATTTAGTTGGTAAAGTTGAAGCAGGAATACCTGAAGATGATGTTCGTAATCCTGCAACTATTGCTGATAATGTTGGTGATAACGTTGGAGATGTTGCTGGTATGGGCGCCGATTTATTTGGTTCGTATGTTGCAACTATTTTAGCGACCATGGTGCTTGGCCAAGAGATTATTGTTAAGGATAATTTTGGCGGTATGGCTCCTATTTTATTACCAATGGTAATTTGTGGTTTAGGCATTCTTTTTTCAATTGTAGGAACTTGGTTTGTAAAGATTAAGGATGAAAAATCAAATGTTCAAACAGCATTAAATTTAGGCAACTGGTCGTCTATGTTGATAACAGTTATCGCATCCTATTTTGTTGTTATGTATATGTTGCCTGAAGGCGAAATTACTTTACGTGGCGTAGAGTTTACTAAAATGGGAGTATTTGGTGCCATTTTGGTTGGAACAGCAGTAGGAGCAATAATGAGTATTGTAACAGAGTATTATACTGCAATGGGAAAACCACCAGTAAATTCTATTATTCAGCAATCTTCAACAGGACATGCTACAAACATTATTGGTGGATTAGCCGTTGGTATGAAATCTACTGTTATTCCTATTTTAACTTTAGCTGCTGGTATTATGGGTTCATATTACTGCGCTGGTTTATATGGTGTAGCTATCGCTGCAGCAGGGATGATGGCAACAACAGCTATGCAATTAGCAATTGATGCTTTTGGTCCAATTGCTGATAACGCGGGTGGCATAGCAGAAATGAGTCAATTACCACCTGAAGTTCGTGAGCGCACAGATAATTTAGATGCTGTTGGAAACACAACTGCTGCTACAGGAAAAGGATTTGCTATTGCATCTGCCGCATTAACATCTTTAGCTTTATTTGCTGCTTTTGTTGGTATTGCAGGCATTGATGCCATTGATATTTATAAAGCACCCGTTTTAGCTGGTCTGTTTGTTGGCGCAATGATTCCTTTTATTTTTTCTGCATTGTGTATTCAGGCAGTTGGTAAAGCTGCAATGGATATGGTTCAGGAAGTTCGTCGTCAGTTTAGAGAAATTCCTGGTATTATGGAATACAAGGCAAAGCCAGAATATGAAAAATGTGTGGCAATTTCTACAAAAGCTTCTATT
>Ga0209597_1002096_pt1 | contig 12775 bp, 9 predicted proteins | sample M_140625_MF_Meta_FD_187316 | JGI IMG/M metagenome (GOLD analysis project Ga0209597, IMG submission 187316) | Freshwater microbial communities from Lake Montjoie, Canada to study carbon cycling - M_140625_MF_MetaG (SPAdes) (version 2) | ecosystem: Environmental > Aquatic > Freshwater > Lake...
GGGCAAGTTGACACGGGGAGATCCGGGAAGGCAGCTAGCACCCAAGACATAAAAGGGTCAGGCTACCACCTAGTAGCCTGACCCCATCTGACATTCTATTGCAGAAGGGGTCAGACCACTAGGTTCGGCCGGCGGCTGGATCATCAACCTCGCGCATCGGGTAATCGTAAAGGGGTCAGGCCGTACCTTTGGTGAGCTGAACCAAAAGGCGCATGAAATGTTTAGTTTTCGGTTCAGGGACAGTTAGGGTACGGCCTGACCCCGTGTTCGGCCCCGATCCGGTGCTGCCCAAGATCCACAAGCTCAAGCCCGGAGGCCGGGCCGGCAATAGCCAGCAGTTCATCGAGATCATGCGTAGCGCCGGCGTCGATCCGTGCTACGCCGAGGGTAAGCACAAGCTACCCAAGAAGAGCTTCCATAGCTTCCGCCATACCATGGTCACCATGCTCCAGGGCCAAGAGGTGCCGGAGGAAGTGCGCATGATGATCGTCGGCCACTCCAACCCCGACGTGCACAAGATCTACAGCCATGACGAGGAGACCGCGATCAAGTCGGCCATCCTCAAGCTGCCCAAGCTCACCGCCTGACCCTGCCCCACCCCGGCACCCCCGGGTACACCCCCGAAACGCCCACCGGCTTCCCCTCTCCGGCCGCGCGCTAAAATTTGGGTTTTCCAAAAAGTTTACCCTACAGGACGTAGCAGCTATATTCACCTCGGCTTGCTGGCCCTGTTGATATAGGCTATCTGCTAAGAATGAACACCGAAAGGGATTCAGCGGCCTTCAAGACCTACAAGGCCAAGGCCGACAATGGGGATGCCCAGGCCCAAAACGATTTAGGAGTCTGCTACCGTATCGGACGCGGCGTGGCAAAGGATGACGACCTAGCGGCGCACTGGTTTCGCAAGGCCGCCAGTCAGGGATGCGCAGACGCCCAAAACAACCTAGGGACCTGCTACTTCTACGGCTGGGGCCCGGCAAAGGACGATGAGCTAGCTACCTACTGGTATCGAAAGGCTGCTGAGCAGTGGGTGGTGATGGCCGAACAGGGAGATGCTAAGGCCCAGTATAAATTAGGCGACTGCTACGCCAACGGCGATGGCTTGGGGCAAGACGACGAACTGGCGGCCAACTGGTTTCGCAAAGCAGCCGAACAAGGTTATACCCAAGCCCAAATTAGCCTAGGCAGCTGCTACCGCGAAGGTGAAGGCGTAACAAAGAACCTCATGCAAGGAGTCTGGTGGTACAGGCAGGCTGCCGAGCAGGGCGATGCCTTGGCCCAAGTTAATTTAGGTTACTGCCATGAAGAAGGTGAAGGCGTTGCGAAGAGCCTCGTTCAGGCTATCACCTGGTATCGTAAAGCCGCCAATCAGGGGGTGGACTATGCACTCGACACCCTCGGAAACTGCTACGCCGAGGGGAAAGGCGTGGCGAAGGATGAGATTGAAGCCTGTGCCTATTACAACCTCGCCGGAGTAACCTACGAAAGGTCTCGAGAGAAATTGGCCATCCTGGAAAAGCAGATGACGCCAGACCAGATCGTATCCGGAAAAATCCGCGCTAAGGAGCTGCAGAAAGAGATCCAGGCTAAGATAGCGGCGAAGTGAGCCACGGAATGACCAAGCGAAACGCGCCATGACGCCAAGGCGCCAATCGCAACGCGGTTGATTATCTCCCGCTGAGAGCCGACGGGTACTCGGCGAGAAGCTCCTTAGCCCGATTCTGGGCATCGAGGATGATCTGATTCGGAGTCGTCGACGGGTAAGATCGCGCAATCGCTTCAAACTCAGTGACCAGCAGGGCAGCTTCCAGCGCCTTATTGTGTTCCGCCAAGTAAAGCCAAGCCAGGCCTTCAGCAGGCTGAGGCGGGAGGCCATGCCCCCGGAATAACGCTTTGGCTAATTCGACTTGCGAGACTCGATGGCCCTTCTTCGCAGCCTTCTCACGCCACTCGGCCGCCGAGCCAATATTCTTAAGCACGCCGTTACCGTAGGTATAGCCCTCAGCAACCTCAGCCATGGCTTCGGGAACACCTTCCTTCGCAGCCTTGAGATAATAATGAAAGGCCAAGTCCTTCTTGTCCGGCAAACTCGAGACATAGTCGGCGTACATCACCATTCCGTAGCTGGAGCCTTCGTCGGCCGCACGCTTGTACCATTGAACCCTTTCCTTCGCAGTCTCGGCTTTCTTCGCCATCGCCAAGATACACCGGACATCTCCAGCCTCAGCAAGTCGCCTCAGGTTCTCGTCAGTCTTGGACTCGTAAAAAAAGACGTAATAAACCCAGCCGACGCAGACCATGATCGCGATAAAAGCAATGATTCCGTTAGCTGTCATTATGCTATCAATAGTCAGCCACGCTAGGTGGCAAATCCCAACCTTAAGCCGCTAACCGCGATCGCCTGGCACTAGTAGCGTCACTTTATTATAAACCTTACCTTCCCTGCCTGCCCGGCGCGGCGGATTGGGAATAAACCCCTAGGATTGTAACCTCAGGGGGTAGCCAGGGGTTGCCACAGGGTCTGGCTGGGGTATCCATCTAGGACTGCCCCTCAGGGCCTACCCCCTTCACAGATGCCGATCAAGAAGTCCGACCTATATTCCTCTCTCTGGACCGCCTGCGACTCCCTACGCGGAGGCATGGATGCCAGCCAGTACAAGGACTACGTCCTGACCCTCTTATTCATCAAGTACGTCAGCGACAAGTACGCGAACAGCAAGGACCTCCGCCCTGCCGTCCTAATCCCTAAAGGCGCCAGCTTCGCCGACATGGTCGCGCTCAAGGGCAAGAACGACATCGGCGACAAGATCAACAAGCAGATCATCGGCCCCCTTACTGAGAAGAACGAACGGCTGGCCCGCAGCGACTTCCCGGACTTCAACGACCCCAACAAGCTGGGCGAAGGCAAGGCGATGGTCGATCGCCTGACCGACCTGATCAGCATCTTCCAGAAGCCCGAATTGGACTTCTCCGGCAACCGCGCCGACCACGACGACATCCTGGGTGACGCCTACGAGTACCTGATGCGTCACTTCGCATCGGAAAGCGGCAAGAGCAAGGGCCAGTTCTACACCCCGTCCGAGGTGAGCCGGATCATCGCGCACGTGATAGGCATCTCTCCTAAGAACGCCAAGGCCTCGACCACGGTCTACGATCCTACCAGCGGCTCTGGCTCGCTACTCCTCAAGGTGGCAGCGCAGTCAGGTACGCGGATCACAATCGAAGGCCAGGAGATGGACGTCACGACGGCCGGCTTGGCCCGCATGAACATGATCCTTCATGACTTCCCTACGGCGACGATCGCGAACGGGAACACCCTGTCGGACCCCAAGTTCAAGGACGGCAATAAGCTGCGGACCTACGACTACGTCGTAGCTAACCCGCCCTTCTCGGTGAAGACCTGGACCACCGGACTGACACCCGAAAACGACCCGTATGAGCGCTTCGCCTGGGGAGTTCCTCCCACGAAGCAGGGCGACTATGCCTTCCTGCTCCACATCATACGTTCCATGAAGAGCACGGGCAAGGCGGCCTGCATCCTCCCTCATGGCGTCCTGTTCCGCGGCGGCGCTGAAGGCGTTATCCGCACCCAGCTCATTCGTTCCGGCTACCTCAAGGGCATTATCGGCCTTCCTGCCAATCTGTTTTATGGAACGGGCATCCCTGCCTGCATCCTGGTCCTGGACAAGGAGAACGCTACAGCCCGGAAGGGAGTCTTCATGATGGATACCTCCAAGGGCTTCATGAAGGACGGCAACAAGAACCGCCTCCGGGAGCGAGACATCCACCGCATCGTGGACACCTTCACCAAGCAGTCGGATGAGACCAAGTTCGCGCGCATGGTGCCCGTGGCCGAGATCGCCGACCCCAAGAACGACTTCAATCTCAACCTACCGCGCTACATCGATACCACGGAACCGGAAGACCTTCAGGACATCGACGGACACCTACGCGGAGGCATCCCTGAACGCGACCTAACCGGAGAAGATAGCCTGATCGCTCCTTACTGGAGGGTCCTGCCCTCGGTCTACAAGGACCTGTTCGAGTCAGCAGGCCGCCCGGGCTATGTCCGACTCAAGGTCCCGCAATCGGATGTCAAAGCGGCCATTCTTGGACACCCCGAGTTCGTCGCCTTCCAGAAGAAAGCCACCAAGGGCTTTACGGAATGGCGCCAAGCGACAACTCCGCGGCTCACTGCATTCGGCAAGAGCGGACACCCTAAGGCTCTGATCGCTGAAATCGCGGAATCGCTCCTTCAGGCCTATGGGAAGACCCCATTGATTGACGCCTATGACGTCTACCAGCACCTAATGGACTACTGGGCTGAAGTCATGCAGGACGACTGCTACCTTATTGCGGCGGATAGATGGGTCGCCAAGACCTACCGCATCCAAGAGACGGACAAGAAGGGGAAGACTAAAGACAAGGGATGGGCCTGCGACCTTGTCCCTAAGGAGCTAATTGTTGCGCGATTCTTCGCCATAGAAAAAGGCGAACTCGAGAAGACGCAATCCGAGCTCGAAGCAGTGAGCGCAAGCCTCACTGAACTAGAAGATGAACACAGCATGGAAGACGGCGTCCTCGGCACTCTCGAGAAGATCGCCAAGGCCGAGATCAACGCACGCCTTAAGGAAATCAAGGACGACAAGGAGACCAAGGAGGAGACCACCATTCTAAATCGCTGGCTCAAACTGGCGGAGCAGGAGACAGCACTGAAGCGTAACGCGAAGGAGAAGGACGAGAACTTGGACAACCTAGCCCTGGCTAAGTATCCTAAGCTAAATGAAGCTGAGATAAAGGCTTTGGTTATCGAAGAAAAGTGGATGAAACGACTCACGTCCGACCTTCAAGGCGAATTGGAGCGCACCTCCCTAACCCTCACCGGCCGTATCCGCGAACTGTCGGAGCGATACGTCGTCCCCCTGCCGCAGCTAGAAAAGGAACTGACGACTCTATCGACAAGCATTGAGTCACACCTCAAGAAAATTGCCCCTTAAATGAAGCGGGGCTATAAAACAACTAACGTGGGTACCATTCCAGAAGATTGGTGCGTACGAATGCTATCGGAAGTATCCTCGATGAAAAGCGGCGAGAGCATCACCGCCTCGAGCATCAACCAACACGGCCCTTATCCATGCTACGGTGGCAATGGTCTACGCGGATACACATCAAGCTTCACCCATGAAGGCGACTTTGCCCTAATCGGCAGACAGGGCGCACTGTGTGGAAACGTTAATAGCGCATCAGGGAGATTTTTCGCATCGGAACACGCAGTAGTCGTAACACCGAGAAGCGGAACCGATATCCACTTCCTGACTCATCTGCTTCGCGAGTTACGCCTAAACAGGCTATCTGAAGCGTCAGCTCAACCTGGACTATCTGTATCAAAGATACTTCAGTTAAGCATACCACTACCTTCGGACATATCTGAACAACGCGCCATCTCCCAGGCATTGGGCGACGTCGACGCACTGATTACGGCTCTAGATCGCCTCATCGCCAAGAAGCGCGATATCAAGCAGGCGACAATGCAGCAGCTTCTGACCGGCAAGACCCGACTGCCTGGGTTCAGCGGCAAGTGGGTATCAAAGTCGCTTGGAGAAATCGGTGCAATCTCCGGCGGAGGGGTGGATAAGAAAATCAATCCAGGGGAGCCTAAAATTAGACTCCTTAACTACATGGACGTTTACCGGAAAAACCTGGTTCGGTCGGCAGAAATTGAACATGTCGTCAGCGCACGACCCGACCAAGTAAGCAAATGTGCAATAAAGAAAGGCGACGTCTTTTTCACGCCCTCATCAGAGATGCCATATGACATAGCAGCATCCGCTGTAGCAATTGAAGACATCCCCGATGCTTGCTATAGCTATCACCTGGCTAGGTTACGACTGCACGAGGAATGGGATATTTCCTTCCGCGCCTATGCGTTCAAAGGTAAAGAATTCCTAGCTCAAGCTGCTAAAACCTGCGAGGGAAGCGGAGTCCGCTATGTTATTACTCAGGCTAAGTTTCGCCAACTGACTGTGCGCTACCCCACTGACACGAACGAGCAAACTGCCATCGCCGTCGTCCTCTCTGATATGGACGCTGAACTTGCTGCCCTTGAGGCCCGACGCGACAAGACGCGCAACCTCAAGCAGGGCATGATGCAGGAACTACTCACCGGGAAGACCCGACTCATTTAACCAAGACACACATGGCCGAGACACCCCGATCAGAGCGTAAGACGCAGAACCGCGTCATTGACCTCTTCACCGCCCCCAAGGGCCTTGGCTACCGCTACCTTGGCGAGTGGCACAAGCGCGACAACAACCGCTGCGTCGAGGTCGACCTCCTGCAAGCCAACCTGACCACCCGGGGCTATGCACCCGCCCAGATTGCTGCCGCCATCAAGAAGCTAGAGGACGCGGCCGATACGACTGGCATCAACCTCTATCAGGCCAACCTGAAGACCTACCAGCTCATCCGCTACGGAGTCCAGGTACAGACGGCTGTCGGCAAGGCGCATGAAAGCGTCAGCCTGATCGACTGGGATAACCCCGAGAAGAATGACTTCGCCTTGGCCGAGGAGGTCACCCTCAAGGGTGGCTACGAACGCCGGCCCGACATCGTGCTCTACGTCAACGGCATCGCTGTAGCCGTGATCGAGCTCAAGCGTGGCTCCGTCGAGATCGCCAACGGCGTTCGCCAGCTGATCACGAACCAGGAGCCCATCTTCAACATGGGCTTCTTCAGTACCGTCCAGCTCGTACTGGCCGGCAATGACACCCAGGGACTGCGCTACGGCACCGCCGGCACCAAGGAAGAGTTCTTCGTGACCTGGAAGGGCGAAGGCGAAGTCGAGGCGTCTGACACCACTCCCGGCGCCCACCTGGATCGCCCACTGTCCCAGATGTGCAACAAGACCAGGCTGTTGGACCTGATCCGGAACTTCATCATCTTCGACGCCGGCGTTAAGAAGGTCCCACGCCCGCACCAATACTTCGGGGTCAAGTCAGCCCAGGAACGCATCGCCAAGCGCGAAGGCGGCGTGATCTGGCACACCCAGGGTAGCGGCAAGAGCATCCTGATGGTCCTGATCGCCAAGTGGCTCATGGAGCACGACCCGGAGGCACGCATTCTCATCATCACCGACCGTGATGAGCTGGATAAGCAGATCGAGGGCGTGATGATGAACGCCGACGTCATCCCCAAGACTTCCAAGTCTCCCCGTATCAGCTCGCGGGCTGAGCTTATCGAGAAACTCGGAGCCACCTCCCCTCGCCTGCTCTGCGCGCTGATCCACAAGTTCGACACCGCAGACCTTAAGGGCGAGCCGCCCAAGATCTCAGGTCGCTTCTACGTCTTCGTCGACGAGTGCCACCGCACCCAGGGTGGGGATATGAACAGGCAGATGAAGCGCTGGATGCAGGACGCCATCTTCATCGGCTTCACGGGCACGCCCCTGCTCCGCAAGGACAAGCAGCTCACCCGGGACATCTTCGGCACCTACATTCACACCTACAAGTTCCACCAGGCCGTAGCCGACAAGGTCGTGCTCGACCTCAAGTACGAGGCCAGGAACGTGCCGCAGCAGCTCACCAACCGCGACTCCATCGACAGGTGGTTTGAGCAGAAGACTAAGGGCCTTAACGACTACCAGAAGGCCGTCCTCCGCAACAAGTGGGCGACCATGGAGTCCCTGCTCAGCGCCGGTGAGCGCAAGCAGCGCATTATCGCTGACATCATCGAGGACTTCGGCCTCAAGCCACGCCTCAACAGCGACCGCGGGACCGCAATTCTGGTCGCAGACGAGATCTACGACGCCTGCCATTACTTCAAACTATTCCAGAACACCGAGTTCGGCAGCCACGTGGGCATCGTGACCTCCTACGAGCCTAACCCTACCGCGATCTCATGCGAGCCACCCGGCAGCACCGAGCGCTACAAGTTCGACGTCTACACAAACCTGGTCCTGAAGGATAAGGGTAAGACCACCAAGCAGTACGAAGATGACTTGAAGAAGCGCTTCAAGGAAGAGCCGGCCAACATGAAGCTGCTCATCGTCGTCAGCAAACTGCTGACCGGCTTCGACGCCCCGAGCTGCACCTACATCTACCTGGATCACAGGCTCCGGGATCATACCCTCTTCCAGGCCATCTGCCGAACAAACCGCCTGGACGGCGACGACAAGGACTATGGCTACATCGTCGACTACAAGGAGATGCTGGGCAACGTACAGGAGGCTCTCGCCGTCTACAACTCCGACGAGCTCGACACCGACCTGGGCGGTGGCGGCACCAACGACGTGAATATCAAGAACTGGCTGCAGGAAGGAAAGAAGCAGCTCGATGACTCACTCGAGGCCCTGCGACACCTCTGCGAACCCGTTGCCCACCCCCGTGAGATTGAACAGTACCTGCGTTACTTCTGCGGAGATGCGGCCGACTCCGAGGCCCTAGGCCAGACCGGCCCGATGCGCGACTCGTTCTACAAGTCTGTCGCAGGCTTCGTCCGTGCCTATGCAGCCATCTCCGCTGACATGACCGAGGCGGGCTATACAGAGGCCCAGGCTAGTGCCATCCAGAAAGAGGTGGAGCTCTACAGCGAGATCCGTTCGGCCATCAAGAAGCACTCCGGCGAGGAGCTGGATACCAAGCCCTACGAGGCCGACATGCGCCACCTGCTCAACACCTACGTCCAGGCCGATTCGGTCAGGGACCTGGGCAACATAGGAAACCTCACCCTCACCGAACTCATCATCAAGACCGGCATGCACGATGCCATCGCCCAGAAGCTTAACGCCAAGGGCAAGCTATCCAAGAACGCGGTCGCCGAGAGCATCATCAACAACATCCGTATCACGCTGAAGCGTGACCAGCTGACGGACCCCCAGTTCTACGAGCAGATGTCCAAACTCCTGGATGACCTGATTGCCAAGCGCCGCGATGACTCTGCTGACTATGAGGCCTTCCTGAAGGACGCAGAGGCCTTGGTTAAGAAGGCCTACAACAAACACTACAGCGCCGGAGTGCCCCAGGCCCTCCAAGGCAGGCCCCTGGCAACCGTGGTCTACAACAACCTACCGCGGATACTGACGGCAACGGCGCCTGACGCCACCGCCGACCAGAGCTCCGAATACGGCGAACGAATGGTGAACCTAGCCCTCTCCATCGACCAGGTGATGCGCGAAAACGCCCCTGCCGGCTGGAAAGGGGATTCAGCCCGAGAGGCCCAGGTGCTAAACGCCCTCTTCCCGGTGATGAACCGTGACGAAGCCGCTACCGTGGCCCTGTTCGAGTTGCTTAAGAATCAACCCGGCAACTGATGTCCGAAACCATCAAGTTCGGGGACCTCGAGATCCCTGTCGCCCGGAAGTCGGTAAAGAACGTCCACCTATCCGTATACCCCCCTCACGGGAAGGTGACCCTAGTCGCGCCCACCGGAACACGGCTTGAGGTCGTACGCGCCTACGTGGCGACCAAGCTCGCCTGGATCAAGGCCCAGCAGCGCAGGATGAAGGAACAGGCCAGAGAGACGCCTCGGATCTTCGTGGAACGGGAAAGCCATCACATCTGGGGACGCCGTAGGCTCCTTAGCGTGGTCGAGAAGGACGAGAAACCCTCGGTCCGTATGGATCACCGCCGGCTCATCCTTACCGTCAGACCCAAAACCCCTACCCCGAAGCGAAACGAGATCATGCAGGAGTGGCATCGCTCCCTGCTGCATGAGGCCATCCCTCCCCTGATCGCCAAGTGGGAGCGGAAGCTACGCGTCAAGACATCGGCCTACTTCCTTCAACGCATGAAGACCCGCTGGGGCGGCTGCAACCCCAAGGCCAAGACTCTCCGGTTCAACACTGAGCTGATCAAGAAGCCCAAGGACCTGCTGGAGTACGTCGTCGTCCACGAGATGATCCACCTCCTGGAGCCCAGGCACAGCGAACGGTTCATGACCCTCATGACCGAACACTACCCTTCCTGGCAGGAAGCCAGAGCTGAGCTCAATGCCCTCCCCCTCGCCTCGGAGATCTGGCGCGAATGAGTGCCGACCTCAACGCTACCGGCAACCCCATGACCTCCGACCAGCATAAAGCAGGCTGAAAGCATATGGGAAGATACTCGAACAACGGACCCTCGTTTTCAGGGATGCGTACCTTTAGGATGTTCTACCGCACGAAACGCGAACCTAGGACTTGGCTTAATGAGACTAAGTCCGAGTTCCGCCCGGAAGACCGGACTGTGGTTAGCCATAGACTGTTAAAGCTACGCGCTACCCTGAAGGCGAAGAAACAGGCGAAGGAAATAAGAGACGCACGCATCAGCAGGCGAATGCAGGGCGTACGCGCAGAGCATGCGCGTAAGAAACAAGCAAAGCAAATAAGAGACGCACGTATCAATCACCTAATGCGCGACGTAAGGTCTAACATTGAGCGAAAGAAAAAACGTGAAGCGCGTACCGTCTTGGCAGCCAAGAAAGCCATTCTAACTGCTAAGCGAGTAGCGCTAAGAAAAGAACGAGCAAGAAATAGACGATCTCAAGCAATCCGGGAAATCCAGCATCGATCGCGCCTCAGGGAAGAACGAAAGCAGAGACGCCTCGAGAAGACACTCAGGCAAGCTGAGAAGGCTAGGCGCAAGGCCGAAACGGACCGGCGAAAAGCCGAGAAAGAGGAGGTGGAGAGAGTCCGCGTCCAAACCGCGTTAGCTAAGCAAGCGACCCGAGACCGGGTTAAAGCACGAAAGCTTCGCCTCAACAGGCTGCTCAAAGAGATCCGGCGGAAGCGCCGCGGGTAACGCCGGCGTGGCTTAGCCTGCCGAACTTCGGACTTTAATCCCCTATGTCCGTGTAGTAGAAAACCTTCATGCGAAGTCTGCCCGCCCTCTTGTCGTGGATCGTTGTCATGTGCGCGACCTTGAGCGCCCAGACCGCCACGGAACTAGCCGAGCTCAAGAGCAAGGCCGGCAAGGGTGACGCCGAGAGCCAGTTTCAGCTTGGTAAGTATTACCTAGGAAAAGACCTCAAGGAGGCAGGCGCGTGGTACCGTAAGGCTGCGGACCAGGGACTTGCCAAGGCTCAGTATGAGATGGGCGTATTCAACGATCACCAGTGGATTGATAACGCTAGCCCGGCTGAGGCCAAGCGCTGGTGGCTGCTTGCCGCCGCGCAAGGCGACCCAGACGCATGCTCCTCCCTTGCCCTAGCCGTGCTGAGACAGGCACGCGAAGCTCTGCTCAAGGGCAACAAGCTCCTCCACAAAGATCTCAGGGATCAAGCCATCCAGTGGTACATCAAGGCCGGCGAGGCCGGAGACCGCGGGTCACAATTTGAGCTTGGTGAGATGTATAATCGAATGAACGACTTTGGAAGTAGCAGTGAGACTAGGTCATACGGCATCACCGACGCAGATTGTGATTTCGAGTCGGCGATGAAATGGTATCTCAAGGCGGCGAAGAGCAAGTACCCACACCCTGGGGCGATGTACCGTATCGGCATGCTTCACCTGGAGGGCAAAGGGGTTCCCCAAAACACCGAGACAGCCATCATGTGGCTGGAACTAGGAGCCAAGGGCGGTGCAGGATGGGCCAGCGAAGCCCTGGCCAAGCTCTATCGCGAGGGTAAAGCTACCCAGAAGAACACGGCCAAGGCCCTGCAGCTCCTCAACAAGGAGGCAGAGCAAGGGTCATACCATGCAAATCGCGAGCTCGGCATGATGTACTACCACGGAGACGAAGTCGCCAGGGACTTCGCCCTAGCCTTCAAACACCTCTCGGCCATCGCAGAGACACCGACCGGGACCAACGAACAACAGATCTATAATATCCTCGGCCACATGTATGAGGAAGGAAAGGTGACACCCCAAGATCTCGGCAAGGCGTTCAAGTATCACCTGATCGGCGCGAATGCCGGATTAACCACAGGACAGTTCAGCGTCGGCTATGCTTACCACTGGGGTCGTGGCACTACAATCAACTACACCGAGGCCGTTAAGTGGTACCGCCTCGCTGCCGACAACGGTCTTCCTCAAGCACAGTCCAACCTCGCCTCCATCCTCATGCTCGGAATGGGCGAGGTCCCCGCCGACCACATCGAGGGTTTCAAGTGGTTCAAGAAAGCTGCCGTAACCGGACACGAGAGATCACAGATGGGCGTGGCCATCTCTTACTACACAGGCCGCGGAGCACCTAAGGATTATGTAGAAGCTTACGCCTGGGCGAACCTCGCCGCGGCCAGCGGCAAGGTGGAGAAATCCAAGGAGCTACGGGAAGACATCGAGGCTAAGCTTAGCCCGGAACAGATCGCCGAGGGCCAGCAGCGCAGCAAGGAACTCAACAAGCTGATCAACGAGGAGCTCGATAGTCTCAAGCAGCTCCAGAAGGCCATCGAGCTTCGGGAGAGAATGGGCGCTTAACCTAGTCCGGACCAGGGAGTTAGGCCTAGTTTTAGCTAGGGTGTTTTGTTGTAAAAACTGTAAACCATTCAAATAGAATGGTTTAGGTTACTTTATAATACTAGCGAATACTCACAGTGACACTGTTGACATCAATGAGTCATTAAGGTGAACTCAGTCATCAGCCGCCACCCAGGGCGCGGGCATCGTCCAACGAGGCCCCTTCCCTGCCAACGGCACCACCGCTCCTTGAAAGTCGAGTTAGTTGCTTCGTCCCCAGGTCACACGACCGGGGACCATCGCCAGCGGCATGATCATCACTCAGCGCCGGCTCCACTTTCAGATCAGCGCAAGCAAACATAGGAGGAGAAATTTGGAGAGATGGCAGAGTGGTTATGCAGCGCA
>Ga0209597_1002097_pt1 | contig 12775 bp, 11 predicted proteins | sample M_140625_MF_Meta_FD_187316 | JGI IMG/M metagenome (GOLD analysis project Ga0209597, IMG submission 187316) | Freshwater microbial communities from Lake Montjoie, Canada to study carbon cycling - M_140625_MF_MetaG (SPAdes) (version 2) | ecosystem: Environmental > Aquatic > Freshwater > Lake...
CACCCAGACCGAGAAGGAAAACGATGAGGCCCGCCAGGGCGACGGGGATTGCGACCTTGGCGCTGTCTTTATCATCCGCATGCTGCATCAGGCGCATCATGATGTAGCCCAGTTGCGAGAGCGCCGTCAGCCCAGCGATGGAGCCAATGATGCGCAGGTTAAGTTTCATGTCGCCGTTGCCAATGTGACTGAACTCATGCGCAATGACCCCTTGGAGTTCATCGCGGTTGAGATAAGTCAATGAACCCCGGGTCACGGCTACGGCCGCATCCTGTGGGTTATTGCCCGCGGCAAAGGCGTTGATCGTGGTATCGTGGTCGACGACAAAACAGGCCGGCATCGGCAAGCCCGCGGCGAGCGACATTTCTTCCACGATATTCAGATAACGGCGCTCGGCCAAGTCCTTGGTATGCGGCGAGACCGGACGAGCCCCGAGGCTCTGCGCCACAAAAGCACCCCCTTTAGCGAGTTCGGAGATGCGCCACCAACTGGTCCCCAGGATAACCACCAAGGCCGTCCCCGAGGTGGCCAGGAAGAGCTTGGGCTGAAGCCAATCGAGTCGCCCACGGCCCAGGTAGACGCCCTTTCCGTAGACGGCGATGGCATACAGGCTGCCCGTTAGCATCAAGATGGCCAACACCAAAAGCACGACCAGTTTCGTCGTGCGTCCACGGGCCTCATCCTGGGCCCGAAAGAAATTCATGGTGGCCGCCATGGGGCGACGCAGGAATTAGGCGACCGGCGGCTCAGCAAAGAGCCGACGATAAGCGGCCGTCACCATCAGGGCTTGCAGCGGAAGGGTCGCGAAGATGCCGATGCAGCAAGCGATGAAGCCGAGTTGCGAAACGAGGTTGGCGACGAACAAGAGCAGGAAGGCCCAGCCCCAATGCGCGGTGACGGCCTGACGACTCATTTCCATGCACTCCCAGAAGTTACCGCGACGGTCAGCCAGGAGGCTCCACGACCAGCACCAAGCAATCGCTAGGTAATATCCAGGGATGAAGCAGAGTAAGAATCCGACCAGCAGGAACGAAATCATGACTAGGAGCATCAACCACGAGGAACCGAACTGCTCAAAGCCGCTGAAGAGGTCCTCCATGCCCGCGGGTTTTCCGTCCAAGACCTTCTCAGTGAAACGGCTCAGGCCGATGGTGAGAGGCGGGATGGTAATCAGGAAGCCGCAGAGGAGCCAGTAGACTAGGTTCACCAGTACGACGTTCCAGAAGTCGCGCTTCAGCGCCGCGACGGACTGGGTGAGGCACGCACCGACGTCGAAGGGGTTCTGTGCAGTCCGGGCCCGCTGGACGCGGCCGAGTTGCTCAGGATTTAGTGTAGCAAAGAGGCCCATGAGGAAAATAACTAGGGACCCGGCTTAGAACTTTACCGTCGGGGCAACCTTCTCAGCTTCGTTCTCAATCTTAAAGAATTCGGCCGGGAGGAAACCAAAGGAGTTCGCCACGAAGACATTCGGGAAGACTTCGCGCGAGGTGTTGTACTCCAGGACGGAGTCATTGAAGGCCTGCCGCGAGAAGGCGATGCGGTTCTCGGTCGAGGCGAGTTCTTCCATGAGCGTACGCATGGTGGCGTCCGCCTTGAGTTCAGGGTAATTCTCCGTGACCATCATGAGCTTACCGAGGGCGCCACTGAGGCCGGACTCAGCCTGCACGAGGTCGCGCATGGCCGCTGGATCGGTCGGGTTGCCCGCAAAGCGAACGTTGGCCTGCGTGGCCTTCGCGCGGGCTTCGACGACCGCGGTAAGCGTGCCGCTTTCATGGGCCATGTAACCCTTGGCGGTTTCGACGAGGTTAGGAATCAAGTCATGGCGGCGCTTCAGCTGCACGTCCACCTGGGCAAAGGCGTTCTTGAAGCGGTTTCGCAACCCGACGAGGGTATTGTAGATGCCGACGAGGAAGAGGCCGGCGAAGACGAGCAGGCCAAGGATGACGAGGACAGTGATAAGAGGTGCGGTACCCATAGTGCCAATGAACCTACCCCCTGCCCCGCCCGCCGCAAGTCCGACCGAGCAGTGGAGTATTATAAAAAGGCCTCCGGCTTTACAGAAACCCGTCCGCCTGCCTATTTAGGCGAGTTCGGAGAGTTTTCGGCAGACTTCGTCGATCAAAAAGGCCGGGGTCGAGGCACCGGCGGTGACGCCGACGACGCCGTACCGACCCAAGGCACTGAAATCGAGCTCGGCGGCGGTCTCGACGTGGTAACAGGGCATGCCCTGGATTTCGACGAGTTTGGCGAGTTTCACGGTGTTCGCGGAATGGCGTCCACCGATCACAACGATGGCCTGGCACCCCTGCTGCTGGAGTTCGCTGATGTCAGCCTGGCGATCCTTGGTGGCCCCACAAATGGTATCGAAAACCAACGTGCTCGGAAAGCGGCCCTTGAGACGAGCGGCGAGACTCTCGAACTCGTCCGTGAACATGGTCGACTGCGAGACCATGCAGACTTTGTCGCCGAGGTCAGGTAGAGCGTCGATGTCGGCAGGGTTTGAAATGACCTGGCCGAGGCCTTCGGCATAACCGAGGAGGCCCATGACTTCAGGGTGCTTGGGGTCCCCAAAAATGACGGTGCGAAAGCCTTTCTTGGCATGCATGCGCACCTTGCCCGCAATGATACCGACGTCCGGACAGGTGGCGTCTCGGAACTCCATACCCAGTGACTTGAGGTACGCACGACGTTCCGGTGAAATGCCATGCGCACGGACCACCATGACGGCATTCGCGTCGGTGGAGCTGTTCACGGCTAACTTCGCTTCGCTGGTGTAGTCACCAACTTCGCGGATGCCTTCACCGGTGAGGACTTCCATCATCTGGCGGTTATGGATCAGCGGGCCGTCCGTATACACGGGGTGACGGCCCTTCTGGGCGTACTCGCGCGCGATATCGATGGCACGCTCAACGCCCCAACAGAAACCAGCAGACTTGGCTCGGATGACCTTCACGGCTCCCACGGTGGCGGGAAGCCGGCTTGGTTCAAGCAAAGTCGAGCGAAGGCCTACTTGGCCGGAACGCCCCACACTTCGGCTTCGACGTAGTCGTTCGAGGGGCCAGCGGAGTTACCCTTGGAATGGAAGCGAATGTAGCGGCCTTTAACGGCGGCCACCGGGATCACGCGGCCTTCGTTGGACTCGTAGTAGCAGTAGTCCTTGCCCTTGCCGAGACCGAGCTCGTCGGTGCCGTCGTTGTTGTAGACGGTGGTGACGTCTTTCTTGAATTCAGGGTCATCGGAGATCTGCACAACGACGTTGAAATAAACACGCCGTTCGCGGTGGAAATGCCACACGGCAATCGCATGGATGATTGAGGCCGAGGGGAGCTCGACCTGCACCCAGTGATGGCCACGCGGGAGTTCGACCTCAAAGCCTTCTTCACCACCCTTATCCCCATCAGTGACATAGGAGAAATCGCCGGCCGCGGCTTCCTTAGCACTCGAGGTCACGGGCGCACCTTTGGCCAGGTTCACGGCTTCGGCGGGGACTTTCGGCAACACGCGCGGGGTCTTCGAAATCGGCTCGAGGTTATCAATCTTCATGGGCTTCGGGGTGCCGAGGGCCACGGACTTCGGCAGGACGAGCGGCAGGGTCTTCTCTTCGGCAACGAGCGCGAGCGGCAGGGCGAGTAGGCCAAGGGCGAGGGTCTTAAGATACATGGAGAAACAGACAGGCGATTTACGGAAGGGTTTCAAGCCCGCGGTGCATCTAGGGTCTTTACCCGGCGATGCTTAAGCGGGAAACGGAGCGTGACAGTGGTCCCGATATTCGGGGTACTCTGAATATCCACGGTGCCGCCATGGGCTCGGAGGATTCGTAGCAAAATCAACATACCAAGGCCACCACCCGAGGCTTTGGTGGTATAATAGGCATCAAAAATGCGCGTGAGCTTATCGGCCGGGATGCCGACGCCGGTATCTTTCACCGAAAGGACGACCCACTCGTCATCCGCCTCGAGGTGAATGAAAATCTCGCCGCCCCGATCCATGGCTTCGAGGGCGTTCTTCATGACGTTGAAGAGGGCCTGCTTGACCTGATTATGGTCCGCCATAATCAGCGGGATGTCGTTGGCGACGTCGACGGCAACGCGGATACCCAACTGCCCACATTGGTCCTTCAAAAGGTTCATAGTCTCCGCAACAACGGTGACGAGGTCAGCGTCCACTAGGTCCGGCGGGGCATGCCGCACGGCGCCGAGGAAGTCGCGCACGATGCCATCGAGGCGCGTAATCTCCGATCGGCAAACTTGCGCGGCGTTACGAACCTTCTCCGCCGCCGGGCTGTCCCCAAGCTTCGCGGCTTCACGCTGCAAGAGCTGCAGGTGAATGCCGATGGCGTTCAGGGGATTGCCGACTTCATGTGCCACGCCCGCAGCGAGGGCGACGATAGAGTCAATGCGCTCGCTTTCAACGCGATCCTCGGTCTGCACCCGCTCGGTAGTGATATCGCTCAAGACGGCAACGCGACGCGCACGGTCCGCATCTTGCGAACCACCGACGCGTGTAAGGTGCAGGCGCAGGACACGCGATTCGGGATAGCGGACTTCGACCTCACGGGTCAGGGCTTCAACCGCGACGGGCATGTCCAAGGCCTTGGCAATATCCGGCGCAACCCGACGTAATTCCGAACCATTGACGGCTTCTTCGCTGACGCCTAAGAGGCGCACGGCCGCGGTATTGGCATACTCGATCGCGCTGTCGTGCGAGAGCACAATGACGCCTTCACGGAGGGTGTCCAAGACGGTCTCCATGAGGTCACGTTCCCGCTCGAGGCGACGGGCGAGAATCGCCAGGTTCTGCGCATCGAGGTCATCGATGCGGCCTAAGACGCGGTCCAACGGGCTGAAGCGACGGCGAGCCATGGTCAGCGGGTCGGCGCAGCGAGGCGCGCGATGAGGGCGGCAATGAGTTGCTCGGCGACGACGGCCTTGGCGGCCGGACCGAGCGCCTGCCGGAAGCCATCGCGACCCAGCAGGATCAGGCGGTTCAGCTCGTTCCCAAAGGCGCCGTCGGGCCCAGCCACGGAATTGGCGGCAACGAGGTCGATGCCTTTGCGGTCCAATTTAGCGAGGGCGTTGGCTTCAACGTTCTCCGTCTCGGCGGCAAAACCAACCAGGAGCTGATCTGGTCGACGACGCTGGGCTAAGGTAGCTAGGATATCGGGCACCGGCTCGAACTCGACCGTGAGCCCGACGCCGTCTTTCTTAAGTTTCTGCGGATGCATGACCTTGGGACGCCAATCGCTGACGGCGGCAGTCATGATGAGGACGTCACAAGGGCCAAACAGGGCGTCCGTCTGGCGGAGCATGTCTTCCGCAGTGACGACTGGATAGAGCATCACCCCCGCCGGCTCCGGCAAGGCGACCGGCCCAGAGACGAGGTCCACACTCCAGCCCGCCGCCTTCGCCGCCGCCGCGATGGCAAAGCCCATCTTCCCCGTGGAGGGGTTGCTAACGAACCGAACCGGGTCGAAGAACTCTCGGGTCGGTCCAGCGGTGATGAGACAACGGATAGCCAAGGGCGTACAGGGGAGACGATTACTTTGACCAATCCCCCCGCTGAAAACAAGTGGATTGGGTAGGGGCAGCACCGCGTGCTGCCCTAGCATGCCTCTCGCGGGCTCCGCCCGCGGGTAGGGGCAAGGCTTCGCCTTGACCTCCTAACCAAACAAGGGCGCGGCATAGCCCCGTCCCTACCTTTCCTCCGTACTCTGTACTCCGTACTCCGTACTCTGATTTAATTCACTTTTCCACCTTTGCACAGGCCTCCGGCCGATTTGCACTATTGCACTGCTCCCTCCTCCCTTCTCTCCTCCCTCATGGATATCTTCTTAGCGACTGGTAACGCCCACAAGGCCGAGGAATTCGGCCGCATGTTCGCCCAAGCCAGCCTACCCGTCCGCGTCCGGTCCGCCAAGGAACTCGGCGGCATGCCCTACGTCGACGAATACACGGGGACATTCACTGGCAATTGCCGCCTGAAGGCCGAGGCCCTGCAACGTATCGCCCCACCGAAGTCTTGGATCCTCGCCGATGACAGCGGTCTCTGCTGCGACGCATTGCAAGGCGGACCGGGCGTGGACTCCGCCGTCTACGCTGGCCCGAAGGCCACCGACGCCGAGAACCGCGTGAAGTTACTCGAGGCGATGAAGAAGGCCCCGCTGCACAAACGTGGCGCCCGCTTCGAATGCCACTTACTCATCCTCGGACCTAATGGCGTGGACATGAAATTCGTCGGCCAATGCTGGGGCCGCATCCTCGAAGCCGAAGTCGGCACCGAAGGCTTTGGTTATGATTCGCTCTTCGTCCCTAGCGGCTTCGACAAGACCTTCGGAGAACTCCAACCACAGACCAAGGACAAGCTCAGCCACCGCGCTAAAGCCTTCGCCCAATTGGCGACGTGGATGAGAGGCTGAGTTGAGGGTATCGGGTTTAGGGTTGAGGGTATCGGGTAGGGGCGCGACTGCGTCGCGTGCGTTCGCCTGCCAACATCCCGCTTCCCCCGGTCCCCCTTGTTCTCTTTGCCTCGGGTAGGGGCAGCACCGCGTGCTGCCCTAGCTGCCTCTCGCGAGCTCCGCTCGCGGGTAGGGGCAAGGCTTTGCCTTGACCTCCACCATAGGAGGGCGCGGCGAAGCCACGCCCCTACCTTCCCTCCGTACTCTGTAATCTGTCCTGCCACGCCCCTACCTCCCCCCATCCTCCAAACTCTAGCCAACCAGCCCCCTTTGTTAGCTTATCCGCACTCTGAACTCGATTCAGCACTCTGTACTCTGACTTTAATTCACCTTTCCACCTTTGCACAGGAGCTCTGCTCTGATTTCCACCTTTGCATTCACTGACTCCTTCCCCTCTGTCCTCGATTCGGCACTCCGTCCTCAATACCTCACCGCCCGGCGCATCAGCACCACGGCGAGCCCAATCAAGACGACGTTAGGCAATAGCACCAAGACTTCGGGATGGAAGCTCGGCGTCTTCACCCAACTGGCCGCCGAGGTGAGCACATAATAACCCAGCGAGACCGCTAAGGCTAAAGCGGCATTCACATTCACTTCTGATCGGCCCACCGAGACGGCCAAGGGCACCGCTAAAAGGGCTAATGAAAGCATGGAGACGGCCGTCGCCACCCGGAACATCAATTGGGTCTTCAACACCGTCCGCTCCTTCGCCCGCTCAGCCTCCGTGGCGTTCGGTGTCACTTGCCAGCCTGTCTCCATGGCCTGCCAAAGGTCACCAGCGGTCATCATCCGAAGTCGCTTCACAAAAGCGACCTTACCAGGATCTTCCCGCGGAAACTCCAAGACCGTACCCATCGCTAAGGAATGCGCCGCCGATTTCGCATCCGGCCGTGGCACCCAATCGTGCCTCGTCACCCGCGGCTCCTTCAGGGTCACGCGCAAGATCGGCGCACCCTTGGTGTCAAAGGTCGCGATGAGCTTCGCCTCACTGGCATAGAGCGACTCGTAAACGGACCCTTGCGCATCCACCTGCCATAACCAGAAATCCTTCAGGACGTCTCCTTCTTTTTCGCCTGCCTTGATGAGTAAGCCCTTGAACTGCTGGTTCAGTTTTCCTGGCACGATGACGGCGGCAGGATTGCGGGTGGCCGAGCCTACGACGATCTCCTGGAAGTGCGCCTCCGAAGTCGGGCCCGCGTCGAGGTTCAACCATAAGCACAAAGGCAAGATTAACCCCAACGCCAGCCACACCGGCATGGCCACCCGCCAAAGGCTCAGGCCAGCCGACTTCATCGCGGTGATCTCACCTTCCGCGCCCATTCGCCCAAAGGTCATAAGGATACCCGTTAAAACGCCCATAGGGAGGGCGTAGGGAATGACCGTCGGAAATAAGAGCCCGACCAGTTGCAGCGCTTGCCATGGATTCACCCGACCCGCGGCCACCGCCCCGATGACCTGCTGCAGGATATTCCCTGCCACCAGCACAAACATAAAGGCGGTCGTGGCCAAGGCCGACGAGAGCCCGCACTCGCGGAGAATATGTCGATCCAGAATCCGCACCCGGCCTTAGCGCGAAACGCCCACTTCCTCCGCAGCTGGATGCCCAGACTTAACCTGCATATAGTGGGCTAAACTTTGGTCCATCGCGATGGACGCGCTAAAAAGATAGGGGCAATGCCCCAAGCCCGTGGACAGCTGCAAGTGCATGAAACTCGGCGCCATACCTTCTTCGAGGCAATACAAGGCCGACGCCAAACCCGTGCGGTCCGAGCCCGCCCGGCAATGAATCAACAGGGGCTTAGGGGCCCCCTTCATCACTAGGACTAGTTCATTCATCTGCTCCATCGTTAAGCGGACCTGCGCGCTCATGCGATAGTTGATTAAGCTAACGTTCAAGTTTTTCGCGGTCTTGACCTCGGCCTCATACCAATCCTCGCCAAGGTTCTCACCGCGTAGGTTAATGACGCTACGGATTCCCAGCTTCTTGACTTGGCGGGTTAACTCCTCCTCCGATAGTTGCGCGGAGCGATACACCAAGCCCGACTCCACGGTGCGCAGATTGCCATTAGACTGAATCAGGCAATAACGAAACCCGACTCCGGCGATAACGGCAACTAAGAGTAGAACCAAAACTTTCGCTGACCAATTTAAGAATCCGAAGAGGGTTTTTTTCGGCATGCGGTAACCTACCCCGAGAGCCTATTGTGACCATCTCAATTTCTGGACCGACCACGCCGCACCCACTTACCCAAGCGCGAATTCAGCCCAAGATAGGCACCTATCCTCAGCCGCCCAATAGCCGAAGCACAAAAGTCACACTCCCGCCATCATGCATCTGGGTAGGGGCAGCACTAAAAGAGTACCGAGTTCAGTTTATGGATTACAGAGACGGCTCCGCCGCGCCAACATCCCGCTCCCCGGTCCCCCTTTTCACTTTGCCTCGGGTAGGGTTGGCACTGCGTGCCAACCTAGCTGCCTCTCGCGGGCTCCGCCCGCACTCCGTACTCTGTACTCCGTACTCTGCACTCCATACTCTGTACTCTGATTTGCACCTTTGCATTCACTGACTTCCTCCCTCCCCCCCTTCCCCTCGCGCCGCGCCTACTTCCAATTCAAACCGTCCGGTAGATTATTCAAGTTCTCGCAGCCGTCCTGCGTGACGATGACCATGTCTTCAATACGGACGCCGCCAAGGTCCTGACGATACAGGCCAGGCTCAACAGTCAGGGCCTCGCCCGCTAAAAGCGCGGGGCCTTTGATATCGAGCAACGGGGGTTCATGCACATCGATGCCGATACCATGACCAGTCCCGTGCGTCATAGCGCAATAGGAGGTCGGGGAATCGGCCTTGGGTAACCCAAAGGCGTAACCGGAGGCAATCATGGACGCCATGGTAGCACGGTGCACGGCTTCGCCAGTGGCGCCCACTTTGATGACTTTCTCGGCCGCGGCCTTGGCCGCACGCACGGCAGCATGCATGCGCACGACTTCCGCCGGAATGTCGCCATGGACCACAGTCCGCGTGCAGTCGCCGTTATACTTAGACGCCCGATTGCGCGGGAAGATGTCGACGATGACTGGCTGGCTGGTGCGGAGCTCGCCATAACCATAGAAATGGCAGTCCGACGCACCCGGACCGCCCGCGATGATTGACATGGGGTTCACATAGCCTTGGTCCAAGAGCCAGTGGTCGACGGCCGCACGCACTCGCTCGGAGGTCAGCGGAGCACCATCGTGCATGAGTACGCCGTCCGCGCGGGCCGAGGCACGCGCAATGAGCTGACAGGCCAGCTGAATAGCGCCTTCGGTCACGCGCTGGGCTTCGCGGAGGTGAGCGATTTCTTCCGGGGTCTTCTGCCGACGCTCGTTGACCCAGCGGTCCGGCTCGCAGTCGACGACGATGCCCGCCTGGCGTGCATAATCGACGAAGATGAGTGGAAGGGTGCGATCCCCATAGGCATGCGTGACGCCCGCCCGACGGAGACACTCGGCCGCCGCCTGCGCATTCGCAGTCTCGCGGTCACCCGAAAGGCCACCGGCCGGAGCGAAGTCCGCCGGACAGGCCACTTGATCAACGCGCGCATACTGACGGGCCCGCCCCATCTCGATGTCGCGTAAGATCAGGGTAGCTTCGCTGCCGTTGCCCTTCGGGAGTTCGACGAGGACGACTTGGTCGCCGACCGAAAAGCCGATGCGCCAATAGATGCTGCTGTGTACCGACGGAATACCGGCGGCTAGACGGGCCCGGGGAGAAGAGTCAGAAGGGATGCTCATGGAGAATGCTTACTTGGCGATAGGAGTGAGTGGGAGATGCTCGTGCAAGAAACGGGTCATGGTCGAGTAAAGATGTCGCTTGGTGTTCGTGCCTTCATCAATCGAGTGCGAGCGGTTAGGATACGAGATCTGGGCGAAGGGCTTATTCAGGCGGATGAGTTCGTTCACCATGACTTCGCAGTTCTGGTAATGGCAGTTGTCGTCCCCTGTACCATAAGCGATCAGGAGCTTGCCCTGCAGTCCGTCCACATGAGCGATTGGCGAGCCGTCCTTAAACCCGTGCTCATTGTCATCCGGTAAACCCATGTACCGTTCCTGGTAGATGGTGTCGTAGAGGCGCTGGTCCGCAATGAAGGCCAAGGCCATCGAGACGCGATAGAGGTCCGGATGACGGAAGATGGCATGCAGGCTCATCGAGCCACCACCGCTGTGGCCCCACACGCCCACGCGCGCCGGGTCGAGGTAGGGACGGGCCTGCAGGAGCGAGCGCACGGCCGCCGCTTGGTCGGCTGGGGCGAGAATGCCAATCTGACGGTAGATACACTTGCGCCACGCACGGCCACGCGGCGAAGGGGTGCCGCGGTTATCGATGCAAACAACTACATAACCCTGCTGCGCCAACATCGCGTGCCAGAGGTAATTGTCTCCCATCCAGCGGTCGACGACCATAACAGCGGCAGGCTCACCATAGACGTGCACGAGGAGGGGGTAACGTTTCGCCGGGTCAAAATTCGGCGGCAAAATGCACCAGGCATCGAGGTCCGGGCCGCCCGGAATCGGAATCCGCAAGAACTCGGTGCGAACGGGTACCAAGGCATCCAGCTTGGCCTGCAAGGCGGCATTGCCAATCAAAGGACGCACAACGGCGTGCTCGGGGAGTCGGACGAGGTCGATGATGGGGGGACGACCAAACCGGGTATAGGTATGGAAGGCCCAACGGGCCTGCGGGTCGCAGTGATAGGCATGCGAGCCAACCTGGCCTTCCGGCGTGACGCGCTCGAGCTTGCCCGCGCCATCCAAAGAGACGCGGTAGAGATAACGCTTCGTGGGGTCATCCGGCGAAGCGATGAAGTACAGGTGGCCGCGTTCTTCGTCGACGCCCGCAACACTGATGACATCGTAATCGCCAGGCGTGAGGAGACGGGCATCTCCGCTGGCCGCATCCACAGCGTAGAGGTGACGCCAGCCATCGCGCTCGCTCAGCCACAGGAAACGCGCCCCGCCATCGACCCAGGTCATGTCTTCCATGACTTCCACCCAGGTGTCGTCGCGATCGGTGAAGAGGACTTCGGTGGCGCAGGTGACCGGGTCGCCCGAGATGACGTGATTGGTGTTCTGGAGTCGGTTGAGCTGCTGAAAAAGGACGCGGCGGGAATCTGGGGTCCACTCCATGCGCGGGATGTAATGGTTGCGCGGATCAGGGTTGGCATTGAACCAACGCGTGGGGCCGCCCGTAGCATCGACGACGCCGACCTTACAGGCGGAGTTGGTCTGCCCGACCTTGGGATACGCGAAGGTAGTGATTTGCGGATAAAGGCCGTCGGTATTGTTGATCAGCGGGAATTCGCGCACGCCCGTGGTGTCGAACTGCCAATAGGCGACATACTGGCTGTTCGGACTCCACCGTAAGCCATTGCGCAGGCGGAATTCTTCTTCGTTCACCCAGTCGGCAGTGCCATTAATGGTGTGCGTGCCGCCATCAGTGGTCAGCGGGGTGATGCAGAGATCAGCCAGCGACTGGACGAAGACGTTGTTCTCGTGCACATACGCGACGTTCCGTCCGTCTGGCGACAGCGTGGCGAAGAGCATCGACGCAGGGGCGGCCGAACCGCCCAATTGACGGAGGGAGCCAGTCTTGCGATGCAGAATCCAGTAGTCGCCGCGGGTCTTTTCGCGCCAGACGCGCTGGGCATTCGTGAAGACCAAGAGGGTCTCGGCGTCATGACTCCAAGCATACTTCTCGATCTGCAGCGGGGTATCCTGACCCGCCAGCAAGAGCTCCTGAGCCGAAACCAGAATCTCGCGACGACCGGTTTCCGGGTCGTAGCAGATGATATCCTTGATCTCCTCTGACTTCGGGTGCGCCTTAAACGCCTCCGAGACTTCCAGGGTCGTGAAGCCCTTACCATCCTTCAGCCAATGCGCCGGGCCCCAGCTCTCGGGACGGAACTCCTTCGGCTCACTGAAAATGCGGGCTAAGGTAAGCAGGCTGGGATCCTCGACGGGGGAAGAAGCCTGAGCGGGTGACGGCGTCATATTACAAGGGGGTTGGGAGATAAAAGCGAAGCCCCGTTCGTAGCCACCCCACCCTCCTATGTCGAAACGAAAGGACCTTGGATTAGGGGGCAAAGTCAGATTACAGAGTTCAGATTATGGATTTCAGAGGAAGCAAGGGCGCCCATTTCCCGCTCCCCCTTTCAACTGCCTCGGGTAGGGACAGCACCACGTGCTGTCCTAGCTGCCTCGATTTCCCTAGGATAGCACGCAGTGCTATCCCTACCTGTATCAACCTTTGCACCTTTTCACAGGCCTCCGGTCGATTTGCAC
>Ga0209597_1002099_pt1 | contig 12768 bp, 7 predicted proteins | sample M_140625_MF_Meta_FD_187316 | JGI IMG/M metagenome (GOLD analysis project Ga0209597, IMG submission 187316) | Freshwater microbial communities from Lake Montjoie, Canada to study carbon cycling - M_140625_MF_MetaG (SPAdes) (version 2) | ecosystem: Environmental > Aquatic > Freshwater > Lake...
AGCTTCACCTCTCGATTGCTCGTCTTCTGTCCGTGATGCCAGTAATCGCTCTGCAACATGTAGGCCGACTCTCCGGCGGCCAGCGTGTCAGATATTGGCGTATCATCCGCTCCTTCAGCAGCGTCAAACATCACCCGCCGCTGAGCTGCCTTCACCAACGGCACGTTCACCGCAATGTCAGCGAACTGCGTCTTATTCGTGTCCTCAGTGACGATGAACGAATGCTGCATCTTCAGCGTCGTGCTGCCGGCCAGGAACTCTAGCCGCACCACATACTTCGCCAGTATCTCGTCCGTCGCCGTCTTCAGCAAGCCCTCGCGCCGTACGACGACGAAGTTGCCACCCTGATACTCGATCTTCGGTGCAGCACTTTTCAACTCATCCGCTAAACGTCCAGCCTGATCCTTCACCGTCAGACACGCACGTCCTCCAGGCGCGACCACGCTCTGCCCAATCACCACCCGTCCCAGCAGCGCGCCCTGCTTTGGCAGCTCAAACCTCGCAGCGCCCGTGTCGATGAGAATGGCATCCGCCCCATCATACGCGATCACACCCGCCTTCATCGTCGGAGGCACCGCTGTGGCAAAATACGCCACGCCACGTTTCGCCATAAAATGCAGTCCCACCCACTTCAGCGAGCCGTCCGGTTGCCAATGGGCAAGCGGCTCAGCCTCTGCCGCCACGACCTGCCCAGCAGCATCGATGACACTGATTTGCCCCGTCTCCCGCAGCGCTCCCTTTGGAGACGAGAACCCGCAATACACAGGAAAGTCGACATCAGCCTTCACTGGCCAGTCGATCTGCAACGCGATGCGATTCTGTGCTTGAAGGCTTAGCGCTGGCAGCAGGGAAAAAGCCAGAACCAGAAGCGCAAGGGATGATTTGATTTGGGTGGAGATGCATACTTTCATTGGGTGGCGGAGTGATGCATTCATGATTTCAACCACTCGTCACGATGAGCCGCGATGAATTCGTCATCGTGGAGATGCGGGTAGGAACGATAGACGCGGTCAATCTCAGCGAGTTGCCCGGGACTCATCGTTTCGTGCTCATCAAGGCACCACAGTCCTTCGAGCAAGCCCTGGCGACGCAAGACTTCATGCAGTCCTGCAATGCAACCGCGGAAGCCATTTGCGGCATCGAAAAAGGCGGCGTTGCTGTCGGTCACTTCGACACTCAGACTCAGTAACTCCGGCGTGGCATCGGCATTGCGGCAGCGTTCCAGCAACTCGACTGCGCGCTGCGTCCATACAGACCAATGGCCGAGCAGACCACCGACAATGCGGCGCTCTTTGCCTCTGACTCGAAACGGAGTGAGAAAGTCGGCGACGATATTGTCGTCGTTGCCGGTATAAAGCGCGATGTCATCGCGACCGGCATCCATCACAGCACGCACCACATCAAGAGTCTGGTAGCGGTTGAACGGCGCGATCTTGATGGCGATGATGTTCTCGATTTCCGCAAATCGCCGCCAGAAGTTATACGAAAGAACACGTCCACCTACGCTAGATTGCAGATAAAACCCGATGACAGAAATGACTTCTGCAACCGACTTACAATGGGCAATTAACGCGTCCTCATCGGCTTCATGCATCGCGCCGAGGCTCAGTAACGCCGCGTCATAGCCAAGACCGCGCAGGAGTTCTGCCTCGGCGACTGCCTGGGCGGTCTGACCGCAGACCCCGGCAATGCGCACGAGAGGCGGCGTGGCGCGGTCCATCTCTTCTGCAGCAAGTTCCAGCACTGGTTTGAACAGTCCCACTTTCGCATCGCGAATTGCGAACTGGGTCGTATGCACTCCGACCGCGATGCCGCCGACTCCCGCGGCGATGTAGTAGCGCGTCAAGGCCCGCTGACGACGTTCATCAAGCTTGCGCGACGACGTGAGCGCGAGAGGATGGGCGGGAATGGCCAAGCCCTGGTGAAGTTGTTGGCGAATATTCGCGCTCATAGCTTTACTGCGTAGTGAATCTGCCTTCCGGCTTCGACGAAGCCGTAGGATGGATACAGATGCTGACCTACGGGATTGTTTACCATGGTCTCAATCATCGCGAAGGCCATGCCCTCGAATCCTTCGACGGTCATGCGTTTGAGTTCATCAAGTTCACTCGACTGATAGAGTCGTATGTTCATGGTCAAAATTTTCCGTCCGTCGTTTCAAAATGAGTCGGCTTGTCTAGCGTCGCTCCGCCGTGGCGCTGCCATTGCGCGGTGGCCTCTATCATGTCTTCAAGTGACACAGAAGGAGCACCAAACAACTCGTGCGAGTGCGAGGCATCCCACAGCCACGCCACGTCACTTTCCTTGCCTGTGATGACCGGCGCACAATCCAGCAACTCGCCAAACCGCTGCGCCAGTGAGCGAATCGACACCCGCTCCATGCCGGTTACATTCAGCGCGCGCGGCGGGGAATCCGTGTGTGCGAGGCACTGAATAGCACGCGCATTCGCATCGCCCTGCCAGATCACATTTACCGCGCTCATCGTCACATCCACGGGCAAGCCCTGTGCCACTTTTTTTGCCACATCGCAGAGCACCCCGTATCGCAAATCGATCGCATAACAGAGCCGGAACATCAAGGCGCGCGTGCCGCTCTGTTTTGCAAAGTGAGTGAACACCCGCTCACGTCCCACGCACGAGTTCGCATACTCACCAGGAGGCCCCAATGCATCGTCTTCACGTGATCCCGGACCATTCGCAGCCACTAGCGGATACACGCAACCCGTCGAAAACACAACGATGCGTGACTGTGCAAACCGCTCCGCCACAATGGCTGGCACGAGTGTATTCATCACCCATGTCAGCTCTGGGGCATCGCTGGTTCCAAACTTTTGTCCCGCCATGAAGATGATATTCGCAACCTCCGGCAACGACGTCACGGCGGCGCGATCCGTAAGGTCACACGCAATCGTCTCCACGCCCTGCCGCCGAAGCGATGTAGCAGTCTTTGCCGAAGAAAAACGCGACACCGCGATGACCCGCCGCTGCTTGTGTCCAATCTCATCCAAGCCTCGCCGCACCATTCGCGTGAGCGTCGGCCCCATCTTGCCTCCCGCTCCAAGTACCATCACATCTCCATCCAACGCTTGCAGTGTCTCTAGCACGCCCAACGTCGGGCGGCTTAATTCGTGTTCGAGTTCGTCGAGGGTAAGGATTGGGTTCACGCAGAATTGGGGCGTCGATATTTTGTGTCCGCTTAAAGCCACCGATCAAACCACGCCCAGGCGTCCGCCTGTCGTGCTGCGTTGAATTCATGCGGTGCGTCTTCAATGATACTCTTGAAGCGCTCTGGCGCGCCGGCTTTGGCGTAGCACCGGGCAATTTTTTCGTGGGCCGCGTGGACACCGGCGGGTTCGAAGAGACGGTCTTGACTGCCGTTAATGATCATAAGCGGCTTCGGCATCGCAAGAGAGGCGATGTCCGGATAGTCCATGTGGTGATAGATGCCTGGGATGATCTTGGTGAAGCCGATGCCACGGATGTGGGCCGCGAGCTGATTGGGAAAGGAACACATCCAACTGCTCACGACCGCAGCTTTAATGCGATCATCCAGCGCAGCGAGATAGGCGCTGCGAATTCCACCGACGCTTTGGCCGACGCAGGCAATACGATTCGGATCCACATCGGAGCGCGTGAGGAGGTAGTCCACAGTGCGGATGTCGTCCCACACCATAATTCCAGCCCAAGTCACTCCGGCGCAAAACAAGGTTTTCGCCATGAATTCTTCATCGCGGTTGCAGCGGTTGTTATAGGCCTTCACTTCCTCGTAAGTGAGTGTCATTAACCGCTCCCTCAACTCCGGAGGATCCTCATCGAGAACCACTCGTCGCTCGCCCCAGTAAAACATATCGATGGAGATGACGACATACCCACGCCGAACTAACTCGATGCCGTAAGCATTACCGCTATAGCCGCGATCCCGCATTTCCTTGAGCGTCGAATGAAGCGCATCGCTGGTTTCGACCTCGCGCTCCCGGCCCCACAGGTATTGGCCGCCGTGGGAATGCAGCGCAATGACAGCCGGCGCGGGGAGCTTTGCCTTCTTCGGAATCAAGACGGTCGCGGGCACGCGAAACACCGGCGTGGTATTGAAGCGCACCTCCTCGCGGATGTAGTCGCCGCAGTCCTTGCGCGAAACAATCTCCGCGTTCGGGTCGCACTTCGCGGGCGCGTATTGCAGCAACTCCTGCACCTTCGCCCGTCCTTTAGCTTTGTACGCCTCAGGATCCTGATAATCCCCATGAAGATACGACAACGGCAGATCCGGACCTCCTTTTAGCTTCTGGATCACGGCGTCCACGGATCCAAACTCCGGTCCATTCCTCCCAGAAAGCGAGACGCTGTTTTTTGGCACATTTTTCGCGTCTGCGGCGAAAACAACCTTAGGCGAGGAGGCGGCTGCAGAAGCAGCAATTGCGGCGATGAATTGGCGGCGCGTGTTCATGGGGGCAAAAGCATCGGGCTCAAACACTGAATGGTGCGCGATAAGAACGCGTTCGAAGCGCGTTGGCGCGGTCATTGCCCACGAAGCGCTGGGTTTTCAGATCAATGCTGAGTGCTTCGCCGAGAATCAGTTTCTCCTTATTGCTGTCGACTCCGTTGGCATCAAGGTGCGCCAGCATCCGTTCGTAGGCTTCGGTGCAGTCTTTGTTGTCTTTAATTCTCTCACGAATTTCTCCCTGAGACGCCTGCTGCCCCAGTCGGTGTGAGATATTGGCGACGTGACACAGCGTGCTTGAAATATGTCCCTCGCTGATGTCTGCAGTGAGGTCGCTTGCCAAACGGCTGCGAATCGCCTTCACGAAATTGGCATGATGGTTTTGGTAGATGCCCGTAAAGCTGCGCAGGGTGCGCCCGCTGTGGTCATAGGCCGCGATGGAACCGTCACCGAGGAGTAGAAAGCCATGCTCGCAATGAATGATATTGCCCACTGAGACACCAAGCAGGGAGTCCATCGGTTCGCGACTCGCCTTGGCAGGGAGGCCGCGCACTTCGAAAATGAGCGGCACAGCAGCATAGGCATGGTGAATAATCTGCGTGTTAGGCGTGGTTCCATCGTCTAAATAGCCGACGCGTCCGCCGATACTGAACACGTGAGGCGCCAGGTCTTTTTCGCCAAGAAACCATCGGGCAATATCCATGTGGTGAATGCCTTGGTTCCCGAGGTCGCCATTGCCCGTCTCCCACACCCAGTGCCAGTCGTAGTGCAGTTCTTTCCGCATCAAAGGCTCCATCGGTGCAGGTCCTGTCCAGAGGTCGTAGTTGATATGAGACGGGACGGCTTGCGGGCCAGTGACCTTGCCGATGCTGGGACGCCGCTTGTAGCATAACCCGCGTGCCAAGGTTATTTTACCGAGGTTTCCTGCATGAACCCAGGCGACTGCCTCCTGCATTCCACTATGAGAGCGGCTCTGGGTGCCACTCTGCACGATGCGGCTGTGTTTGCGGGCGATTTCGATCATTTGCTGACCTTCCCAGATATTGTGGGACACCGGCTTCTCGACATAAACATCTTTCCCCGCCTGACATGCCCAGATGGTAATTGGTGCGTGCCAATGGTTTGGCGTGGCTGTGGAAATCGCGTCAATCTCCGAGCTCTCAAGCATCTGGCGTACGTCCGTGTAGGTTTTGACGGTGTGCCCGATGGCTTTGAGCCTCTGCGCCTCGGTCTCCAGCACCGTCTGATCCACGTCGCAAAGCGCTACGATACGAGCTCCTTTGACTTTCAGAATGTCGGTAATGTGCGAGCGTCCCCGCCCCTTGAACCCCACAACGCCGAAGCGAATATCGTCATTAGCGCCACGCACCTGCGCCCATGAGCGTGCTGATAATCCAATGCCCACAGCGGCTAGGGCAGATGTTTTGAGAAAAGTGCGGCGGGTGGTGGTATTTATGTTTTTCATAGGGGAGAACGGTTTATTTTTTTACCATGTCCGCAAACGCTTCGGGTTGTAAACCCATGTCGCGCACCACGACTTCAGGATTCGTGGCAAAAAGATCGGGGAAATCGAGCGGGACTTTGGTGTCCACAAACTGGTCGATGGAGAATGCGGGAACCTTGGCGGGGTCGAGCCGCTTGAAGATCGCGAACTGGGGATCGAGCATGACGGAGTCGGTGGGAGCGACGCGTTTCTTGTATTCGGGCAATGTCATGCGCGTGTGCCCGAGAACCTTCCCGTCTTCCTTAAAGTTGAGGACCCAGTAAAGCGTGCGTTCGGTTTCAGGGACACGGAGGAAGTAGCAGTTGTTGCGATCCACGATGGCGTCCTGATTCCCGAAGGACATGAAATGGATGTTGTTCTTCGCTTTGAAGGCGCTGCTGTCGCAGATAATGTTGCTGCTCAGCGTGGCGGGCGTGCCGAGCTTCACGGCCTCAATCATGTGGCTGATGAAGACGCAGTGCTCCACGCGGAAGCCGGGACAACTGGTCACCTCCATGCCGTCTGAACCGCGTATTATCACGCAGTTTGACACGAGCACGTCGCTGCTGTCCGCCCCCATGAGCAGGCCGCCGGAGTAGCCCGCGCCGCGTCCGTCCCAAAGTAGGCGACGCAGCGTGATGCGGTGGCTTTGATTCACGTTGATGACGCGCTGAGAACAGTTGCCCTGACCGCCCATACGGAAATCCCGGAAATAGAAACCATCTACCTCAATGTCGTTTTTTCCGTTGATGACAAAGGCCGTTTCGATGCGCCGACCACTACCATCGAGAATAACTTTTTCACCTGGGATGCTTCTGAACTTGATCGGGCGTTCTTTGGTGCCAGTGGTGCGCACACGGACTTTCTCGATGTAAGTGCCGCCCGCCACCATCACGGTGTCTCCAGGCAGAGCCTGCGAGGCCGCGTGCGCGATGGAATGCCAGGCGCTCCCGCGCTCAAGGCCCGAGGCAGAGTCGCGGCCATCGGTGGCGACATAGAGCGTGCGCGGCGCTGGATCGGCGGCCTTCGTCGTGAAGGAGATGGCCTCATACTTCGGGTTGACCACTTCACCCGGACCTTGATCATCCAGCGGGTAGATGAGCTTGGCCGACGTGAGCTTGAAGTAATAAGTCGTGCTCGGCCTCAAGCCGGTGAGACTGAAGCTGCGGAAGGTATCGTCATCGTTGGTGACCTTGTACTTTCCTGGAGTCTCACAGGCAGGAGTTTCACCCCACGCGAGGCCAGACTCCGAGCCGCGCGACATCTGCCACTCGATGTTCGCCGTGGTGGCGGTGACGGAGTGCAGCGTCGGCGCCGTCATGCAAAGCGTGTTCGACATGAGATCCTGGTGAATGCCGAGGCTCTTGCCCAAGGCTCCACCGACGGCGAGTGCGATGCGATCCGTCACCTCAGGAATGCCATCGTGCATAACAAAGACGGACGGGAACTCGCGAGCATAGATGTCATGCGATGCCTTGCGCGCGTCGGTCAGCGAGACCGCCTTGCCGCCTGCCATCCACGCTTTGCCGGCGTCGGCGTAGCTGTTGTAGTCGCTGTATAGCAGCGCCGACGTGACTTCTGCGGCGCTGCGAAACGCGACCGCCGGGCCTTGTCGGTTGTCGTAGACATTGCTGCTCAGTTCCACGCCCGTGCAGCCATCGAGCTGCACGCCAGCCTGCGCAAAGCGCGTGAACTCGCTGTGATTGATCGTCAATCCGGCGCACTGATTCGCGTGCAGACCCTTGTCCTTCGCGAAGAATCGGCAGTTGTTGAAGCGCATCTTCTCACTCGCGGTCACGCTGACGGCGCTGGCGAAGTTCAACCGCTCAAACTCGATCCCGTGACTGCCCTCCACTTGGATCGCGCCCAGCATCAAGACTCGCGCCGTGCCGCGAGCACGCAACGAGAATGGCGCTGCGCCAGCCTTGCCGCCCTTGATGGTGACATCGCCATCATACACGCCCTGCTCAAAGTAAACTGTGTCGCCAGCACGCAGCTCCTTCGCCGCTCGTGCCAGCGTCTTCCACGCGGTCTTCACCGAGAGACCATCGGCCAAATCGTCACCATCCGGCTTCACGTAAAAGACATTCGCCTGATACGAGAATGGCCCGCGATCACTCTTGTCAGGCGCGCTGCCGCGCATCGTGGAAGTTGATTGCAGGCGGAAGTCGAAGTTGAGCGGGTCGGCGAACTCTTGGTCCCGTTTCACGCGCTCGAAGTTCAAGCGAATCGAGGTGTCGGTACCCGCCTTCACCTCGTCTAGGTAGATGTTCATGAAACCAATGATCGAGCGGACCACCTCCCGATGCGACGGCAGATGACTCAGCGCCACGGAATCACGCACGTCGGAGATTTCTCCCGTCTTACCGCCCTTAATGCCAAGATCGAGCACGTTGCCCCAGCCCAGGGAGTTCTCGATGAGACCGTAACCTTCACCCCCATAAATACGGACTCCCACTCCGCATTTGTAGGCCACACAGCGTCGCAGCGTGTCATTGCGGACAGCGACAGCGACCACGCCGCCACACTCAAAACCATGCGGCGAGGTGTTGCCGTAGGCGACGCAGTCTTCGAGTAAGTTACCGCCTTCTTTTTCGCTGCGCGTGAGGATGCCGCCGCCATTGAGGAAGGCCGTGCAGTGGCGGATCACACAATCCTTCGCCTCTTTTAAAACAATGCCCCAGGTGCACGCCTCCGTGTGCCACGTCTGCATGACAGTCTTTTCAAAACCACGCGCCGCGAGGCCATCCAGCACCACGCGTTTCGGCTGCTCCAGCATTAACCCATGCGCTCCCGCCACGGGAATGCTGTAGCGATGCTGATCTACTGGACGCAGGTCCGTGCTGGAGACATAAAGTTTCGACGACGCCGCATCATAGAAGGAACTGCCCGGCTGAAACTCCACCTCAGCCTGGGTGGCTTGGGTGCCGAGTCTCTTCAATGTGTCCACTTCATACACGGCCTGGACATCGCCTGTGAAATCGGCGGCAAAAGTGTTCCGCGACCCCGGCACTGGTTTGAACACCGGAGCGTCCACATCCCCGCGCAGCAGCACCGTGCCCCGCATCTCCGCACGAATCACCGTATCCTTCTCAGCACTGCCAAGCCCTTTCCTCGCGACGGCTTCCGCATACTCGCCGCGCCCAATCGTCAGTGTGTCTCCCGGTTGCAAGGCATCCACGCCCGTTTGAATCGTGAGGAACGCCGCCGCGCGGCTCGTGCCCGCATTCGAGTCGAGGCCTTGCTTGTTCACGAAGAACTCCGTGGCGTGCAATGTGGTGGAGAATAAAAGCAGGAGCAGGGTGAGTTTTATAAAGTTCGTGGAAGATGTTATGAGAAGAGTGCGACGGTTGGTCGTGGTCATGTTTTTCATGGTGTGCGGGTTCTACTTCTTGATCATGTCCGCGAACGCTTCCGGTTGCAGGCCCATGCCGCGCTTTACGACTTCGGGATTCGTGGCGAAGACATCCTGAAAGTCGAAAGGGCTGGCGAGCGAGTCGATGGGGAACTTCGCGACCTTGGCGGGATCGAGTTTCTGGATCGCGGGGAACTGCGGATCGGCGATGATCGAGCCGGTGGGGCGGACGCGCCGTTCGTAGTCCGCCAGACTCATGCGGGTGTGGCCGAGGTTCGTGCCGCCTTCGGAAAAGCTCAGCACCCAGAAGAGCTGGCGTTCTTCGTCGGGCGCGCGGAGGAAGTAGCAGTTGTTGTGATCTTCGATGCCGGTCTGGGCGCCATACTGTTGCAAAGGCACTTTGACCTTGGTGGGGATGCTGTCGGTGAAGATGTTGTTCCTTACCGTGGCCTTGGTGGAGAGTTTCGTCGTCTGGATGAGGTTGCAGACGAAGACATTGTTTTCGAGGATGAAGCCCGGACAGTTCGAGACTTCCAGGCCATCGAAACTGCGGGCGATGACGCAGTTTGAGATGCGCAGGTTCTCGCTGTTCCACGCACAGACAAAGCCCGGCGCGTAGCCTTTGCCATATCCATCCCACAGGCAGCGGCGGATGCTGACATCGGTGCTGTGGCTGACATTGATCACGCGCGAGCCGCTGTTGCCGCCGCCTTGCAGGCCGATCTGCCGGAAGTAAATGCCGTCCAGCTCGATGTTCGTTTTGCCGTTGATGACCCAGGCGGCATCCAGGCGTCTTTCGTTGCCGTCGAAGATGACCCTTTCTCCCGGCATGGAGTTGAAGCGGATCGGCAGCCCCTTGTCGCCCGACACGCGCACGCGCACTTTTTCGGAATAGGTGCCGCCACCTATTAAGACCGTGTCTCCCGCGCGGATGCTTGAGGCTGCATGGCCGACGGTGCGCCACGCTTTGCCGCGCTTTAGGCCGGAGTTTGCGTCGTCACCGTCGGTCGCCACATAATAGGTTTTCGGTGCGGGTTGCTCGGTTTGGGTGGTGAAGGAAATCACGCCGAATTTCGGGTCGATGACCTCGGGCTTACCTTTTCCATCAAACGGATTCGCCGCGGAGAGAGAGACGATGCTGAAATGGTAGGTCTTCCCAGGCTGCAAGCCCGTGAGGCTGAAGCTCCGGTGATTGTCGGTGGTGACGCCGACGTGGAACTTCACGCGATTGGCGCACTCCGGCGTGTCGCCCCAGGCCACCTCGCAGACGGCTCCGTGGGTGACGAGCCATTCGATATTCGCCGTGGTGGTGCCCACGGAGTGAAGCACCGGCGCGGTCATCTCCAGCGTGTTCGACATGCGGTCCTGATGAAACCCGACGCTCTGCCCGAGTGCGCCGAGGCCCATGAAGGGCGCGGGGTTTGTCAAAGTGGCGGTGCCGTCCTGGTTCGAGAAAAGCGGTGCGACGACGCGCGAGTAAGTGTCCTGCGTCTGCTGGACCTGGGGCAGGGACATCACGCCGTCCCCGAGTTTCCATACACGCGCTGCATCGGCGTAGCTGTGGTAGTCGCTGTATCGGATCGCGGGATCTTTCGGCGTGCCACCGCGAATCTCGACCGCAGGCGCGGTTCGGTTGTCATAGAGATTGCTGCTGAGGTGCGCTTGCTGGCATTCGTTGAGACGGAGTGCCGCCCCGGCAAACCCGGTGAACTCGCAGTGAGTGACCTTCAAGGTTGCGACCTTGCTGGCAGACAGGTTGGCGTCCTTACCCATGAATCGGCAGTTGTGAAAGCGCACGCCCTCACTCGCGCTGGCGATGACGGCTCCTGAAAAGTGCAGCCGCTCGAACTCGACGCTGGTGCTGTTTTCAATGTGGAAATCATCGGTGATGACGACCTTGCCCGCACCCCGCCCACGCCATGATACCTTCTCCGCGCCCGCCTCTCCCGCACGGATCGTCACACGCCCCGCATAGACACCCGGCTCCAAATACACCGTATCACCGGGACGCACGTTCTGCACCGCGCGGGCCAGCGTTTTCCACGCTCCGGTCATCGACAGCCCATCCGCTGCGTCATCGCCGGTCGGCTTTACGAAGAACACATTCGTCTGGTAGGGAAACGGCCCGCGATCTTTTCCATCCGGTGCCGAGTTTCGCATCGTGGAGGTCGATTGCAGCCGGAAATCGAAGTTCAGCGGATCGGCAAACTCCTGGTCGCGATTCACGCGCTCGGCAGGGAGGAGGATGTTGTCTTTGGTGATCTTGTCGTCAGGCACATAGATATTCGGGCCGCCGAGGATGGAGTTTGAGACATTGAGCACCGGAAAATGCCCGAGCCCCACGGAGTTCTTCGCCGCGCAAGTCGCCGCCTGGCCGGATTTGATGCCGACATCCGGCCCTTCATTGCCCCAGCCCAGGCAGTGATCGATCAGTCCATGCTCTGCCGCGAGCCCGTAGATCCGCACGCCCACGCCGATGGAGCGATAGCCCACGCAGTTTCGCGCCACGTCATTCTTGCTTTGATAGAGCAACACGCCTGCGCACTCGGAGGTGTTGTGCGGCGAACTGTTTCCATAGCCCGTGCAACCCTCGGCCAGATTGCCCCCTTCGCCCTCGCTGGCGATGCAGATGCCTCCACCATTCAGGAAAGCCGTGCAGTCGCGGATGATGCAGTCGCGGGCACCGAGGAAGATGAGACCCCAGGTTCCAAACAACGTCCGCGAGCTGCCCATTCCACTGGTCTCGAACCCGCGCACGGCGAGGCCATCCAGCACCACGCGCACCGGCTTCTCCAATTCCAGACCGTGACGCCCCAGCACCGACACGCTGTAACGATGCTGCTCCGCTGAGCGCAAGTCCGTGCTGGAAGCATAGAGCCGCCCCGCTACCGCATCATAAAAGTAGCTGCCCGGCTGAAACTCCACCTCGGTCAACGTCGCGCGCTCCCCCATCCGCGACCAGGTATCGACCTCATACACCGCCTGCGCCGACCCTTTGAAATCCGCCACGAAAGTCTGCTGCGACCCCGCCACCGGCTTGAACACCGGCGCGTCCACATCCCCGCGCAGCAGCACCGTGCCCCGCATCTCCGCACGAATCACCGTCACCGCCTCCGCATTGCCGAGCCCCTTCCTCGCGACCGCCTCCGCATACTCGCCGCGCCCGATGGTCAAAGTGTCTCCCGGCTGCAAGGCATCCACGCCCTTTTGAATCGTGAGGAACGCCGCCGCGCGGCTCGTGCCCGCATTCGAGTCCAGGCCTTGCTTGTTCACGAAGAACTCCGTGGCGTGCAATGTGGTGGAGAGAAGGAGCAGGAGCAGCGTGAGTTTCATCAGGGGGGTGAGAATAGAGTAGGAGGTGTGGTAAGCGGCAAAACTAGGGCTGCCGCAGCCAGTCGAGGCTGATGCGCCGGATGCGCAGAGTGCCGAGATATGTGCCCAATTTACTGTCACCCGCACAGTGACCGAGCAGCACGGTGTCGCCGACAAAAT
>Ga0209597_1002100_pt1 | contig 12764 bp, 13 predicted proteins | sample M_140625_MF_Meta_FD_187316 | JGI IMG/M metagenome (GOLD analysis project Ga0209597, IMG submission 187316) | Freshwater microbial communities from Lake Montjoie, Canada to study carbon cycling - M_140625_MF_MetaG (SPAdes) (version 2) | ecosystem: Environmental > Aquatic > Freshwater > Lake...
CGGTCCCGCCATTAATATTAGACATTAAGGTTAATCCTCCACCATTAGTAAGAGTTGGGATATTTGTGTTGGATGGATTTGTAGCTGAAGGGGGTAAGCTAGGATCGTAAACTCTAATAAAAGCTGAGCCATCCATGTAAATATATGGACTAGGACAGGTAATGTTTTGACTAAAAGAAATACTTTTAATAAAAACTAAAACAAAGATAATCGTGTATCTTCTTTTCAAAATAAAAAATTATTTACATAAATATAATAAACTATATTTAGAATATTAAACAAAACACTCAAACATATTTTATTAATTATTAAACTATAGATTTGACTGAGTGAAAAAACTGTTTGTTTATTAATATTTAAAAAAATCACGATGAAATCTAACTTTTTATTGTTTTGCATTATATTGATTTTATTTTCATGTAGCTCAAATATTAAAAATGATTTGCATGATGAAAAATCAACGCTCCCAGAGAAAAGTAACATTATAATTGATACAAATAAAGATCATGAAGTAAATGACACAATACGCAAGGGTATTTCAAAAGCAAATAAATCCATTGAATTTATTACGATTGATCAACTCGATATTGCCACAAAAGATCTTGGTTTTTTTGATTCAAAACAAGCTGAACTAGCATGTCAAAAACTTGGCGATGGCTGGCGATTGCCCAATGAAGCTGAATTAAATGTGATATACGAGCAAAATGATAAGTTAGGCACGTTTAAAACTAACTATTATTTAGGTTTGGGATATGAACCTGATGCTTACAATGAAAATGGGGATGTAAAAATGTTCTTTAGAATATCTATCATCAACGGTGAAGTTTTAATATTACAGAGTGATCAAGAGTTGTTTTCTATTTATGGTGTAAGAGCTGTGAGAGAGCATAAACTTTAATTGAATAAAAAATAATATGGAGTAATACCCAATTAAAAAAAAGGGCTAATTGCAAAAGCCAAATGAGTAGGGTAACAAAAATATTCGAAAAATTATATTACTTTAGGATTATCTTTAAATAAATTGTATATTTAGATGTCGGAAACAAAGCTTCGTGTTTTAACAAGTATGTTATTTAACCAGCCAAAGAAACAATTAGAAGTGCGAATTTAAAATGGAATTTTAGAATGTCAATATCAAATGTTTTAATTAGATTAGAGCCAATTTTAGTTGAAATTGAATTCAATTCAATTCAAATAAATCAACATAAATCAAATGCTAATATGGCTAACACAGGTGCTGCATTAGCCTATCTATTTACAAACAACTCTAAAAACAGCACTGTTAGAACAGTGGGTCAGGTTGCCACTATTGGAGGGATAGTTTATGGGGGTTATGAAAGTAATCAAGCAGCAAGTATTGAAGGGAAAAATATTGTTTTGATTTCACAAATATTAGATATTGTTGAAAGAGATGGAATCAATAACATAAGAAAGGAATCCAACACTAATTATATTCGTAGGTTCATTGAATTAAATTTGAAAACAGGCAAATATTTAGATTTAATTGTCATTGCTTATTTATCAAAGATTAAATCAAAAGGGCGGCTAGGCAAGAAAAATATTAATTTATTAATACACGCTAACAACATTGATGTATTTAGCTATAAAATCAGATTAAACAATATTTACAAGAGTTTAGAACCAAGTAAGCAGATTCCACCCATAGAACAAGATTTTATTAATGATACAAGATCAATTAATATTGAAAAAATAATTAAAGAAGGACTTTATTCGCGTTTAATAATATTTACTTTAATGTTAATTGGATTTTTTTCAGTACAAAGTTATAACTATGGTAGCTGGTTTATTATTGGTGGTCTGATATTTTGGGGAATCAATCATTACTTTCCTGTTTTTCTTGAAACTAGAAAACTAAAATTGGCCGTTGATTCATTCGCCCTAAAAATAAATTCAACATGTGGTATAAACAGTATTAATTATAGATAACTCAAAAGATTTATAAGTATAGAGAAAAACTTAAAAGTTATTCAAAAAATTTTTAAATTTAAAAAAAAGTGGAGACAAGAACCCACTCAAAAAAACGGGGCGACACCGAAAAGCCTAACGATTAGGAATAAAATAAAAATTAATACTATGTTATTTGGAAATTTAAGAGAATTTGCTGATGCAATTATTTCGGGCGACAAATACAAAGCGCCATCTGGTAATTTAAGAGAACTATCTGATGCAATTATTTCTGGCGATAAATATAAGGTTTAAACCCGCCAACAACATCACATTTCCGGATATGGCGGGTTTAGTGGTAAAAGAAATAATTCAATCAATTTCTGTTGCCATAAATTTAAAAATAGAAGGTGGAGATCAGAACCCACCTTAAAAAACGGAAAAAAAATTAAACAAAAGTGGCGACTTACGTAAAATAAAATGGGTCAATTTATTAGAGTAGGCTCATCATCAAATGTGCCTTCAGGAGCACAATGGCGTGGTGATGGTATGGCAGAAGTTGATAACGGAAGAGGACAATATATACAAGTTGATTCATCATCAAATGTGCCTTCAGGTGGACAATGGCGAGGTGACGGATGGGTAGAAGTTGATAAGGGTCGAGGACAATATATACAAGTAGGTTCATCATCAAATGTGCCTTCAGGAGCACAATGGCGTGGTGACGGATGGGCAGAAGTAAATTAAACTAGCCCATAACAGCACATTTGCGAATATGACGGGTGCAGTGGTAAAAGAAAGATTCTGCTTCTAAGTCCGCCTCATATCAAATCTGAAAACCGCTAACGCGCTAATTGTAATGATCATCAGAAAAATGACTGCTAAATTTGAAGTTTTAGGAAAGAAAACGAAAAAAGAAAAAAAAGAAAATGACAAACCTTCTGCAAAAATAACAACAACCTCATCGCAAAATATTCAGTTTATTTCTAATAACAAAATATTTTATATCTTAGATAAAAATTTTAAAAAACAATTAATATGACAAATTCAAAACAGTGGAGTTCGGCAACACCAGGTTACATTATTTTTTTAGTTGACCAATCAGGTTCTATGAAAGAACCTTATAGAGACGGGAAGACCAAAGCGGAGTACACCGCTTTAGTAATCAACAGAACAATTAACGAATTGGTATCAACCAATGCCGCAGGTGAAAAAATTAAAGACCGTGTCTTTATTTCTTTAATCGGCTATGGTGGAAAAGGTGGTAATTCAGTAGATGACCTTCGCTCTGATTATTTGAGCAAGTTTGCTGATGTTCCTTTAAGGATTGAAAAAATTAAGAAAAAAGTTCCTGATGGAGCAGGAGGTTTAGTTGAAGTGGAGGAAGAAATGCCGATATTTCTTGAACCAATTGCGAATGGACTAACTCCAATGGGTGATGCTCTTGCATTCGCAAAACAACTTATAGAAGGATGGATACAAAAGAAACCAGACAATCCTGCACCAATAATAATTAATATTTCAGATGGTATTCCTTACAATGGTAATCAATCAAACCCAACGGAAGAATTAGATAAAACTATTTCAACAGCAAATGCAATTATGAGTTTCACTACAAACGATGGCAACCCTTTAATTTTTAATGCACACATTGGAGACGGAGGTAAAAAAATTGAATTGGCTGAACACGAAAATGAATTAGGTGGTGATGAAATGGCAGAAGTTCTTTTTAAAATATCAAGTAAAATACCTGATGCTTATAAGGCAGCTGCAATGAAACAAGAATTAAATATAAAAGAAAATTCAAGAGGTTTTGTTTCAGGCGCAGACCCTGAAACACTTATTAAATTTATAAACTTTGGTTCTTCGGGTGGCACAGACAAGAAGTAATACAGCAGTTTTATAAATTTTATTTACCCAAGAAATGCCTAAATGAATATTAATATTACTGGTTTTATTTACCATAAAGCCGCAGAAGATTTTTCAGATTGCTGTGACAGATACGCTATCAATAAAGAAAACAATAAATTTTCAATTGCTGATGGTGTTTCTAAATCATTCTTTCCAGGAATTTGGGCTGAATTACTTGTAAATAAATACGTAAATACAGCCGAACAAATAGATTTAAAAGAATCAGAAATATTATCCTCATTACAAAAAGAATGGCTTGAAAAAGTTCAAGAAATTGTCAACAAACCTGAACAAAAATATTTCGTTAAAAATCATTTTAATAAAGGACATTCAGCAGCAGCAACATTTGTAGGATTAAGTTTTTTAAAAGAAGAAAACGGAAACTACAAATGGAAATCTTCGGCACTTGGTGATAGTTTTTTGTTTTATATTCCAGATAGTATTGAAAATATTGATGAAGATTTTGAAACTAAAGTTACTTCTCTTTCCTCAAAAAAAAGTTTTGAATTTGATAACTACCCCGATTTTTTTGAAAGTAGAAACCAAAACTTTAAAGGAGAAATAAATTATAAGGAAGGAGAATTAAAAACAGGTATTTTTTATTTAATGACTGATGCACTTGCTGAATGGTTTATTAAAGAAAAAGAAACAGCACGACAAGAAATTGATAGTTGGAAAATTCAAAATGACTTTGAAACAAGAATTGAAGAATTACGCAAAACTACTCTTCAAAATGACGATTCAGCTATTTTAGTTATAAGAATAGAAGATGATAATAAAAAAGATATTCATTATTTAAACCATTCAATAAGCAGTATTGAAAAGTTAATTTTAAGTGAAGAAAGCAAAAAAGAACAAACACCACCCGCAGAAAATACCAACCCCGAAAACGAAGGAGAAGAAGTATCAAATAAAACAACAGAAGGATTTATACAAAAAACCATAAATATATTAACTGGTAAATTTTAAAAAAAATGGCTTCACTTCCATCAAGAACAGATATTGTTACTGCTATGCGAAATCCGAGTGTAAGCTATAAAGCAACTGATTTAATTGGGGGAAATATTTTATTTAGTGGGCAAAGAGTTATTCAATATTCGGGAGGTTACTCAACAGTTTTTCCATTTTTAAATAAAAATAAAAATAAGATTGCCGTAAGGTGTTGGGTTGCTGATATAGGCGAAGCAAAAAAAAGAACTCAATCAATAGCTTCACATCTTTCAAAAATCAAAAGTAAATACTTTGTGAATTTTACTTATATAGAAAATGGAATTCTAGTAAACGGTAACATTCTCCCAGTAGTTCTAATGGATTGGGTTAATGGACAAACTTTAAAAGAATTTTTGAATTCTAATTTCAATAATCCCGCAACTACACTAATTGTAGCGGATAATTTTAAATCAATGGTTCAATATTTTCATCAAATCAATATTTCTCACGGTGATTTACAACACGGAAATATTATGATAAAAGATGATAATAGCTTATTAGTTATTGATTACGATTCTATGTATGTTGAAGAACTTAATGGAATGCCTGATATTATTAAAGGACTTGAGGGCTATCAGCATCCAACCCGCCAACAAAACAAAAATATAAATCCTAAACTTGATTATTTTTCTGAACTTGTTATTTATCTTTCTTTATTAGTGTTTGCCGATAAACCTAACTTGTGGAAAGAATATTACGACACCGAAGATTTACTTTTCTCTAAACAGGATTTCCAAAACCCTATCACATCAAAATTATTTAACAGTTTATTAAAATCTACCAACCCTAAAATAGTTGACTTAACATCTAAATTAATTGAATGTTTGAAATGTGATAGCATTGACAAACTTGACCCTTTAGAAGATATTTTGATAAATAAACTTGAAGTAGCAAAAGAAAATATTTTTGACAAGTGGAATAATCAACCAAATCCGCCAGTTGCGAAAATAACTATTTTACCATCTAAAGACGACATCATAAATAAATTTTAAGTAGATGAGTTATCCTACCAAAGCCGATATAATTTCATCCGTAATAAATCCTCAATTTATTAAAGATACTTTTTTACAAGGTGCAATAGTGCAACTTGGAAAAACAGGGCGACCAATAATTTACACGGGTGGTTTCAGTATGGTTTTTCCTTTACAGAAAGGCAATGAAAAGTGGGCGTTCAGAGTATGGCATATTGAAATTAAAGATGTAAAAGAAAGATACAAGCAGATTTCAAACTATTTAAACACGCTTAAACTACATTACTTTTCTGATTTTACTTTTGTTGAAAATGGATTACTCGTAAATGGTAAATTACTTGATACTTCCAGAATGAAATGGGTTGAAGGAGCTTTACTAAAAGATTACTTAGCTGCTAACCTTACAAATCCAATAGCATTACAAAAACTTGCTGATGATTTTCTTGAAATGACATTAGCACTTCACAGCAATTCAATTTCACACGGAGACCTTCAACACGGAAATATTTTAATTAGCAAAACAGGAGAAGTAAAATTAGTAGATTATGATTCAATATGTGTTCCCGTCATAGAAGGGCAAACAGATATTGTAACAGGATTGAAAGGCTATCAACACCCAACAAGATTTTCAAATGGTAAAGCCTCTTCCAAAGCAGATTATTTTTCAGAATTAGTTATTTACTTATCAATACTTGCCATTGCAGAAAACCCAACTCTTTGGGAAAAGTATAAAGTAGCAGGAACAGAAACAATGCTTTTTAGTTCAGAAGATTTTGATGATTGGAATAATTCAAAAATAAAAAGTGATTTGAATTTGCTTTCAACAAAAATAAAATCTTTAGTAAAAATTTTAGAGGATTATCTTTCAAAAAATGATTATTTAAATTTAATTCCCTTTAGCTTATATTTTACAAAACCAGTAATAAAGTTTTTTAAATCGGATAAAGAAGTAATAATAAACACTACGGAAGCAACATTAAGTTGGGAAGTTGATAATGCTCAAACACTAATAATTAATGAAGGAATAGGAAATGTAACAAATAAAACAAATTACATTTTTAAACCTCAAAGTAACAAGACATATAAATTAAAGGCAATTAGTTTTTTTGAAGAAACAGAAAAATCAGTTGATATAAGAGTATTTCCAACACCAATTATTGAATCATTATTTGTTCCAATACCAATTATAAATATTGAATCAAATTTACAAATTGACATTCCTAAATTTCCTAATGTTGATGTTTCAATAAATAATTTTCAAAATGGAATTCAATTAGCAGAACAGAATATTCATACATCATTACCAAATTTTAATTTAATTTCATTTAATGCAATAGAACTAAAAAAAGAGGAAACTAAAACGACTTGGCATAATGTAATTACACCCTTACTTTCAAAGGTTTCAACTGTTAATAATTGGTTATTAAGAAAGAAAAAAATAAATATAAATAAAAATGAAAAAAATTACTAGATTCCTATGGTGGTGCGCAGGTGCCCGCCCAGAGATACTTGAAAGTTGCACTCTTGACCACGCAAAATATTTTGGCATTGGTGGTACAATACTTTTTACTGCATTGATGGCAAGCTTTGCAGGTGGCTATGCTTTTTTCACGGCTTTTAAACAAGTAAGCGAAACTTTTGGTGCAGATGGTGTAACCAAAATTGAAACGATTTTACCAGTTAGTTATTATTTAGCAATCTCCTTTGGAATTTTTTGGGGCTTATTAATTTTTAATTTAGACAGGTATATTGTTGCCACAATAAAAGATGATGGGAAAGCCTCAATTTCAAAGGGCGAATGGCAAAATGCAGCACCACGCTTAATAATGGCTATTTTACTTGGACTTGTAATTTCAACTCCTTTAGAATTAAAATTATTTGAAAAAGAAATTAATGTAGAAGTTAAAAACATTATTAGGGATGAGAGAGCGAAGTTGGGCAATGATGAAACACCAATATTAAAATTAATTGCGAAAAAAGAAAATGAAAAACTGCAATTAAAAAAAGACCAAATTGAAGCTGAAAATAAACCCAATGCTTTACCTAATACTACAAATCAACCCGAAGATTTAAAAGTTCAATTATTGAATGACCAAATTCCCCAAGTTGAATCAGATATAAAAGCTAATAAAGTAATGTGGGATAAATTAGACTTGGAAAGAAAAGTAGCTGAAAATAATAATGATACAGAGCAAGAAAAGAGATTAAGGATAAAGAGGAATAAATATGATAATTCTGCAAATTATACTAAAAAACAAAAACTTTTAGATGATATTACTACTCAAAAAAATGATAAAATAAATCGGCAAATGCAATTAATAACGGATGCGACACAATTAAAAAAAATTAATCAACCACAAATAGAGGCGTTAAATGAAGAAATAAAAACACTTAACACAAAACTTGGTAGTAAGCGGGATGAAAATGACGAAACTGCAAAACAATATTCTGGTTTAATGGCGAGATTAGAGGCATTGAGTAGGTTAACTAATAAGTACACAATTTTATTTATTGTAAAATGGTTAATCACATTTTTGTTTATTTTCATTGAAGTAGCACCAGTTCTCTTTAAATTAATGACTGAATCGGGACCTTATGATGATATTACAAAAAGAATAAGACACGAAGTAAATGTTTCAGAACAACAGAAAATTTCTAATTTGAATGATGAAATTAATACTAACATTTTAATTTCAACTGAAAAAAACAAAGGGCGCTTAGATGCGGAATTACAAGGCAATAAAGAGTTGCTTAATGCAATAGCACTTGCACAGGCAGAGATTGCAAAAAAAGCAGTTGACAAATGGAAAGAAAGAGAAATTACAAAATTAGATAAATCATTATCACATATTATTCAGTCCAATCAAAAAGAAGATATTAATTATACGGATAAATTTTGGGTTAAAAAAGATAATGGAATGGAATCAATTTATTGTTTTAAAAATGGAACATCAAATGAAATTTGGTTAAGAGAGAACAATAAAATTGAATTAGGAAAATGGACAAGTTTAAATGCTAAAGAAATTGAATTTGAATTTGAAAACGAAAAGAAACTTTTCCATATTGATGAACTAACAGAAACAAATTTCAAACTATCAGAAGTTGGAACACAAAATAAATTAAATCTAACAATAACTTAAATGGGATTGAGATTTAGAAAATCATTTGGAATTGGTCCAGTTAGAACAAATATTTCTAAAGGGAGTATTGGAAGTAGTATTAGGTTTTTCGGCTTTCGGTTTGGTGTTTCGGCAGACGGAAAAAATACTGGTGTTTCGGCATTAGAGGGACAGGTTTATATTATATCAAATATTATTAGTTATGCAAAATGGTATCAAAATAATTCTTGCAGTTTTATTTTTTCTATGTTTACTTGAAATGCCTTATGGTTTTTATCAGTTTGTAAGATTCGCTTCTCTTATAGGATTTACATATTTAGCGTATTGTTCTTATATGAATAATAAACACAAAATTGCAGTTGGCTGGGTTGATGTTCAAGATAAATACGCTTCTTCCTTTATATTTTTGTTCTTAGCTATCTTATTTCAACCCTTTCTTAAAATTGCACTCGGTAGACAAATTTGGAATATAGTAGACGTAGTTGTTGGAATTATACTTATCGCATCAATATTTATGAAACCGAAAGGAAACCAGCCCTAAAAGCAATCACATTTGCAATTCGCACAAACAAACGCTAAAACCAAAAATTGCAAAAGAGCTTGCTTAGCCAACGCAGACAAAATTGTTTTACAAAAATTTACCAACGCTTCAAAAAAAACACAGCCAGATAAACACAGCAGATAATGACGCACAAAATCAATATTGACAATACATAAGGCGATACTTTGGAAGAATACACTCAGGTAACAGCGATTTTAAAAAAAAGCCGATTCAGTGATTAATTGAACATTCTATCTCGCATCAACTTTTTAGTATGTTGACAGTTTTGTATACCGAAATCCGATAATTCGCAAAACCTCAAAACGTTAAGGGGTATTTTTAAAAACGACAAAGTGGGTATTTATGTAGCACTTCTATTTTACTGAATTTGAAATAAATTGTCTAGATTATATACAACTCATAATTTAATATTATTATGTTTAAATCTTCTAAAAATCTTAATCAAATAATTTAAAAAAGTTTAGGACCTTTAAACAATGAATCATTTTTTAGATGAATTAAACTTAATTCAACGTGAAGCTGCTAAATCAACAGAGGGTCCGGTAATGATTATTGCAGGTGCTGGCTCAGGTAAAACTCGTGTTCTTACCTACCGAATTGCTCATTTAATAGAAAAAAATGTTGATACATTCAATATTTTAGCCCTAACCTTTACCAATAAAGCGGCTAAAGAAATGAAAGAACGAATAGCTAAAATTATAGGTCATAGCGAAGCAAAAAATTTATGGATGGGTACTTTTCACAGTGTTTTTGCTAAAATTTTACGAATTGAAGCTGAAAAAATTGGCTATCCAAATAACTTTACTATTTATGATACCGAAGATAGCAAAAGTGTTATTAAAGAAATTTTAAAACAATTTAATTTAGATGATAAAATTTATAAACCTTCATTAGTTTTAAATAGAATTAGTGATGCAAAAAATAAATTAATTTCACCTCAACATTACCAAAACAACATCTTAACCCAACAAGAAGATCAAAATAGCAGAAAACCCTTATTAGGTCAAATATACGCCACGTATCAAAAGCGTAATTTTAAAACTGGTGCAATGGATTTTGATGATCTATTATATCAAACAAATGTTTTACTGCGTGATTTTCCTGATGTTTTATTAAAATATCAAAATAAATTTAGATACATATCGGTAGATGAGTATCAGGATACTAATTTTTCTCAATACCTAATTATAAAACAATTAGCTGCTAGATTTCAGAATATTTGTGTGGTTGGAGATGATGCTCAAAGCATTTATGCCTTTAGAGGTGCTAATATTCAAAACATTTTAAATTTCGAAAAAGATTATCCCGACCTAAAAACATATAAACTCGAACAAAATTATCGAAGTACAAAAACAATTGTTGCAGCAGCAAATCAAATTATAGCAAATAACAAAGAACAATTTAAAAAAACTGTTTTTACCGAAAACGAAGTGGGCTATCTGTTAAAAGTTATTAAAGCAAATACAGATAATGAAGAAGGACAAAAAATAGCTAATCATATTTTTGAAACAAAATCACAAAATCAAATCATGAATAGTGATTTTGCAATTTTATATAGAACCAATGCCCAATCGAGATCCTTCGAAGAAGCTTTAAGAAAATTAAATATTGCCTATAAAATATATGGTGGCATTAGTTTTTATCAAAGAAAAGAAATTAAAGATTTGTTATCCTATTTCAGATTAATAATCAATAATAGCGATGATGAAAGTATAAAACGGATTATTAACTATCCCGCCCGAGGAATAGGACAAACGACAATAGATAAACTTACAGTTGCTGCTCTTGAACACGACATTAGCCTTTGGACGGTTATTAGCAATTTAAAGGAATTTAATTTAGGTATTAATGCCGGTATTTCAACTAAAATTAATGATTTTGTAACTCAAATAAAATCCTTTAACCTTTTACTTGCATATAAAGACGCTTATGAATTAGCAAATCAAATAGCTGTTTCTTGTGGAATAGTAAAAGAATTATATAACGATAAAACACCCGAAGGTGTAAGCCGATATGAAAACATACAAGAATTATTAAATGGAATTAAAGATTTTGTTGAACAACCACGTACCCCTCAAGAAAACGAATTAAATGAGGTAATCAAATCTGTAATTGATCCGTCTAACTCAACAGAATTTAATGAGGAAACAGATTATTCATTAAAAACATTAGATGAATTTATGCAAGAAATTACTTTATTAACTAATGTTGATAAAGAAGATGATAAAGAGGGGGATAAAGTAAGTTTAATGACGGTGCATGCTGCAAAAGGATTAGAATTTAAATATGTTTATATTGTTGGTCTTGAAGAAAATTTATTTCCTTCTCAGTTGTCGATAAGCAGTAGAAGTGATTTAGAGGAAGAGCGGCGATTATTTTACGTTGCAATTACCCGCGCCGAAAAGCAGGCTATTTTAAGTTTTGCAACCATGCGATATCGGTTTGGAAATATTACTTATTGTGAACCAAGTCGATTTATAAATGAAATTGATGATAAGTATTTAGATTATCCTAAAGAAAATATTCAAAAAAAGTTTTCAGATGATTCTTTTGGTGGGTATAGAACTAATTACTTAAAAAATAATCAGCTCGATGAAAATGCTTTAACTACTAACGAAAAAACAAAAGTGATTACTTTTAATCCTTCAAATAAAAAGCTTATTAAAATAAATTCTAACTTATCCACTTCATCTTCAATTTTAGATACCAAATTAAATAAAGATTTAATAGCTGGAGATTGGGTTTTGCACGACAAGTTTGGGAAAGGTCAAATTTCTGCTCTTGAAGGGAATTGGCCTGAAACAAAAGCTAATATTATTTTCGAAAACGTGGGCCAAAAGAGTTTACTTTTAAAATTTGCTAGGTTAAACAAAATAAACTAAAAAAAAATTTTATATTGAATATTTTTAACTTAAATTTATTGCACCTAAATTTTTATTTATGAATAAAATATTAAATCTGTTAATTGTTTTTATTTTTGGCTCGGCCATAATTTCTGCTCAGAATATAGAAAAGCATAACATCAGTGGAACACAAGCGCCACCTCAGCAATGGGATGAGTGGTTTAACAAACAAGTAGAAATATTTACAAAAAATCTACAGACGAACGGAAAATCTCAAATAGTTAATTATACCATACCTATTATTGTTCATGTTGTTCATTTTGGAGAGGCTGTTGGAACATTTCCTAATGTTGATTCCAATCAAATTTATTCTCAATTAACGGTCTTAAATAACGACTTTGCTGGCACTGGATTAAACATAGGTAATGTGCCTGCTGTTTTTTCTAATTTAGTTGCTAATACT
>Ga0209597_1002101_pt1 | contig 12757 bp, 10 predicted proteins | sample M_140625_MF_Meta_FD_187316 | JGI IMG/M metagenome (GOLD analysis project Ga0209597, IMG submission 187316) | Freshwater microbial communities from Lake Montjoie, Canada to study carbon cycling - M_140625_MF_MetaG (SPAdes) (version 2) | ecosystem: Environmental > Aquatic > Freshwater > Lake...
ATGGCTATGGATGGGTCGGAACCGGCTTTGAGGATTCTCAAGCGATCCCCAGTGGCGGTATCCCAGACGCGAATATCTCTGCCGGCGGATACTAAGAATGATCCGTCAGCGGAGATGGCGACAGAGTGGTGGCATCCCAAATAGGCGGGTCCGGGATGCCCATTAAGGATTCTCAGACAATTTCCGGTGGAGGTGTCCCAAACGCGTATTGTTTTGTCACTAGCGGATACTAAAAATGATCCGTCAGCGGAAATGGCGACGGAGTCGACGCTTTGTGAATGCCCTGTGAGGATTCTCAGACAATTTCCGGTGGCAGTATCCCAAACGCGAATAGTGTAGTCTCTGCTGCCGGATACGACAAATGAGCCGTCAGCTGAAATGGCGAGCGAAGTGACATCAAATGAATGTCCTTCGAGGACTCTCAGGCAATTTCCGGTGGCAGTGTCCCAAATGCGTACATCATCGCTGCCGGATGCAACAAATGAGCCGTCAGCTGAAATGGCAACGCACCAGATCGGAAGGGAATGTCCTTCGAGCATTCTCACGCAGTCTCCCGCGGCGAGATCCCAAACGCTTAAGGAAAACTTTTTTCGTTCATTTGGTGCCCCGCGGTTCTCCTTTAAACGGCCCTTCTTAATTAAACGGTCTAAAGAAGATTCGGTGGAGACAAATAGTGACCCGTCAGCGGAAATCGCTGCGCAACCCGTTGCGAGATCATCAGGGTCCTCGAGTCGTCTCAGACACTGTCCGGTGGCGGGATCCCAAACGCATATAGTTTTGTCTTTGCCACGGGATAATAAGAATGATCCGTCAGCGGAAATGGTGACGGTGCTGCGCATGTCTTCAAGCACCATCTTGCACGGATGCATCGGATTATACGTATCCGACGCAGACCATTTCCTCGTGATCACGGGTGTACGAACTGCCGCCAACCGCCCGTTGCCCGCCCGATGCACCGGACCTTCGGGGGCATCGTTGTATGCGTGCTGGGCGACGAAACCTGGCTGTTCCGAGAAGGCTTCCAAGGGCGCTTTCTGCGTCGCAATAAAGCGTTGGAACGCGGTGAGCGTGTCCACCCGAGTTGGTATTTCAATAATCCGCCTGCACTCTTCGGCGATCTGCTCGTCGGTTTTAAAAGTAACGGCTTTCGGTGGCTTCGGAAATGCCGGCTTCGGCCCGCCCTCCACGCGCTGCCGGATGCATGCGCTTGTGTAGGCGGCGAGATCCTTCGCCCAGCGTCTCATGGTTGCTTTCCTCGCCGTCTCTATTTCGGCTTGTTCCTGCATCTCAGGAAGACCGTTTAGGACGCCCCCGTAATCCTCCAACATTGCGGTCAGTTCCTTGGCTCTTGCTCGCGCTTCGACAAATTCCAAGTCGGACAATGCCGTGGCCGCTGTTTCCCAATCGCCGGTTTGAATGCAATGCGCGACTCCATTCCGGCGGGCGTACCAACCGGGGTTGCTCCGCGTTTTCGCCAGAACCGAGGCGGTGTAGCGGGCCAGACGTTCGAGTCCCTGTTTCGCACTGACAAAAAAGACGTGGTCCTTCAGCGCCAGCCAGTCTGCTATCGATTTGTGATACAAAGCGACCGTGCGAACGCTCCCCCGCAAGGGAGCTGAAAGGATCTGCGCAAGCCTGCGTTCGAGGTGAGGGAGTTCCGTTTCCAGATGGATTCCCGAGGCCTCCGACAGCTCCTCACGCGTGAGCGGTTCGCGTGCTGCGATCAGCACTTCCAAAAGGGGACGGGCTTTTTGAAAGGAAACTTCTGCTTCGGGCGAAAGATCTCTGCCTTGAATTCTCCCAAAGATCCGTTGGAAAAAATCAAGGTACAAAGCGTTCAGACCCTGCGGAAGGTTGTCCAATTCGTTGAACGAAAAGTGATCCCGCTCCAGCCCCTCGAGCACTCTGACGGCGTACAGGAAATTGCCGCCGCTGCGCTCGGAAATCCGTTTGACGACATCTTCGGAGGTTACCTTGGCGATGGTCATCTTTTCGGCCAGCGCCCCTTGTAGGCGGGTTCGAACAAAGAGTGCCAAATCAGACAGGTTGCGGGGGTCGGAGGCGTCAATGGACTTGGCTCGTAGCGCGCTGAGTTTTTGAAGAATGAGCGGCTCTTTCCGCGTGGTTGCCACCACGCGCAGCCAAGGGGGAAGCCGTTCGATGCGACTGGCGAGGACATCCACGATCGTGTGGCTGCCGGCGTGACCCATGGCCTCGTCCAAGGCGTCGACAAGAATGTAGCGGACGCCTTCCTCCGGATTGGGAAGCGCGTGTAGGGGTTGAAGAATACCTTCGAGAAAGGCACCGCTGGGGTCGCTTTTGCAGCGTTTATTATCGAGGGCGGCGGCCACGGCGGGGACTTCGAGTTGCGCTGCGTAGTCTGGGAGCCTGCTTGCGATCATGGCAGCGAGGCTTTGGACGAAACGGGCGGGACACAGCGTATCTATTTCGTTGGACTGGCAACAGTGGTAGCCGATGACCTGCCCGTCAGAGTTGTTGTGGACGAGTTGCGCCACGACGCTGGACTTACCGGCCCCGGGATCTCCGGTGATGAGCAGCGCACGTTCTTCGGACTCGAAGCGCCAAAGGTCGATTTCTTCAAACAGCCATTCCCGTCCGACGAACTTTCGGCGTTTATGGTGGAGGTAGTCGGTGAAATCCATGGGACGCAGCTGGGCGTCCCAAGCGCGCAAAGACGTTTTTCCCTCCTTCGCGTCGTGAATGCCTTGGATCAGGCGTTTCAGCCCCGCCTGATAAACTGCCTCGGATTTCCACTCCATGAGGTGGACGTAATTGAGCTTGTAAATACAGAAGGGCGGATCACATGGAGCAACCATCGCAGGAACAATGGGAGTGGGCGGCGGGCTGTGCCGTGCGAAGGCGAGTTCGTCGAGACACACGCTGTCGCCGTCTTTTCCACGGCGGACTGCATGGGGACTCAGGAGGCTGACGACAACCTGTGCAGAACGCAGGCCCGCCTCGATCTCGTCCTGCCACTGTGAGCCGGAACGAATTTCTTGCGTGTCGCGCCACACATCGAATCCAGCGGCGGTGAGATCGCGATGGAGGCGCTCGGCAATGTCGGCTGCATCGCGGCGGCCGTAGCTGAGGAATATCTTGGTGCGATCCTGAGACGGCGCTGCTCTTGAGGGATCGGGAGTCGTGGGCGCGGGCTCCAGTGGACACTTTGGGGCGAGGGCGGCTTGGATGGCTTTGAGTATTTTCTTTCGATAGCCTCCGCCTTTGATGCCTATCTGGTTGGCAAGCACCTCTTCGGTGATGTCGGTCAACAAGGAATCGTCGTATCCCTGTGCTTCAAAAACTTGAAGAAGTTCGAGTTGGCCGCAGGACTCTAAGATGGCGCGCAGTCTTTCGTGGCTCATGGGGTGGTTGGCTTTGTTTGTTTTTGCCTCAAAGACGGATGGATGTCCTGCAAAATGTCTGCTCAACACGAAAGCGGCATTTTCAACACACTTGGAGTCCGATGGGTCGGGGAACTTTTGGTGAAAGCGTTTCTTTCAGAAAAGCGGCGCGCGTTGGCGGAATATTCTAGTGAGCTCACCTTCGAGGTCCGTCTGGAAAGGCGGCTTGCATTTCCATTTCGTACATCAGGATGGCCAGTTCACATCCGTACTCCTTCCACTTTTCAGCCTCTAGTCCTCGAAGGCCCATAGCCTATTCTCTATTTCGTCTTGGTTGGCTTCTGCAAAAAGCAACAAAGCCAATACCTCTTCAATCATGGCCTCGCCCGTTTTGCCCCAGCGGTTGAGATCGCTGAAAAACTCCGAAAGGGTCACAGCGCTGTCCCCGCGCTTTTTCCACTTCTGGAACCGCTCCCAGAGATTGCGTAACTCGACGTTGGTAACCTCAATGCGCTCGGAATCCGCAGTGAATAACAGGCCGTCTCCTTCACGTCTCATGGCATATTTGGGGCCGTTTGGAGGGGCTGAGACCCGAAACGGCTCGGAATAATCCTCGGCGAATATAAACATGACCTCAAGCACACGCTCGGTGTCTGTGGAATCCTTGCAATTGTCTTGAGTGGGGGGCGTATTGGTATCGCTCATGCAGTCCATTATAGCACTCGGCTTTATTTCGCTCACGCGTCTGCGTCCATCTTGCGGGCGGCCATTGGACCGTCGCGACAGCTGTGTTGATCGCAACATTGCTGATTATTTCCAGTTCATCCGCGCAAAAAAGGAAGGCTGTCGTCTGATTTTCGAGATTAAACCAGGCTAAGCGTATGGGATGCTGCGTTGTGCCACTGGCCGACAGAGGGTTCTGTCTTTTTGGGGAAAGGGAAAGGAGTGTGGAGACTGCTCTTAATCGGGCTTCTGCCAACAGTTTCCAGTCCGCTTGCGCAGATTGGAAGACTGACTTCTAATCTGCAATTTTTTTAACCGAGATGCTGATCTGGGCTTTCCCCTCTGGGGCACGCAGATCGGAAAATTCGAAAGGCCTGCCCAAACGCCTAATTCCTGCCCCCAAATGACACCCGCCCAGAGAGTGAATAACGCCCTCCCCCAGAGTCGTAGCGCGACGAAATTCTTCCTCCCGGCGACACTGAATACCGGCCGCTCGGCGGCGTATAACCGCCGTTTACGACTCCGCACGGGGTACGCGGGTTTTGCGAATACGGTCCCGTGCGCGGATACGAGCTGTCATGGCGGGACGTGCCGCCACCGCTTCGGAAGTTTAGATTGATGCTGGGCGCAGGTAAATAAAACGCGGCCGCTGCTACGCCGGAAACAGAGGGTGCTCGGTAATAGGGGGTAACCACAGGCGGATCGTAGCTCGGCTGGACGTAGACCGGAGCGTAAGATGGAACATAAGACGGTGCTACGTTCGATTGCGGTCTGTACCGAGGCGGTGTCGAATAGTCGTCTTGCGGGTCGCCCTGCGAAGTTTCCGGCCACGGAATCTCGGGTTCATTAGGCTGATCCAGAAAGTCGTCCTGCGTAGTGTATCTCCGGTTGCGGGACTCGCGCGTGGTTACGGTTTCAACGACTTGTTTGGGCGGAGTGGCGTTGTGCTGGTAAATGTAACTGTAACTATGATCGTCTTTTTTGATCGTGGTGCATGCGCCCAGCGGCAGCAGCATCCCAAGGACAAGGGCAGCTTTGAGCCCGCCCGCCGCCACGTTCACGGCGGAGCTTGAACGTTGGCGCGCGGCGAGGTCGCTCAGCGTTTTGCAATGCGCGGGGTTCAGCAGGAGCGTTTCCATACCGTTATTATTGCACATTCGGGCGGGGTGAATTTTCGAATGCCCGCCTGGGTTCGCGTCCCCAAAAACTGGGTCAGTAGGGAAACGTTTTTTGCGGATCAACGGTAAGGTCGCCTTGGGCCCGGCGGGTCCATTCCTCCCAAAACGAAGGGTCAAATGTATCTGCTGGAATCTTAGCCAAGACCTCGAGTTGCAGCTCTTGCGGGAAAAGCGTTGGCCTGCCTGCCGCGACGAAAAGTTCGTTGGCCTGTAGAAGAATGCTAAGGTAAATTACTTGGATTAAGGGGCCGTCTGCTTCGCGGAGAAGTTCCTCTGCCTGTTTGAAATCCGCCTCCGCTTCATCAAACTTTCCAGACGCAGCGAACAAAGCGCCTCTGTATTTGAGCGAGGTTGCCGTGAGCCAGTTGTCGGAGGTGTTTCGGGGTTCCACCACGCTAAGAGAGGCCAAATTGCCTTCGACCTTCCCTTGCAGCTTCCACAACCGATAGGCAGCAAGCAGTCGATGTCGGCTCAAAAAGGCGAGGCTGACTGGGTTTTCTGCCGCCAGAGCCTCCAAGTTGCTTCTAACCTGTTTTTCGGCCTCCTCGATCTGTTCCGGTTCAAAAAGTGCCGTCCACAAAACCGTGCGAACGGCAGACTTGGAATAGTGGTATCGGTGCGAATCAAAGGAACCGCAAGTATGGATCAGTTGCAAAGCGGTTTGCGCGGCTTCGTCCAAACACGCTTTCGCCTCCTGCTCGCAACCCGAGCCTCTGAGCGCTTTGAAAAGAAGCACTTCACCGCCGAGCGCCCCTATGGCCCCCAGCTTGTGTAAAAGGTAATCTTCTTCTGAACCAAAAGTCGCCGCTTCGATTTCAGCCACCAATTTTCTCCCCACCTGCTCCGCGTCCTCGAGCATCATGCGATCTGAGAGTGAGACGACGAACTGATTGATCGCTTGAAAGCGATCCAACGCGCTGTGCCTCCAGTTGATGCCCAAAATTTCACGGAAGTACGCATCCGCACGGGCCGCGTGACCGGAGTGATTGTCAATCGCCGCGAGAATCACGAGGGTTTTAAGATAGGCGGGGCGCTGCTTCTTGCCATTGTCATTCAGCCACTGCTGCCATTTTTCCGCGCGCGTCCTCGCAGTCGCGTAATCCACCATCTTCCGTTCGACGTGAACTTCCAACGAAGCGGCTTGCGCCAAGATTGAAGCCTCGCTCAGGGGGACTAGCCCATGGTGTTCCAGTGCTTCTTCCACAATTCCTCGCACTTCGTTGAGCGAGGTTCCCCCCGAAAAAGATAGGCCACCCGAAATGCTCGGCGAGGATCCGACCGTGAGCCAAAGCTGAACTCCGAGTTTTTCGGCGAGCCTTCGTTTGGCCTGCAATCCTTCCACGGGTTTGAGCCGTCCTTCGGCAATCGCGCCCGAGGCTAGCCAACTGAGAGCAGGCACTCCGCGGTTCATCCAGTGAAAGGCGAGCCACACCGGCAGGGCAAAACTTCCTCCAACGAGCATATTTCCAGAGACTGGCTGGACGCACGACAAGTTGATCCTCCATCCCTTGTTGCCAATCGCTGCCGAGAGCCCCTCCGCGCAATCCTCCCACGATGGAACTCCCTGACAGGCTTCGTCCAAAATCACTATCCCATCTCGAGAACCGCTTTCCGATTTCAACATGAAAGGAACTGGAAACGCTTCCCCAGCGGCGTCCACCACAGGGATCAAACCGTGCGCCTGTTCAAAAGCTGATTTTCTTGCGTTAAACTTCTGCAGCGTGAGTTTGTCTGAATCGGCGAGAAGCGAGCACAGAGTCAGCATCATGTGGAAACTGTCGCGCTTAAAATCCGGCGCGAGGTATTTCACGGCACTGGACACGACAGGCCCTGCGTTCGACAACGCATCGATAACGGATTTCGGCGTATTCTTGCCGTACAACCACAGTCGACAAAGCAATTCGCCTTCGACGGCCGCCTGCGCCTCGGGAGAAAGAGCATGGCCGCTCTGTAGCAGACTGACGAGGGCGTCGTCTGAAAAGAATCCGACATCTAAAAGGGAAGCCCTCAATCGTTTAAATAAATCTCGAGGCGTCATACTGGGCGTCTTTATCGCGTCTCGGTCGTGACATTCAGCGCAGTTCCGTTGAGGACGAGTGAAAACGCGCCTCTGAAGTTTTGCGCTGGGACGGAACAAGAATGCCCTTTGATCATGCCTAAAAGGGAGCCATCGCCGTCTCGAATTTCACAGCCCTCGAGAGCTGTGGACTCGTGTCCAGTTGGATCGAACACGTTGAACGTCACGCTGGAACCCGCCTTCGCCCGCGCGTCGACATCAACCGACACGCCGAGCGATTCCACGATAAACGCCTGGTGGAAGCTGGGTGCCCCTTCGTCAGCGTACAAGCGCACCATCGCTGCGGCCCATTCATCACCAAAATCGACTTTTATTACGTTTGGTTCGATACGGATCTCTGTTTCCATGTCACCCACTGGCGCAATCCATTCCTCAAGCGGGCGTTGCAGATACGCCATTTCATTCGCTAGATTCTTGTGGAATGCGATTCGCGTGTCTAAATAGTCCAGCGGAGGAATTCCGCGCACGACCGCTTCCGGACATTCATCTCCCGTGCCTCCGAGCCAAGTGGAAAAGTCGCTCAGAATCTGTATTTCCTTCTCGGGCAGCCTCGTCACAAAACTGCTTAAAGCATCTGCCGGGACTGATAGCTCCAAGCCAACAGCGACGACGGGAGTGAATCCAAGCAGTTCGCGCAGGAGAATCGCGTCGGAAGCGTCGGCCATCGGCGGATCGCTGAAAAGCGGAGCAACTGCCAGAAGGGTGCCTTCAGGCAGTTCCATTCGGCGGAGTACCACAACCCAGTGGGACGCCTGTTCCTCTTCGGAAAGCGTGGAATCTGGGGTCGTTGTCCAAATTTCACCAGGGCGGGCGAAATTCGGTTCTCGGTCTTCTTGGAAGCATTGCAGCGTCGACTTTGATTCAAGAATAAGTCGCGTCTCGGCTAGCAGCCTCTCGATCGCCATTTCTTCAGAATTCGGAATATTCATAGGTCTGTAGTTTTAGGAAGAGCCCGAATTGCTAAATTTCCGAAATTTTGTGCTCAAGAGCGGTGTTCGACGGAGTTTGCTCTGAATTATCGCCGCCGATGGAAGCTGAGGAGGTCAACGCTCCCCCGCAGTGATGGCGACAATGTTTCTCCGCTGCGTCCACAGCTTGCCGTCGGAGTGTTTCTTTCCAAAAGTTGAAGGCGATCCGCTCCTCCAGTGTCATGTGTAGTTTGTAGGACTCAAACTCCTCGCGGGTCAGGATATAATCATCCTCCTCAACATACTCGCAATCAACAAAGTCCGGAAGATAGGTGACTAAAATTTTTGCGATTTTTTTTGTTTTCTCTCCAACCCTCCGAGAGTCGCCTAGTCCGGCGAGGATTACCGCGTCGCCCAGCACGCGTTTCGGGTAAAAGTAATTGACATAAACGTCGCACAATTTTTCCGCGCACAGCCGTTCTCCAATCGACTCACCTCTCTCGTAAATCTGTACTTCCAGGATTTTTGTGACGTAGTCGGAAGGTCTTTCATCCTCAGAATCACCCACATCAAAGTCGATCTCGTCTTCGGAATCGCTTCCTTTTGAAATTCTGACAACCTTTAAGAGCGACGTCTTGATGCACATCGCTTCGTGGATCAACTTCATCTGAAGCGGGCAGTCCACATGGCCCAATAATTCCGTAACGAAAGCCTTCGCCTTTGTGGGAGACACCAACTTGCGTCCCTCATGAGCAGGCGGCGGGATATGCTCCATTTTCGCAAGCGCTTTCACAAAGCGGAGGTCGTTGCTCCTCTCGCATGGCAGCTGATTCGCGGCAGACGCAGGGGACCACCACAATTCGTCGGCAGGCTTTGGCGTCCCCACATTGCGCATGAAGACCTGTTTGCTTTTCTCCATGTCCAGAAGCGCTTCCCGGCAGATATCCCATACTTCAGCCGATGCTGGATCGCTTAATTTCTTAAGTAACCGGCCCATCTGCATCCTAACCCCGGCCCTATTGTTTAGCAGCACGTTGCGTGTACGCTGAATGTCCGCGAGAAAATCGTGGGCGAGATCCTCGCGCGTCAGTTTGGCGGCGCCCCCTTCCTTGCCACGCAGCACATGATCGGCGACGTCTTTTAACTCTCGGTAAAATTCGAGAAACGACGCGTAGGAGGCATCCGACGGCGTGATGTGACTGTAATGACCGGCCACATAATCGTGAAAGAACTGGTTCCAGTTTAGAGCCATAAAAGATGCGGTAAAAAGCTTAGCGAAGCTTGTCTAGGAGGATCCCTGCATCTTCCAAGAGTTCGGCGCGCAGTCGTTGGACGGATTCCATGCCAACCCTCAAATGCGACATCGGAATACGGATCGCCATTGGAAGCAGGATCCAAGATAGCTTTCGGATTGCCGTGCCCGCCGTGTACTTCACAGGCAATGTTTCATGCGGCAATTCCAAACAGTACCGCAGCGCAGCCGCATCCGGTTGCTTGCTCGTGATGGGTGACATTGACACGGTGTTCCCCGAAAACGCTTCGGATCGGCGAGTCCGCACCATAGCAAAATGCGGCGCTCCGCCTGCAAAACACGGAGTCGGGCCGTAATAAATGCAACCAAACCGAGGCGGAAACGCTTCAAAACTAGAGGGGTCTATTCCACGTGCATGGATGCGTTTATCCACATTATAATCTTCGCTATCAGATAGATCGCCCTGATGAATATGCACAAAAAAATTATGTTACTAAGACGAGTTCGCCTGATTTCATTCGGTGCTAGTTCAACAATCTCAACTAGTCTTCGTTGCGCGTTGACGTGAGTAACATTTGGAAGGACTGGCGTTCGTACAAGTAAAATTAAGTTAAGTTACAATGGCGCAGCCCATCATGGCACTTCATGCGCACTGGGTTAATTTGCGAGTACTTTTTCTTCCTTTGCCGTCAACTAGATAGGCAATTTGTCGCAATATGGCGGTCCATAACCGCTGTCTTTAGTAATGATGATCGCGTTGGCACCCTTAGCCGACTGAGAGATAGAAAATTCTTCAGTATCCCGCAACCCGATGTCTCGCAGGGGCTTTGCGTCAAACCCAAAACGAGCAGAAATTTATTACGCCGTTCGCGGGGATAATTGGGCGTCAACCCAAATCGTCATGCTGCAATGAAGGGGTGATCAATTCTCCTCTGAGCGAATGCGAGGCACGCCTTGATGTCATCCACTTCAAGGTCCGGCATTTCCTCGACAATCTGGTCCATGCTTAAGCCCGCCGCAAGCAAGTCCAGAACATCCCCCACCCTGATACGCATCCCCCTAATGCAGGGACGCCCGCCGCACTGTTTGGGGTTAAATGTGATGCGTTCGAGAAGCGCTTCCATGGCATTACAGTACACCAGCACCGCATTGAGAACAAGAACACAACGCGCTTGCGGGATACGTGTCCCAAGACGCGGAAGCCGTGAAACGCTTCGCTGCGCTGCCGGGTAAGTGCGGTGGAAGTGCCCGTCCAACAATCCGGCAGTGGTTGGTTCTCGGGGTGAACCGAGGGTACTACAGGCCCGAGGAATTTGGATGGGTGTCAGCTCTTGCTGCTGCAGTTGCGACACGTCGCGAAATATAGGGGGCGCTCCCGCCAAATCCCCTCTCTCAGTTGTGTAATAATGAGTGTGCACCCCATGCACTCACTTATGCTCAACGAAGAAATTGACCACATCATCGACGGTATCTGTCAGGAATACGGTTCGCTTTCCGACGCGTTTGATTTTCCAGACGAACCCGAGTCCGAGGAAACTCCCAACGAACGCGACGAGTTCCCCGAAGACGAGTCCGACCTTCCGCCGGATTCTGGGATTGGCGGGACTTTTCGGCCCGGGGGCGGTCTGGGCGGCTTGGTGAACATGTATCCGGCCAATGCGCGTGGGGCGTGCAAGCCCCATTTCCTCGTGGTCTTTCCTGCCGATCCTTTGCGCAAACATCGCAAGGTCACGGCGCACGAAAGGCAGCGGCGGACCATCGTGTATTTTCAGAATGCATTGCTGGCCATGCACCGCTGGGCGGCGAATTGCGGGGGCAAAGACGTCATCCTTTTTACGGAGCAATGGCCCGTTGCGCCCGGGATCACCGAGTCTCCGCTTTGGGCGAACACGTTGACAACTCAGGGCGTCCAGCATCAGGACTGGGGAATTACCCTGCGCGGATTGCTTCGCACCCTGCAACGTCAGGCGGCCTCGAACGCCGCCTTGGGCGAGTTGAGGGATCTCGTTCAAGTATTGGAGGTTCACTGGGATCACGGTTGGTGGCCGCGTCGGCACTGGATGCATTGGCTCGAAACCGTGAATAGAGCGCCGATTCCGAACCAGTTAAAGAAGAAGCTGCTGCAAGGTTTACCTTACAAGTCCCACGGGTTGATTGATCCGGCGCTGACTTTTCACGAGAACTTGCAGGTCTTCCGCGAGATGCATCCAGACGTGAACTTTCATATCCGCCTCGCTGTTGTGCCTCATCAAAAGCCAGCTCGATTCCGATTCATTGGCGGCGAGCCCTGGTCCCGAGTTTAGTGCCTGCTGACCGGCATGGTTTTTCCATGCTGCAGGGCTTTAGCATTGTAAATTTATGCCCGTAAGACGTTCGCTCTGTTTGGTTTTACCAGATAAGCACTGCGGCAAATCAGCATTCAGCTTTCTCCGCCCCATTCCTTGCGCGCTCCAGCGGAAAGAGTGGAGCCGAGGGCCCCTCGTACACGAAAATCTCCAAAAATTGATGGAATATTCGGAATTCACGCCGTTTCAGAACTTCACCACTTTTGACATGAAAAACACAAAACCCACTCCCCCACCAACCGCCACCCTTTTTTCCGAAGCCGATCACGTCGCGCTCGAAACCTTCCTCGCCGGACTCATCGAGCAGGCGGAGGAAGCGGCCGAAACCTGCGTCGCCTTACACGACCAAATGACGGCCGCCGAGTGGGCCGAACTCGACGCTGCGCTTGACCAGTGGCTCGAAGCCCGCGCGAAGGCCGACAGCAAAGCTGCCTAAATCATCACGCAGCGAGAGATCGAAAATCGTTTTCCAAATCCACTCCCACACCATGAACATCCTATCTTGCGAAAAATATCTGGTCAAAATGGACTTCAATATTTCGGTCACGGATATTGCAGAGTACAACGAATCGTTTAAGAATTGCTGCGCGCAATTGCGGGAGAAGGGGGAGATTATCTCCAAGGAGCGGTACACAGACGCGGAGTTGTATTTTTATTCCACCAAGGTGATGGATGTGTTGGAGGCGGCTGGGAACCCCATGATTTTAAAGTTGCGCTATCTGCTAGCAGAGGGCTTCCTTCGTGTGGATTGCGATGGGTGTATTTACGAGAGCGACCTTAAATTTGAGCCGCTCACAAATGCGGATTTTTCAAGAAAGAAGGCGGCGTGAAACATTGTTCATATCCGTTGTTTTCACCTATGTTGCGACCTCTAATTTTTGGTGTGCTCATCGTGGCTTGCCTGACTTCTTG
>Ga0209597_1002103_pt1 | contig 12752 bp, 14 predicted proteins | sample M_140625_MF_Meta_FD_187316 | JGI IMG/M metagenome (GOLD analysis project Ga0209597, IMG submission 187316) | Freshwater microbial communities from Lake Montjoie, Canada to study carbon cycling - M_140625_MF_MetaG (SPAdes) (version 2) | ecosystem: Environmental > Aquatic > Freshwater > Lake...
CTGATATTCTTCGCAATCTTCAATAGCATCGTCTTCTATTAAATCAGCAAGCAAATGTTTAAATTTTTTGTATTCTTCTTCACCTTCTATTAAATCCATTTCATCTTCACTACATTCACTATCCAAATCCACCGATGCATCATCCTCTGTGTCTGTGTACATATCCTCTGTTATACTTTCATCATCTAACGACGAAACATCCGACGACGAAATATCCGACGGCTCGTCGCTTAATAAATCAACTTGAATGTTGTTTAAAACGTATTCCGGAATAATTATTTCTTCCTCATCTGAACTAAAATCTAAACTATTGATTGACATTTTATAATATATTATATATCATAAAATTTATATTGTTTTTATAAAGTTATTTTATTACGTAGCGTATATAATTTATTACGCTTTGTTATCAGCTTGCGTCTTTCTTGTCGCTTATTGGCTAAAATTTGTTTATTATTGCGATAGATGAATAAAAATATTTTTGTAATCATTTCCATCATTGGATTTGTGTCAATTTCAAAATGGCGATATACCATAAGCCATTTCATAGTGTCCGTCCAATTATTCATTAATTGTTTTAATACTTTCCTTTGAAATATTTTTTTTATATTATTATCATACGATAACCAATACGACGGTATATAGTCGGGCGAATTTATAATTTCCTCTATGATACACATTATAATATATACTGTATATATATTTATATTGTTTTATTTTTTGGTAAATATTGCTTAACCTTCCCAATTGGTTTTTCAGGTACAGTTGGTGATATAATTTCAGGTTCGGAAGTTGGTTCAATTGGTGAAGGCATTATGGTTTCTACCCGAACGGGTTTAATATAACTCTGTTTTTTTAATTGATAGTATTCTTTAGCCTTTGTACGCTTATACTCTAAAAAATCAGGGTCTCTCGCTTTGCGATTTTGATAATATTTTTTACGTTGCTCATTCACTTTATCTTTATTATTTTCTCTATATTTTTGCGTAGCTCGTTTCTGAGCTGGCGTATATGAGCTATATTTAATTATAGTTTTGCTTGTTTCTTCCATTATATATATAAATTTATATAGATACAATTTTAAGCGTGTTTATTTATAACGTTTATATCTACAGGTATTTTAACGCCTCTGAATGCATCTTGGCCGCCTTTTTCATCCTGATCAGATATGCCGGACACCGGTTTTATTACTTCTATTGGTTGACGTAAATTTGGATCAGAGCTACGGAAGAAATGTTTTAAAACGAATTCATTTTTCTTAAAATCAACTGACGTATTGAGATCATCGAATAAGTTTACAAAATCATTAACATCATCGTGAAGATTTTTAGTGCGATACTGTGACGCATTTATATAATGCCCCAATGCTAAACAATACCACCCGCACGCATTATTCATAAGAGATTGAATATCTCTCGTCGTATGTGGTACATTTGCCTGGCCGGTTGTATTTTTAATTACCTTCTTTACATTCTCACTTGGTGGTTGGCCATATGGATCAAAAAAAATACATTCTTTGGTCCCGTTTGGATATTGATTACACTGCGCGGCTGTCCAATGCGTGCCGTCGTTTTCGTTTCCTTCTTCGTCTTCTGAATTTTCAAGATTAATAATGTAAAATTTATTAAATTCCAATTTTGATGGTAGTTCATCTTTAAAAAATACACCGGCTAACGGAATAGACATTTTCTTTGCTAAATTTTCAATATCTGTATCTGTAAGGGACATTTATATATAATATTATATATATATATAAATCCTTAAACCCGTATAATATATATATTAATATAGCCCTGAACCGTGCATTAAACTTTGATATGCGGGTGGGAAAAAATGCTGAAATTGATAATTAGCCGAAAATGGTTGACTTTCCAAAGCAGGTGGGACATATGACGCCGACGACCCAACCATACCACCACCCCTACCGACAATTGCGTGCTGTCTCATATGCTGATGGCGATGAAGCCCGTCTCCTGTAAATCGAGATCCAATAGATGACGCATTTAAATTTGCCTGTTGTTGTTGCGACACAGCATTAGCTAAACCAGCTTGACGCATATAATCCATATTGGTTCCCAATTGATTATTTAAACTCTCTGTCAATTGCGCCTGCGCGTGTTGCTCCGGCAAAGAGTTATGTTTTTTCCCTTTAACACCAGATTTACCAGTGTAGCGTTGAGGATGATCTAAATAATCACTCGCTAACATTGTCCCACCTGCCACACCAAGTGGAATTGCAGGTATTAGCTCGGGAGCAGCCGTGGCGAGGGCGACACCTCCAGCAGTTAACGCCGCACCGATACCCGCTTTAGCAACCGGTTTAATATAATCTCCGGCAGTATACGCCAATTTTTTAATACCAGCTTTCTTTAAGTATTTGTCGCCAACATCTCCAAAGATACCAGCACCGACAACGGCGGGGGCTACTTCTCCTCCTGCTTGAGGATGTTGAGGATTTTGAACGGCTACAGGTGTGCCATTTGATATATGTGCATTTGCTTCTAATTCGGGCGGAGAAAGGGCAATTTCGGCACCCTTGCCTTTAGCAAATGCCCGTGTAATAATACTATATGTTTCAGGATGAACTAATAAATTAAATCCCGAACCGTGTTTAACTCTGACCGATCGGCCACGTTTAAGTTTTGAAAGTTGCGTAGGTGACGCGTGAATTGGTATATGGTACATTATATATTTTATATTGTGCTAAATTGTTAAATCAATATAATTTAACAAATAAATAAAGCAATAAACTTAAATAGATTTTATTATAGTCGTTAAACCCTTGCACCTGTGAGTGCGTCAATATTTATAGAATTTGCGTATTCGATGAAACAGTATAAATCTAAATTTTTTTTCGAATAATTTTGACCCAATATTTGAATAGATTTCGGGACTGTTTCTTCAACGGGTAACATTCGTTCAACATTAACATAGTAATAACAGTATTCCATATCAAACGCTTGACGGTCGATTAATGCAGAAGTGATACCGTCAGTCATACCACCGTTGACAGCATTTTGACCGTATAGTTGATTATTAAATTGTTCAAAATTATATCTTTCAATGTTATATATTGCGTTTTGCCCCGATACTTGAATATTGAAATTAGTTAAAGCACAAAGAGGAGATGTGCAACCAGTGCCCGCGGGATCAAATGGTGACTGCCAAACCGGCATTCCACTAACTAATCCAGTAGTATTGGACATTAGAGGCAGACCGAGTATCCCATTTTGGGTCACCCCTGCCCCCGCTGTTCCTATCAAGGCCGGAAACGCTGTAGTATCACCAGCAGTTGCTGAATAAAACGGCATTATCAATACACTCTTTATATTTGCAATACCGTTTGTTAATAAATTATTAAACATTGACCCGGCCTGAATATTTTGAATTTGGTATTGGTATACATCTGTATATTTAATTTGTTTAACCGGATTTGATAAGTATGCTTGTTCAAATATCGGATTAAACGTATATGCCGGAATATATAAATATATAGATTTAGATAACGCACCAGCGCTAGCGCCGTATATTGAGGCTAGAGTTTGGTTCAAAACGGTTGCTCCAACTGAGATATTTGCAGTATATTGTACATTAACTAGTATCTGTCCGGCCACTATCGTGCCGGATCCAGCAACGGTACCGCTTGGTATTAATTTTCGAGCACCCGACGGAAACGCCAATGCAGTTGCCCCATCGCTGTAACTATTATTATTACCAGATGCAATCATAATTGGATTAATACCTGCTTGCGGATTTTGACTTGAACTGCACATCATTGACGCGGGGGTCAATATAATGTTTTGGGGGCTGGTGCCGGTTGGTGTAACCGCCGTCCCAATTGATGAAGTAATAATCGTCGATGATGAATTATTTAAATTCATTGTCATTTTCATAAAGACGCCTTTAAGTAAAGGACACATATTAAAAAATGAATGAATGTGTTTTAAATATACAGTTGCAACTATGCTAAATTGAATATAGCCACCCACTGTATCCTTAGTAGCTGATGTAACCTGTGCGGCTACGCCGATTGTCGAGTTTCTACTGCGAGCAGATATATAATTTTTCCAAGTATTTTGGAAATCTGTAGGATAAATTAAACTTTGATATGTACCGGTAGATACGCTGCTGCCAACTGCAGCAGCGCCCGTAACGAATGTGCCAGTAGATGACGCCAAATCAAAATTAATATTTTGTTGGCGTTTAAACATTCCGGCATTATTTAAAGCAAACGAATTCCCACCCGTAACTAAAAATGGCGTAATTGGTGGGTTATTTGAGTTACAGGTCCCCGTCCCAGCTGTGGAATAACCACGCGATACAGATGTAGCGGCTACCGGTACAAATGAAAACGCATTCCAATCATCGGGATAAAAACCAATTGTAACACCTTGCGTTAAAACATCTGCCATACTAAAACTTGTCATCAATTTAAATGAATTCCAAATATTAATGTAAGGAGTTTGTTGTAGGCACGTGGTCCCGTTGTAATCAAGTGTGAAACTGTGTATAACTTGACCAAACCAGTTTTTTAATCCAATTGAGTAATCATTACCGGTTGAAAAATCAGTCAATACTGTAGCCGAGGTGTCAAGTGTACTCGGAAGTACGGCCGCTACAGATGTAATGTCAGAAGCAGTTACGCCTAATGTTAATATTAATGGAATTGAAAAATAGGCTTCTCTGTAACTCATATACTTATTAGAGTTACTTAGCTGAGACGTATCAATGACAGATTGATTGTTATTGTAATTTTGATTTTGATTATCCAAAATATTAATCCAGTCTTTGCGGACAAAAACATTAGGAGATCCTTCAATTTCCTGTGCTAAATCAAATACTAGTTTATCAGACATTGTTATATATGATATATAAGAATGATGTATATTTTAAACAGATTTTATATTGATTATATCTATATTGAGATTTGAATATTTTTTTTCTTAGGACGCCCTGTTACGGTCGATATATTGAGTTTTGATAGTTTTTCCCCTATCTGTTGAAGACCTTTGCCTGATAAAGGCACCGATGCTTTAGCGTATGGATTGATGCCCGTTGTATGTATATAATCATCAATATCCATATAAGACGAGGCTCCGCCCCCACCTCCCGTACGTAATAATACTGAACCCATTCCTCGACCCGTAACCGGTTGAGAGTTTAAAGTTTTAAGCCTAGCATTGCTGAAAGGTAATAAAGAATGTTTAATAATGTTTTGAACCATATATTTATAATGTATTTATATATGGTTGATTTTAGATATCTTTTAATTTTTCCTTAACCAATGCATTGCGATATTTTAATAGATTTTTAATTATACCGTCGATTATATATAGTTTAGAATATAATATTTTTTCTTTATGCATATCTGTATCGTTTTTAATATCCAATATTATTTTATTTCGTTCAGATGTGAATGTTTCAAATAGTTGATTTATATATTGCTCACTTATAGTATCCATTATGTATATGTATATATATATATATATTTATAACTATAAATGTATTTTAATATCGTTCATCTTTATCTTTGATGATTAATAAAAATGTCATATTTGGGTCATTAATAATTAACGGCTGTAATGCTGTATTTAGTAAAGATAATCTTAAATTATTATACGTACCATCTATTAATCTAACCCACGCGTAGTTTGGAGGGACTTCAAATATCTGTTGTCCAACATCCACATTTGGATTTAAGGAATATATAATATTATTTGGCTGAGAGTACGGTGAGTTAATATTAGACATTGCAAATAAAACATTATTATTTGGCTGTACTTGAGGCGCGGTTGATGATAAATACGAATATGTACCGGCTGCGTTTTTATTAACGAGTGAATTCGCCGAGTAAGTCATAACCGGATTGCCAATATTCGAACTGCTTATAAATCCAACGGCAAATCCAATAATAATATTAAAATTTGCAGGTATGGTCACAACTGAATTTTGAGCAGTGGTCGGCCATCCCGGAAAATTGGCCGGCAGTGTTGCTCCTATAGGAGTAGATGTGGGTATATAATACGTATTTAGTTGCACCGCATATCTCGAAGGATTTAATATTAATTCAATTGGATAATAATTTAATCCGGCCATTGTCCAATACAGGCCATTTTGTATACAAAAAAATTGTATATAGTCATTTATAGTTGTAATTTCATAAAAACCATTCGGGATTAATAAAGTATACGTTGTAGTGACTGCACCTGCCGTCCAAGTAAATGTAAATTGGTTATTTGTTGCTAATTGAGTAATGTTAAACCAAGAGTAATACATACTGATTGAACATATTGCAATATATTTATCAGTGAGTACTACGGAATTTGGAAAATTATATTGCAATTTATTATTTTGGCCATCCGGGACTATATTTGATTGATTAAAAACAATGATGAACATTTATTATATATATGTATATATGATAAAATTTAAAACGATTATCGGGAATTTTAAATTACTTTCCTAATTGTCGACATATGTTTTGGTAATGTAATTCGATTATGTCTCGAATATGTATTTTCAAGACCCCTACCTTGCACCCCAAGTGATTTCATAGAATGCAAAGAAGGCTTATACATTGATCTAAGTCCCTGACCGCGTGGTAATCCGAGATTAATTGGGACCTGTGATCCCCCAAAATAAAAAGCCGGTTGCATACTGTTACTTGTCATTTGTTGTAAAATAGAATTTTGCTGCATTATTTTTGGAAAATAGCCGTAAGTACCCGAGGTAGACATTATATTATATAATATTGTTAAACATTTAAATTAATAACCGAGTTCGGCCAAGTCTGTTAATAATTCATTTACCTGTGCTTTGGGCAACGTACCCGACTTAGACATTTTTAACATTAACAATTTAAATTTTTTAACCATTTCTACACTATCATTGCCGGACAATAGTTCACCCTTCATAACTTCAAAACTATGATTATCTTTATCTTGTTGATCTCTGGACGGAGCTGGTATATTTAGTTTACTGACTATATCTGCTTTCTTTGAAACATCATATAAATATTGTCTCTCATCTTGTGATAAGTTTGATAAGTCCTCAAAGTCAGGTAAACCATTGCCAATAATTTTACGAAAAACTTTCGCCAAATTTGGTGAAACTTTCCGAGATGGATGACCCATAATATTTCCTCCTGTTTTATGACGTATACTCACTATATCGTCGTTTAATTTCCTTGTATTAATTGCGTATTTACCGAAAGATATATAATTCGCCATTGGTTGTATTCCTAAGCTATTATCTAGCCTATCTTTAAAGGGCTTTAATATTCCACTACCAACAGGTCGCCCAACTCTACGCCGTAAACCGTCGCCAGTTAGCCTAAATTTTTTTTCAATTATTAATTGCCCCCTATACTCCGGTGCCTGGTATATGCCGGCTTCGTTTAAAATTGCTTCATCTAATTGGTTATCTGACGCTGTTTTGATATACGGTGATACGTTTTCATTAGATTTTGGTTTTAAATCTCGGGCTCGGTGCACCTCTTCTAATTTACGCCCAACAGAATTACTACGTAGTGGTTTGTGAATGTGCTCGGTTGTTGTTATATCCAATGGTCTTTCTTCGGGTTTGGGTTTGGGTTGTGTTATAATAGCGCGTTTTGTTCGTGGTGATTTTTCTCTTAATTTGGGCGGTGAGTTTCCTCTTAATTGGGGCGCCGACTTCGCCCTTTTTTTTTCTAATTGTATCGCAATGTCGCTAATCGTATCTATATTTTTATTCAATATATCTGGATTTTCTAAAGTGGTCGCTTCGTTGGTTAATTTAGCTTTGTCATTTGCTAAATTTATAATAGCTTTTGACAGTATTTCCAATGCAAAGCCGGCGGGCTCATCAGTTGCTGTCATTACTCTTTCATTTATTAACTCGGCTACACTATTGCTTAAATATTGTTCAAGTAGTTGATTGTGATCAAAGACCATATTAATAAATGTTTTTTCATCTTCAGAAATTATTGGCGATGGTTCAGTTAACACACCTTCTGGAATTATTGGTGGTGGTTCAGTTAATGCACTTTCCACAATCGGTGGTTGGCCTGGGTTGGATATATTTACTGTCAGACTATTGTTTCGGGGGGGGGAATTTCCAAACCATTGTAGTCTTGAACAGTCACAGCAGTGAGGTAACCAAGCTGTGCTTTAGTGGGGTTACGGCCGTAGTGATGACTGTATTTTTCTTGAACTGCCTGCTTAAGCCGGGCAGTGATATTTTTATCACCAACAGCATCGCCGACTATTTCGCGTATTATTTCAATTGTAAAGTTTTCTTCATAAAACTGATCAATATCAGGTGGAAATGCTGGAACTGCTCGTTTTGGGTTAATGTCGGGTTCGACGGGGGGTACCGGTGCTATATTAGCAGCTGCATCGATCACTGGGGATGCCCTAGTAGCTATTGGGGCACCCATAGTTGCCCAAGAAATGGCAACACCTCTTGCCATTTCTTCCATATCATTTGCTGGTGGTAAAATGCTTATTAAATCTTGTAAAATTAGTGTTATCATTGGTATATTTTCGGTATTATCGGAAGATCTAGGTATATATCGTCTCTGATTTAACGTTGCTTGTGCCAAATTATCTATTCCTAAAATATTGGTAATTTTATTTAAAAATGTCATAATATTATCCATTCTTGGAAATGTGTCAACATATGACAAATACCGCTCTACCTTCACTATTGTAGCAGGGTCAACAGCTTGACCTGCGTTTTGCCTGTTTACAATTAAATTTGACAATCGACCCAATAAAGAGATGGATGTTCTATTTCCGGCTTGATTTCCGGCATCCCCGTCGTCTATAAAAGTCGTAAATGCGATAATTCGTCGTTCAACTTCGTTCGTTAACTGTTCGAGTTGTCGAGTGGGTGCGTATACAGCTCTCCTGTGCAAATCTTGAATTATTGTGCGATATGCCGCAACAATTCTATTAATTTCATCGCTTGTCGCTCCTGTAAAGTTTGACCCGGTATTTGTATTAAAAAATTTCTTGGATGTGTCTGTAATTGATTTTGCACTACTGTACATATTTTCGACAATCGTTACAAATTTTCTGACATCCGTTTGATCTCCTTTAATCCCATATCTATAACTAACACTTGCAGTCTTTACAATGTCGGGGGCTCGTTGTGCGAAGAATGTAAATAACGCCCCGTCTGAATTATACGGACTATTAACAACACCCTGTATGACTTCTTGTGCCATTTGGGACCCCATTAATGGTTTAAGGTCTGCTATTAATGAAATTTTTAATTTTTCAATATCAGCTAATTTTTCAGATGTGGTTCGGTTATCAGGCATAGAGCTTTGAGGCGGTAATTGTCCCGTTGCTTTATATATTTGATTTGCTTTCAAATTCATATCATTTATATTACTCGTTAAATTTAATGCATCCATATATTGTTGTCTAAACATTGCAGGATCTTTCGCATAGATGTAAGGTTGGCCGGACATTGTATATTATATACTATATTGTATAAAATATAAATCAATTTTTATTTGAATAAATCGGCAACATTGATATATCGGTTTGATGTGTTAAAACGTCTCTACATACGATATAATTAAATCTTTCTGTGATTTGTGCCGGTGTGAATTTTTCCATAACCTCTGTGCAAGTGTTAATTAAAATTTCTTTGTCTTTATTTCTCATTTCTTTTGGGTTCATAAATAACGGTTTATCTAAAATATCAAGTGCTACAACTTTAACTTTCACTATATAGTTTTTTCGCTCTAATCTTTCAAAATCTTTATCTGTTAGTATTTCGGGCTCTGATATTAATTCACCCCTAACCGACCCCGGCTCTTTCATATCTGGGTCAAATGGTATTTCTACGTGCGTTGTTTCAGTTTTACATTTCGTATCATCATTTATAATTATATTATCCATTGTGTATATATATGATTATATTTATATTTTTAAGTTAAATGAATTACTTGAATTCAATGAAGGTTTAATTAAGTCGATGTGAAATTGCTCCTTTGATTTACCTTCCATAAGATTGTCACAGGGATATATTTCTATAATTTCCATATCGAAACAATCCCAACCGCCAAATTGTCGAATAAATTTATATAGTTTGGTATTATATAATTTATTTCTTCTATTAGTTGTATTTTTTTTATGTTGTGATCGCCGACGGGGAAAGTTTGTAGTACTACCTATGTATATTTCCTGTATATTTCTATTTTTATGCAATATCATATATATTGTATATTTTGGATAAATCATATATATAGAAATATACATTAAACATTAAGTTTATTTCTTTCTTGATTGTCTCATTTTTTCAGCCCACGCTTTAGCCTCTGGACTACCTTTAACCATTCTACCTTTACGAATACCTTTACCAACTGGTATTGGTTCGCCATATCCAGCAGATTTTAATGCATAGTTGCCAACTTGACCGGCCAACTCGTTAACAGCAGGTTGCATTGATTTTGGCACAACCTTATTATATGCTTGAACTAAATCATTTTTTAGTTTACCCCCTTTAACCGGTATCGGATTTCCAGAGTAGCCCGCTTTATCTAATGCATAATTGCCCACTTGACCTGCTAAATTATTAACAGCAGGTTGCATTGATTTCGGCACAACCTTATTATATGTTTGAACTAAATCTGATTTTAATTTTCCGCCCCTTGGTCTTCCTCGTTTTTTCATACCTGTGCCTGCAGAGTTATCAATTGCTTGTGATGCATAACGCCCGCCAAGTGCCCCTAATTGTGAACCAACTAAACCGGAAACAGGGCCACCTTCCGGAGCTATCATCATAGCTGCAGCGCCCCCCAAACCCCCCGTAATTGCTGGAATACCTCGATTTACTAAAGTAGAGGCTAAACCGCCTTTCTTTGCTGTTATGTATTTACCTGCCTTATTTAATACAGATTTTATTGAACCACCGCCACCCGCGTAAAGTCCCTTTCCTTCTTCATCACTTTCACTTTCACTATCGCTCTCCGGGTGAATAATAATATGTTTTCTTAATTTTCCGCCGTCAATCGTGTACATTTCTGATAAGTGCCTCATTAATATATATTACTGTATATTAATTATTTCTTATATGCAATTACAAACTGAATATTATCACCTGTATTTTTCGTCCGATATAAATATTTATCTTCGTCTGGCTCTTGTTGTCTATATCTTAAATGCTCGGGTTTAATATCAACATCATCTTTAAATTTATGGTTTAATAACCATTTTTCTGCATCTACTTGTGACCATTCAGGGCGTTTAAATAATATCGACTGTATATGTGATTTTTTCTTATTTATTTTTCTTTCTATCGATGTGCCTTTAATTGCTCGGTCTATTACGCCCCCGAAGTCAGTTACTTTGCGGGCAACTGTGCCCAAATATTTATTATTTGAGAAGAGAGCTCCGGTATCTTGCTTTATCCATTTATAATCTTCCGGTGTGCCCAATCCATTAGCTGTTAACAATCCCATAATATAATCTTGACAGTTATTGTAATGTGGATCGTAAATAAAATAATCTTTACCCATTTTATTTTGCCCATTTTGTAAAAATGTTTTTAAAGTGGTTGTGTTATTCGGCAATGATATTGTTATTGTTTCTGTGTCGGGTGGCATTTGTGCATTTACCGCAGTATTAATCGTGGCATTTTTCTCAAATAAAAGTTTTGTCCCATTATCGAGCGTAAGATATAAAAATAAATGAAATAATTTATCATATGGTTGTGTGTTCATTCCTTCTTTAAATGTCCCACCGCTTACAATATTTAAAGCTCCTGTTATTGCACCGGGTACAGGAGCCCGGCCAACTGTCACACCTGTTATCATATTGTTAGAATACTTATTTATAATTTCTCGCACTGGTTTTAAATAATCGTCTACTCCGTGAATTACTTTCTGAGTATAATTATAAGCAGACGTTAAGCCGTTTTCTACTTTGCTAACCGTTGTCGTTAATCCCGTATCCAATGTATGACCAATTTTATTAAAAAATTTATTAGCGTTGATTGTGCCACCTGCTATCCCCTTTCCGGTGTGTTTTTCATAAAAGAATTTTGAAATATCCTTATCTTGATAGTGGCGGGGATGCAATAAAACATTTTTTAATCGTAGTTTGGATGCTTTGTCCGTTTGTAACTGTTCAGCTTCATTAAAATAACTATGAGGTATTTGAATTTTTTCAGTATCGTTTGAAAATATATGAAAACCTTTCTCTTTTGGTTTATTTTGAACAATTTCTATATTTTCATATTGCTCTTGGTGCATTGGGACTTTTGATTTTGATTTTTTGATTATTACTGTCTCAGTTGGTTTAGGGTGGTACACTTCCTCAATCTTTTCATATTTTAATGGTTTTCTATCAACTCTCTTTATGATTGGTTTTCCCTCAATCTTATTCATTTTATTAGTAATTTTTAACAATAACTTAGCCACTTCAAAGTCTTTTTCGTCTAATTCGTCCATTTCCTTTTGATATTCCGCCAAGCTGTCAGGGTTACTTGTATTATTTGCCTTAAAAACTAATATGTCAAAATCTTTTTGTATTTTTTTACGTTTCCCGTTCATTCCCGCATATGTCGCCTGTAATTGTTGCTTATTCATTTCTGAAATATTGCCGGCGTGGCCAATCAATTGACCCTGTTTATCAAGTGCTTCTGGTATTTTATGAACACCGTACAGCGAAACCATTTTATTATTAATTGCTTCTTCGGCAGTTGCCGGCCTATAAGTCGTCCTCCCTTTCGGCGGTGGCTTTTTGCCAAAATAG
>Ga0209597_1002104_pt1 | contig 12752 bp, 10 predicted proteins | sample M_140625_MF_Meta_FD_187316 | JGI IMG/M metagenome (GOLD analysis project Ga0209597, IMG submission 187316) | Freshwater microbial communities from Lake Montjoie, Canada to study carbon cycling - M_140625_MF_MetaG (SPAdes) (version 2) | ecosystem: Environmental > Aquatic > Freshwater > Lake...
CCATTCCACTTTCTACACATTTTTTCCCCTTGAGTCATCCCCCTTATCTCCCCCATTTCACCCCTTGGCCCTCCTCTGCTAGGGTACCCACTTGAGCCAACCTGTTCAGGATGAGGGGATTCTGTTTCATCTTCGCCGCCAAGGAGAAACCAGCTTCCTCGCCGTCTGGCTTACCCGCCAGCACGGAGTCGTTCGTACCCTCGCCCGCGGTGCCGCCAAACCAGGAAATCCCCTCAAAGGGCACCTCGATCTTTTTCACGAATGCGAGATTTCTTGGGACCTCTCCCGCCGAGGCCACCTGCACCATCTCAAAGAAGCACGCCTCAGGGAAACCCACGCCGGACTCCGCCAATCGTATTCGCGCCTTCTTGCCGCCACCTACTTCTCTCAAACTATCGAGCACCTCGCAGAACCCGACGCCGATCTCGGTTCTCTTCACTCTCTTCTCCAATCCGCCCTTACGTGGCTCGATAAAAAAGATCCCCACGCTCTACTCGTGGAAAGATTTGAACGAGCAGTCCTAAAAACCCTCGGCACCAACCAGGCCAATCGCACCGCCCGCTCCCTTCTTGACGACCTCTCCCATCGTCGCCCCAGGTCTCACGCCGCCCTCATGAAAATAGTCTCCGCTTTGTCTGAATAAGCTAGATCCACGGCTTCCCCTTCTTGCCCTGACTCAGGCCTTCTGCCAGCGTCCAATCTGTGAGTTGCTCATCCACTCTTCCCTCTTTTTTTCTGCAAAGGCGCTCCCAGCTCGGCTTAGCATTATGAAATCTGATCTCCCCGCTCCTCATCTCGAAACTTGTATTCTGAGTCGGCCCGAACTTCTCGCTCCAGTTCGCGCAATGCTGGAAGAACTTGCTGCACGCATCGGTTTCGACGAAACCGCCTGTGGTCATCTCGCGCTGGCCATCGATGAGGCCCTGACCAACATCATCCGTCATGGCTACAACAATAACCCCGACCAAAATATTTGGATTTCCGCATGGGAACTATCCAACCCCACTGGTTTGCGCATTCAGATCGACGATCTCGCTCCCCAGGTCGAGGTTTCACAGCTCAAAGGTCGCGACCTCGATGACATTCGCCCAGGCGGTCTCGGAGTTCATCTCATCCATTCCCTGATGGATCTTGTCCAGTTCTCCAAACGTCCGGGAGGGGGTATGCGACTGGTCGTCGAAAAGTACCAGCCCAGCAAAATCACACCTCCTTTGTAACCAAGTTAAGCCCTCCCAATACAACCGCACCCCACAATTCTTCTCGCGACCCAATCCTACCTTCATTAAGTTCTTCTATGTCCCGCGCTACTGAACTCATCGTCGATATCGAAAATCTCACCGACGGCTTTCTTCTTCGTCCGCATGGAGATGTCGATATGGCCCGCTCCCCCACTTTTCGGGCTAAACTCACCGAAGCACTGAAGAGTGTCCCCGCGCGTCTCGTGGTCGATCTGGCCCTAGTTCCCTATATGGATTCTTGCGGTCTCGCGACACTCATCGAAGCTTTGCAAATCACTCGCGCCCAGAAGACCAAGTTCATTGTTTGTAATCTTTCCGCCCGAGTGCGTAGTGTTTTCGAATTATCTCGTTTGACCACTGTCCTGAGCGTCGTCGATAGCCACGAGCAAGCCCTCCTAGCCTAGCCCAACATTCCCTTCTTTTCTTCGAATGACTTACGGTTTGGATTGGGTATCAGCTCCCTCCACTTTTCAACGTCGCCAGCAATTCATCCAGCGAGACAGTGACGATGGTCGAGGCCAGATCACTGACCGCAAAAGGTAAAATTAATTCCCGCCCATGCACCATCGAACCACAGCTATAAACCACATTCGGAACATACCCCTCCCGCTCCGCCCCCTCAGGTGCCAAGAGCGGCTCGCGCAAACGCCCAATCACCCGACTGGGGTCATCCAGATCCAAGAGAGCCGCTCCGATACAATATTTCCGCATCGGCCCAACCCCATGGGTGATGACCAACCAACCCGCTTCCGTCTCAATCGGGGATCCACAGTTCCCAATTTTAACCGATTCCCACATCGCTGCAGGTCGTAAAATAAGCTGAGGGTCTGCCCAATAATAAGGGCTATCAGAATACATCAGAAACAGATTTTCATCGTCATAGCGAGAGAGCATGGCGTAACGACCGCCAACTCGACGCGGAAAGAGTGCCATACCCTTGTTCTGCACTCTGCCCCCATTTAAAGTCAGAATACGAAAATTAAGAAAATCTAAGGTCTCAATGAACTGAGGTAAAATTGCCCTGCCGTTGTACGCAGTATAGGTTGCGTAATACATGACCGATCCATCGTCCTCCGTAAAACGAACGAAACGCGCGTCCTCAATTCCATTTGTCTCGTTCGCAGATACCGGAAAGATGATCCGTTCACTCAAAGCCAAGGTTTCAGAAAAATGCAGTTCATAATTAGAATCCGCTAGCCATTGGATACATTCCAAGGTGCGCTTCAGATCGCGTGTCTCTGGCTTGGTTTCCTGCCGAACCATCCTGAGCATTTTTGTTAAATCAACCAGTGTGAAAGCCTCCCCTAACGGCGTCATGACTGCATCGGCATAGGCATTATCAAATCCCATTTCCGCCAACTTAATGCTGAACCGTCTCTTTTTATAACTAGGATTCGCCACGATTTCAGGCGCTGTCACATAATCAGAAATAGGATCCATTGTGATCTCCCCTGAAGGAGAAATCAGTCCTGTACGAAACTCAATCGACGAGATGTGTCCCTCGCCCGTCGCACGTAAGCTCATGAGGAATCGCACCGCCCCTTGAGCTATTCCACTCTGATCAGGGTGGGCCACCATCGATGGGTTAAAAATCGCCGCCGACTCGAGAGCGTACTCACCAGAAAATAGTGCCCCAAGGAGTAGCTTTCTTTTTTCCGTAAGTGGTCGCTGGGTAAAAACATGTCCCTCTACTCGCTTGAAGTTCGCCAAAAGAAGTGTTCCCAGGTCGCGATGTCTAAATTCGAAATCCTTCAAGACCGTAGCCAGTTCCTGAGCCACCTCTTCCTCAGTTAAGGCGAGGACTCGCCCTAAGGTCGTGGTGATTCGGTGCACCTCGGAGGGAATAAAGGGCCGAAGTAGAACCCTCCTGTTCTGAGGTACAATAGATAAATCGTGGCGACGCAAGCGAATGGCGTTCATGAGGTGGGACTCGGCGGATGAGTGATTAACTGCTCCGCATAATTCATTTCTGCCAAAGAAAGATGAAAGGCTAAAGTAGATTCCGCCCCCTGATTCTCATTCACCCGATCGGCATGTAGCCCGTCACTGCAACCACCCGTCCCTGAGTCATACAAGGCCAAGCCAAGATCATTTCGCCCTAAAAACCACTCGAACGCTCTTCGCGCCTCTTTTGTCCACTGAGGGTCTTGGGTTGCCCGGAAGGCTTCGTGGCAAGCAGACACCATAGCCTGGGCCTCCACCGGTTGCTGATCAAAATCCGCCCGTGCCCCATCCTTCTCATAAAAACCATTCGAACCAATCGGCCTAAAACAACCAGCCTGTGTTTTCTGAATCGATACCAGCCAACGTAACGAAGCCAATCCTACTTGGAGCGAGTCTCCACACGGCATCCACTGCCCACTTAGAATGAGCGCTTGGCAAAGCCGCGCATTTTCATACGTCACACTCGATTCGAACCAAGGCCACTCCTTTGATTGGCAATCTCGCCAACGTTGCATCAGCTTTTCAGTCAGCCTGGCCCGAATCGTTTTCGTCTTATGGTCGTCAGGAAAAGTACGCAAATATTCATGAATTCCCAAAAGAGCAAAACTCCAAGCCCGCGGAGAAGAAAATGTTTCTACGATGGGTAGCCCCGCTTCGAATAATCGAGCTGCCAATCGTCGATGGCCTTGATGCTTGGAACGTCCAACCCCTGATCCTAAGGCCCACAAGGCACGCCCTTGACTATCCTCACTCCCAAAAGGTTCTAACCACTCTCTCCCGTGGCTCATGAAATTGCGGAACCGACTTTGCTCAGTATCCCAAGCTGCACTCAGAAATGCTAGATATCTCGTCGCCAACTGCTCCAAGACTCCCTCAGGGGCAGGATCCCCAAGCTCTTCCAAAACATGACAAAGAATAAACGCTCTCGCGTTGTCGTCCGTGCAGTAGCCGTGGCTAAAGTTTGGAACCGTGAAGGTCGCATGCTGGAAAATGCCCGTGCCATCGCTCATATGGATCAGATGGTCCAACCGACTTGGTGGCAAGTCATAAGGCCGATGATCAAGGGTCCACCCCCCGAAAGCCGCTCGCGGGTTGGCTTTGCGATCTGCTCGGGCTCGCTGAAAAGACTCCAAATAACGCTCTCCTACCGCAGGCCAAATCATCTCACGGCCGAGAGCATAGGCGTTACGGCGCATCTTATTTAGATGGGCAGGATCGTCCAGTAGGGCACAAACACTTTTGGCAATTGCCCCAGCATCTCGAAACGGCACAAGCATCCCCCGCCCCTCCGCGAGCAGCTCCTGCGCATGCCAATAGGGAGTGGAAATCACCGCTTTGCCCGCACCGAAAACATAGGCCAACGTGCCCGAGGTGATCTGGCTCTCCTCGAGATAAGGGGTCAGATAAATATCCGTCGCCCCGATAAACTCCTGCAACTCCTCCAACTCTAAAAACTGATTATAGAAAATAATATGCTCCTTCACCCCACGATCCTCCGCCAATCGCTCCAAGCTTAATCGATAACTCTCCCCCTCTTGTGCCAATAGATGGGGGTGCGTCACTCCTAACACCAGATAGACCACCTCGGGATGCTGCTGGACGATCTTAGGCAACGCCTCAATCACATGTTCAATTCCTTTGCCCGGTCCGATCAAACCAAAGGTGAATAAAACTTTTCGACCCTCGACCCCCAATCGCGCCTTAAATAAATCTGAATCGATAAACTTCGTGTTCGGAATTCCGTGCGGGATGATATCTACTTTATGCATCGCGACCCCATAAACCTCCTCAAGAATCTCTGCACCCTTACGTGCCATTACGATCAATCGGTCACTCCGCTTAATTAACTCCTCCATCACTTCACGCTGAGCATCATTCGGTTTCGTTAACACGGTGTGTAACGTGGTCACGACCGGCATGCGCACCTCTTTCAATAAGGCTAGGAGATGGCTCCCCGCCGCTCCTCCATAGATTCCAAACTCATGCTGCACACTGAGAACATCCGCATTGTGGAAATTAAGAAAGTCGGCCGCACGCCGATAGGAATCTAGCTTCTTCTCCGCCATTTGAAACCTTACCCGAGGAGGGTAGGCATAGCCTTCCGCCCGGTCATTGACTGCCCCGACGTAACAATCCGATCCCAAGGCAGCGCCCGCCACCGCCTCGCATAAATCGCTCGTAAAGGTGGCGATTCCGCAAAGCCTCGGCAAATAGTCCCCCAAAAAGGCAATCCTCTGGGGTGCCACGGAAACAGCCTGACCGGTTTTCCCTTTTGTGGCTGCCTTCAGCTTTGTTTTTTCTAATGGCTTAGAAAGCTTTTTAAACCGCCCAGATCCACTCAACAGGCTTCTCTTTGTCTCTTTAGACTTTCTCGGCTGACTCGTCTGCCTCCGCCCCTTTTTTACCCCAGAAGGACTCATCATCATAGGATACCTAAGAACTCCCTGGAGTCCGTCTAAATAGAAAGCTGATTAATTTAGCGAGCCCAGCAACCCCGCGGTGAAATCGTTCGCGATTCCTAGTTCAAACAACTACAGGGACGCCACCCACGGGAGCATCGACCCATTTGCCATGTTCCCGAATCAAATCCTGCAACCGCTCCACCGCTTCTGCCTCAGGAATGTTAAATTTTACTGGGGTCCGGCCCACGTAGAGGTTGATCTTTCCGGGTGCTCCCCCTACGTAGCCGAAATCTGCATCCGCCATCTCCCCGGGTCCATTGACGATACATCCCATCACTGCGATTTTGACCCCCTTCAGATGCTGTGTGCCCGCCTTAATTTTGGCCGTCGTGCTTTGCAGATCAAAAAGAGTCCGCCCACAGGAGGGACACGCCACATAATCGGTTTTAAAGATCCGACTTCCCGCCGCCTGTAAAATATTAAACCCTAATCTCAAACAGGCTCCTGGCGCTGGCTCGCCCCTTACCAGAATCGCATCCCCAATTCCGTCGCAAAGCAAAGCCCCAAGATGAATCGAAGCCCGAATGAGCCCACTCAGCCCACCCTCCGAAGCGTCAGGCTTCAAAGTGTCCTTTAAAAGAATCGGGTGCTTTGCCGGAATTCTCGCCGCCAGCATCCGCGTGGCTGAAACGAGATTCAAATCGAGCCCATCCTTAACCGCCACAACCACCGCCTCATTCATCGCCTCCAGAGCCGCGATCTCCGCATCGTTACGCGGATCTACTTCCACCACCGAAGTTTTTTCGTAGACCAACTCGGGCGCCAAATCACCCAACTGCGCCAAACGCGGACGCAAGGCCTCCTCCACCTTAGCCGAAACAAAAACCCTCGGCGGTTCCTCCCCTCCCATGGTTACGCCAGATCGCACCACCTTCGAACTCGCCCGCTTTGTAAAACTAAACGGATCATAGGAAAGGCGAGTCGCCGCATCGAAACTCCCCTGAGCTCTCTCTTCCAAGTATTTTACTAACGCCCGCCCCACGGGAATCTCGTGAATGCTATCCTCTGTCAAACTCACTCGAATGGTATCGCCAAGACCATCCAGCAGGAGCGAGCCAATGCCGATCGCACTCTTAATTCTCCCATCCTCTCCGTCCCCCGCCTCCGTCACCCCAAGATGCAAAGGATAATTCCAATCTGCCCCTTCTTTCTCCAGCGCTACGGTCAGTAGACGGTACGCCTCAATCATCACCTTTGGATTGGATGATTTCATCGAGAAGAGGAAGTTGTGAAAATTCAGCTTTCTCGCGATTCGAGCAAACTCCAGCGCACTCTCCACCATCCCGTGCGGAGAATCCCCATAGCGATTCATAATACGATCCGATAGGGAGCCGTGATTCGTCCCGATCCGAATTGCGATCTTTCTCTCGGCGCAGATTTTCACCAAAGGGGTAAACGTCTCCTCAATTCGACCCAACTCCTCTGCATACTGCTCATCGGTATACTCCCGAATCGCGAACTTTTTCTTATCGGCAAAGTTCCCAGGATTAATCCGAACTTTTTCGACCCACTGAGCCGCTTCCAAAGCCGCATCTGGCTTGAAATGAATATCGGCAACGATCGGCACGTCACATCCAGCGGCCAGTAGCTCCTTTTTTATTTTCTGAAGATTAGCCGCATCCTTAATCGTCGGTGCCGTAATTCTTACGATCTCACATCCCACTTTCACCAGTTCAAGGGTCTGCTTGACCGAAGCCGCCGTATCCATCGTGTCCGAGGTAATCATACTCTGAACCCGAATCGGATGGCCTCCTCCAATCCCGACCTTTCCCACTTTTACTTCACGAGTTGGGCGCCTTAAGTAGCGATAAGCACTGGTACAATAGCTTTTCATTTCGTCCTCTTTTGAAAAATCGGCATATCCGCGCTCTCCGCAGGCTTTTCCATCCGCCTCTTTAAGCGCATCGAGTCATGGTAAGTGACCAAAAGGAAGAATCCAGCCAGCAGAACGACGAAGCAGGTCTGAATCATCCCTATGGTCTTGGCTTGCAACTGTCGCTTTCGTACCGCTTCCACAATCGAAAAAAGGATGTGCCCTCCATCGAGAACCGGAATTGGCAGAAGATTGAGCACCGCCAAATTCACATTCAAGATCACACTAAAATAAAGCACCAACCTCGGGTCAGTACGCAGAAGGGAAACCAATCGTTCAAAGATCCCGAGAGGTCCACTCAGATGTTGCAACCCCACACTGGAGGCAGGAGTGACCAACGCACGTAAGGTGCGCAAGACCAACCCCGCCGCTGAACTCACCTGCTCCTGCGGGGTCGGGTGGGTAATCTGAACCTCGCTCGGCTTCCAGATCACCCCGATCATTCTATCCTTCCGATTGGTCGCTTTTTCTGGCCTGACATTTACCGAGATCTCTTCGCCCGAAGCCCGCTCCACCCTAAGAGCAAGCACCGCTTGGCCCGCATCCACCGCCGCCTTAACCGCTGCAGGACTCCATAATTTTTTCCCGTCTAACATCACTATCCTATCCCCACCTCGGATTCCCGCACGGTCAGCTGGGCCATCCACAATCACTTTATCCACCACCACGGATTGGGCGGGATACATCTCAAAACCCAATCGCCTCAGTCCTTCCATCTCCGCATCTCGCTCGGGTAAAATCCTAGCGGTCACGATTTCCCTGCCCCCCCGATCCAGTTCGAGCAGGATTTCTTTGTCCGTTCCCAATAAAATACTCTCAACCACCGCCCCTGGGCGCCCCGCCCAACGCTCAGGTCTCTGCTGGTCAATCGCCAGAATTACATCCCCTGGCAAAATCCCTGCTTTGGCCGCAGGGGTGCCTGGCTCCACCCAGCCGATTGTCGTTGTCCGATAAGTCATATTCGTCGGCACCCCAAAAATCCACACTCCCACCGCACAGACCACCCCCAACCCCAAGCTGGCCACTGGACCCGCCAACGCCGTAAAGATTTTCGCCCCAGGCGATGCAGGAGGCAGATCCTGCACATCTTGTTCCGATTTGCCTTCAATCCCCTCTGCAGGACTCATCTGCGGTAGCTGAACGAATCCCCCAAGAGGGAGTAAGTTCACCTGCCACTCCACCCCATCCACTACTTTACCATAAATCTTAGGCCCAAATCCGATAGCAAACTTTTCCACCACTAATCCCGCTTTTCGAGCGGCACAAAAATGCCCGAACTCGTGAGCCGCCACCGTCAGGCCAAAAAGAAAAAGAGCCAAAACAATCGTTCCCGCCACCGTAACGATTTCCAACCAAGGCAAGGAAACCAGAAAACTCATACGGCTCCCTGCAGGGCGGTCTTGGCCTGAGCGCGGGCCCACTGATCGGCCGCAATAATCGCCGCCAAATCAGGCTTCTTTTCGTTGGCGTGAGCCGACATGACCTTTTCCACCATTTCCCATATCCTCGGGAAAGAAATTTTTTCTTCAAGAAAAGCCTCCACCGCCACCTCGTTAGCTGCGTTAAAAACCCCTGGCAACGTCCCCCCAGCCTCCCCCGCTTCTCGAGCTAAGCGCAAAGCAGGAAACCTTTTCTCGTCAGGGGCTTCGAAGGTTAGGGACCCAATCTTTGCCAAATCCAATGGCGGCAACCCGCTGGGCAGGCGCTTTGGATAGGTCACCGCATACTGAATCGGAAAACACATGTCGGTCACACTCAGTTGGGCCAAGACCGATCCGTCGACAAACTCCACCAACGAGTGAACCAGACTTTGCGGATGCACCACCACCTCGACTTGGCTCATCGGCAACCCGAAAAGCCAGTGGGCCTCGATCATTTCAAGCCCTTTATTGAACATCGTCGCGGAATCGATCGTGATTTTCTTTCCCATCGACCAGGTCGGATGTTTCAGTGCCTGCGCCACCGTGACCTTCTTCAACTCCTCCGCTGAGCTCTTTCGAAACGGTCCGCCCGACGCCGTAAGAATAATTTTCCGAACCTCCTGGCTCTTGGCCCCTTGCAAACACTGAAAAATAGCGTTGTGCTCACTATCCACAGGCAGGACTTGGCGTTGATGTTTTTTTGCTTCCCCCATGACCGCAGAACCCGCCAGAACCAGAATCTCCTTGCTCGCCACCGCCAAATCTTTTCCCGTTCGCAGAGCCGCCAAGGCAGGAGCTAGCCCCGCCGTCCCCACCACCGCCACCAACACCATATCCGCCTCCGTCTCTTCCACCATCCGAGTCAAACCTTCCGCTCCTGGATAAAACTTTGTTCCTTGGGGTAAGTCGTTTTTCACTTTCTCCGCCGCACCCAGATCAGAAACCGCTACTGCTTTCACCCCAAACTCCCGAGCTTGAGCCAAAACTCGCTCACCGCTTTGGGCCACTCCCAAGCCCACCAGCTTCATCGTTTCGGGTAGCGCCCGCGCCACCTTGCAGGTGCTCTCCCCGATCGAACCGCTCGAGCCTAGTAGAATGACCCGCTTCATATTCTCCCCGTGAAAACGAGATATCCGTAAAAGACAGGCAAGCTAAAGAGCAAGCTATCCACTAGATCCAAGGCTCCGCCAATTCCTGGGAGAAATTGCCCCGAGTCGGTTACCCGAGCATCCCGTTTGACCACCGACTCTCCCAAATCTCCGATCACACTGACCACCGCCAAGCCGATTCCCAAAATCCAGCCATGCACCCCCGCTAGACTGCCCAAGGATTGAGGAAAATAGTGAATCAAGCCCAGACTCGTAAGTAGGGCAACCAGCACTCCACCCACCAGTCCTTCCCAAGTCTTTTTTGGGCTGATCACTGGACTTAGTTTCGTACGCCCAAAGAGATTCCCTGCCACGTAGGCTCCAACGTCAGTAAATTTAGTCACTGCCACCGCATAAACTAGGAGAGCCACCCCACCCCCTTGAGGCACACAGTAAAGAATCTTAGTCGCGTAGTTCAACAAGTACGGAACGTAAAAGAAGCCGAAGAGAGTCAAAGCCATTGCAGTGGTCGCGCCCTCAACCTTCGGATGAAACACTCTCCGCGTCAGTGCCCCCAAAATTACTAAAAGCACCAAGACCGCCTCGCCCGAGAACGCATTGGGAAACCCGCCTGTGGGAGAGACCACCGAGAAGAAGGTCGCCCCATAAAGCAGTGCCCCCGCCAAGAGCCCAGTTTTTAAGAAGACGGTGCGCCCTGCCGTCCGTTGGGAAAGATAGAATTCTCTCTGGGCAGCTAACCCGACGATGGCGATGAGCAGGAAAACTCCGTTGGTATAACGCAGGGTGACCAAGGTGAGAATAATGCCCCAAAGCAGGAGCGAGGAGAGAAGACGCCAGCCCAGCATGGCTAGATCCCTCCAAATCGGCGGTCACGTCCCGCATAATCCGCCAACGCCTTGGCAAATTCATCTTTTCCGAAATCAGGCCAGAGGACAGGCGTCACATAAATCTCTGCGTAGGAAATCTGCCAAAGCATAAAGTTACTGATCCGCATCTCGCCGCTGGTGCGAATCAAGAGATCAGGATCAGGAATTCCCTGCGTGTAGAGGTTGGCCGAGACCGTCTCCTCCGTGATCTTCTCAGCATCCAGCTTCCCCACCTTTACTTCCCGCCCCATCGCTTGCATCGCCTCGGTAATTTCCACGCGGGAGCCGTAACTCAAAGCAAGAATCAGATCGAGGCGAGTATTCTTCTTAGTTCTTTCGATCGCGCCCTCCAGCTCCTCCCTTACGGCTTCAGGTAAATCTTGCCGTCTGCCAATCGTTCGCAAACGAATCCCTTCCTTCCCCATTTCGTTCAACTCCTCCCGAATCACCCCCCGAAGAAGACCCATCAATCCCTGCACCTCATCCCTCGGCCTCTGCCAGTTTTCCACCGAAAAGGCGTAGAGAGTCAAATAACGCACCCCGTGATCGATGGCGGCTTGCGCTACAGCTTTTACCGATTTGCGCCCTGCCTCATGCCCGCTGAGGCGAGGAAGGTGGTGCTGACTCGCCCACCGGCCATTGCCATCCATAATGATGGCAACGTGGGAGGGAATCTCTGCCGAAGTAGATTTCTTACCCATGCCGAAAGGTCTGGTCACGGCCAGCTCCCACAGAAATTAGGCCGAGGGGAGCGCCGACCAAATCCTTGATCGCGGAGAGATATATTCGTGCCTTGCGAGGAAGCTCTTTCCAATGACGCGCTTCCGTGGTCGGCTCACACCATCCTTCGAAATTCCGATAGATGGGACGACAGCGACTCCAGTCCGCCGCATCAACTGGTGGCTCCTTCAGATACTTTCCTCGGAGACGATAACCCACGCACACAGGAATTTTTTCCAACCCATCCAAACCGTCCAAATTGGTCATGGCCATCTCCGTCACCCCGTTGAGCTGAACCGCCCGCTTCACCAGCACCGCATCGAACCAACCACAACGGCGTGCTCGGCCCGTCGTAGAGCCGAATTCACGGCCCATTCCATGAAGAAGATGTCCCAGAGTTCCATCTTCCGTGACAAAAGGACCGCCCCCTACCCGTGTGGTGTAGGCCTTCAATACTCCAACTACTCGGTGAATCGCCGTCGGCGGCACTCCCGTTCCGGTGCAGGCTCCGCCCGCAGTGCAATGGGAACTAGTCACATATGGATAAGTGCCATGATCCACATCCAGAAAAGTTCCCTGTGCACCCTCGATCAAAATCCGTTGCCCCGAAGCCACTGCGCGGTGAGCCAAGGTTACACCATCCGCCAGGTAGGGTCGAAGAAACCGAGCCGCCGCCTCTACTTCTCGAATCGTCTTGGTCGCCGAAATTTTTACCCAGCCTTGACCACGAGAGGCGCGGTTATGCAACGCCACCCGCTCCCGTATCCGCCGAGCCAGCTCGCGGGATGGCAAGGCCAACTCTCCCGCGCGAAGTCCCACCCGAGCCGCTTTATCCGCGTAAGCCGGCCCGATCCCACGCCCTGTCGTGCCAATTTTTCCGTTTCCCCGACGTTTTTCGAATCCCTGATCCACCGCGCGGTGATGCGGGAGAACAAGATGTGCCTGCGCCGCCAAATGCAAACGACCACGGGTGCGGATCCCCCGCTTCGTCAGTCCCTCAATCTCTTTGACCAGCCCCGTAGGATCAACCACCGCACCACCCGCAATCAGACAGGACACTTTTCCGCGCAAGATTCCTGAGGGAATAAGGTGCAAAACGTACTTCTCCTTGCCGATTTC
>Ga0209597_1002107_pt1 | contig 12751 bp, 9 predicted proteins | sample M_140625_MF_Meta_FD_187316 | JGI IMG/M metagenome (GOLD analysis project Ga0209597, IMG submission 187316) | Freshwater microbial communities from Lake Montjoie, Canada to study carbon cycling - M_140625_MF_MetaG (SPAdes) (version 2) | ecosystem: Environmental > Aquatic > Freshwater > Lake...
GGTACCTATTATTAAAATGGGTGGAGAGGAATATGCAAAAATTGGCGTGGGCCGTTCTACAGGTACTAAATTAATTTCTGCTTGTGGTAATATTAATAAACCAGGGGTGTATGAAATTGATATGACTATTTCAGTAGAAGACTTTATATACAGCGATGAATATTGCGGAGGTATTGCTGGTGGCAAAAAATTAAAAGCATGTATACCAGGTGGTTCTTCAGTGCCTATCTTACCTGCGAATCTTTTATTAAAAACTGCGAAGGGTGAAACGCGTTACATGAACTATGAAAGTTTAAGCGACGGTGGTTTTGCTACAGGTTCCATGATGGGCTCTGGCGGTTTTATTGTTTTAGACGAAGACCAATGTATTGTAAAAAATACTTTAACCTTAGCGCGTTTTTATAGACATGAAAGTTGTGGCCAATGTTCACCATGTAGAGAAGGAACAGGATGGATGGAAAAAATATTACAAAAAATAGAATTAGGAAAAGGAGAATCAAGCGATATAGATTTATTGTGGGACATTCAAAGAAAAATTGAGGGCAATACCATTTGTCCTTTAGGAGATGCAGCCGCTTGGCCGGTAGCTGCAGCAATTCGTCATTTCCGTGATGAGTTTGAATGGCATATCAACAATAGAGAACTATCACAAACAAGTAATTTTGGTTTACAACACTATGCAGACCCAATTCATGTGCCTGCATAACATTGCGTAAAACTATGAGTGAACAAATATTATTTAAAGTAACAGTAGACAACATTACCATTGAAGTACCAGCGGGCACTACTATATTGCAAGCGGCACGACAAATTGGAGGTGCTGTGGCGCCCCCTGCTATGTGTTATTATAGCAAGTTAGAAGGAAGTGGTGGTAAGTGCCGTACTTGTTTAGTGGAAGTATCGAAGGGTTCTGAAAAAGATCCGCGTCCTATGCCGAAGTTGGTCGCTTCTTGTAGAACTACGGTCATGGATGGCATGGAAGTAAAAAATATTACCAGTGAAAAAGTAATTGATGCAAGAGCAGGGGTGGTGGAGTTTTTATTATTGAATCATCCCTTAGATTGCCCTATCTGTGATCAGGCAGGAGAATGTCATTTACAAGACTTAAGTTTTGAGCATGGCAAGGCAGGTACTAGATATGAATTTCAAAGACGCACTTTCAAGAAGCATGATTTAGGTAAGCATATACAACTACATATGACGCGTTGTATTTTATGCTACCGTTGTGTATTTACAGCCGACCAATTAACTAATAAAAGAGTGCATGGAATTTTAGACAGAGGGGACCATGCAGAAATTGCTACGCATATTGAAAAAAGTTTGGACAATGATTTTATAGGCAATGTAATTGATGTATGTCCAGTGGGTGCTTTAACAGATAAAACATTCCGTTTTAAAAATAGAGTTTGGTTTTTAAAACCAATGGATGCGCATCGTAATTGTCCTACTTGTTCTGGTAGAGTCACTTTATGGAATAGAGGAGATGAAGTGTTTAGAGTCACTGCACGCAAGGACGAGTGGGGTGAAATTGAAGACACACCCGAAGGAAAACCAGGATGGATTTGTAATACCTGTCGTTTTGATAAAAAACAGACCAATGATTGGGTGATTGAAGGACCACGTGCAATAAGCAGACATTCAGTGATTGCACAAGGTCACTATGCAGGCAATATTGGAACCACTATACCTACAGAAACATTTAAAGCAGTGAATGACGGCAGAGCTCCTCATTTATTAATGGATATACACAACGAAAGCGAAGTGAACTTACCTTCTATTCGTTTGAGTGAAATTGAGGGTCCTTCTCATGGAACTAGTTTTAACAATAATTCTAAAAAAGCCTAATACATAAAGTATGACACTACTCGCATTTGATTGGGCCTTTATTATTGAGAAATTAATTTTGATTATCATTATTGTGCTCACTACTTTTTTGATTACTTTATATACCACTTTTGGCGAAAGAAAAGTAGCTGCCATTTTACAAGACCGACCAGGTCCTAATAGAGCAGGCCCTTTTGGTTTATTGCAACCATTAGCAGATGGCTTGAAATTAATCATGAAAGAAGAAATTATTCCTACAGCTGCTAGTAAGTGGTTATTTATTTTAGGTCCAGGATTGGCCATGACAGCTAGTTTGATGACCTGTGCGGTGATACCTTGGAGCACTGAAGTACATTTATTTGGAAGAGTTATAGAATTGCAAATTGCAGATATTAATATTGGTTTATTGTATGTATTTGCTGTAGTGAGTATGGGTGTCTATGGCATTATGATTGGAGGTTGGGCTTCTAATAATAAATTTTCTTTGATGTCTGCTTTAAGAGCAGCTTCTCAAGCCATTAGCTATGAAATTGCCATGGGCCTTGCCTTAATTGCCTTATTAATGTCCACTGGCACACTTAGTTTAAAGACCATTGTAGCAGATCAAGTCTCAGGACATTGGTGGAATGTAGTATATCAGCCATTAGGTTTTTTAATTTTCTTTATATGTGCGATGGCAGAATGTAATCGTACTCCTTTTGATTTACCAGAAGCAGAGAATGAATTAAACTTTGGCTATCACCAAGAGTATTCTTCTATGAAATTAGGATTCTATTTATTTGCGGAATATGTGAATATGATTATGAGTAGTGCTATTATGGCCTCCATGTATTTTGGTGGCTATGATTTACCTTTCTTTGATGAAAGCACAGTGGCGCCTAATATAGCTGCCATGATTGGTATTGGCACTTTGCTTATTAAAATTATTTTATTTGTATTCTTATTTATGTGGATTCGTTGGACCATTCCAAGATTTAGATATGATCAATTAATGAACTTAGGCTGGAAAAAAATGATACCACTTGCTTTATTAAATATGTTAATCACGGGTGCGCTCATTTTATCAAAATTATAATTAAAAAACTGTACGAATATAACATGCAAGCATTAACCAATAAATCATTCGCAGTAAATCGCAGTCCCATGACTTTCTGGGAGCGTTTGTATTTGATTAATATTATTAAAGGCATGATGATCACATTTAGTCACATGTTTAAAAAGCAACCTACGGTAAGATACCCTGAACAAAAAAGGGAGTTTAGCCCTGTGTTTAGAGGCTTACATGTTTTAAATAGAGACGAGGAAGGTCGTGAAAATTGTACTGCCTGTGGTTTATGTGCAGTGGCTTGCCCAGCAGAAGCCATTACCATGGAAGCAGCAGAAAGACAAGAGGGCGAAGAGCATTTATACAAAGAAGAGAAATATGCTGCTAAATATGAAATCAATATGCTGCGTTGTATTTTCTGTGGACTCTGTGAAGAAGCTTGTCCAAAAGACGCTATTTATTTAAGCGAAACTTTTGCACCCGCTAATTATACTCGTAAAGGTTTTATTTATGATAAAAACGATTTATTAATTCCTAATACTTTAACTAGTGCAACCGCACTGGCTAAAGCCAAAGGGGTAGAAGCTTAAATAATATGAATATACTAGAAATTTTATTTTACGCTTTATCTGCCTTAGCTATTATGAGTGCAATAATGGTATTAGTAAGTAAGAATCCGATACATAGCGTACTTTGGTTAATCCTAGTATTTTTTGCCATCTCTGGACATTATATTTTATTGAATGCGCAATTTTTAGCCATCGTCAATATAATTGTATATGCAGGGGCTATTATGGTACTATTCTTATTTGTGATGATGCTAATGAATTTAAAAAAGGACAAAGAACCACAGAAGCAATTATGGGTAAAATTAATTGGCGTGATTGCGGGAGGTAGTTTTTTAACTTTATTAATTGCACTTGTAAAACAAAATACTTCCTTTCAAGGAAGAGATGTTTTATTGAAAGAAGGAAGCATAGGACTTATTCATCCATTAGGCCAAGCGTTGTTTACTGACTATGTAGTGCCTTTTGAAATAAGTAGCGTACTTTTTTTAAGCGCGATGGTAGGCGCTGTAATCATTGGTAAAAAATAAATTTTTGTAAGATGCCTATAGAATATTATATCTTTTTATGTTTAACGCTTTTTAGTATTGGCGTTATAGGTGTATTAACACGTCGTAATGCGATTATTGTTTTTATGTGTATTGAACTTATGCTCAATGCAGTGAATTTATTATTAGTGGCGTTTTCAAAAATGAATTATGGTGCAGCTCAGGTGATGTCACCTACAACCACAGCAGGTATTGATGCACAGATATTTGTATTTTTTATTATGGTGGTTGCTGCGGCCGAAGTAAGTATTGGACTTGCTATTATAGTAATGATTTATCGCAATACACATTCTATTGATATCAATTTCCTAAATAGATTAAAAAACTAAGTCAATGGCCTTCATGAAAATATTAATTGCATTTATTCTTCTTTGGCCTTTAGCAGGATTCTTATTCAACGGGCTAGGCAGAAATTACTGGAGCAAGAAAGTGGTTGCTTATAAGGCTACTGGTTATATTGTTGCTTCTTTTATCGCAAGCATATTTGCTTTTATACAGGTACAAACTCATGGGGCAGTGACGGTTCATTATTTTGACTTTATACATACTGCTAGTTTAACCATACCTTTTGATTTTAAAGTAGACGCCCTGTCTTCTTTATTTTTATTAGTCATTACAGGGGTGGGTTCTTTAATACATTTATATTCTACTGCTTATATGCAGGAGGAATCGGTACCACATTATGCTAGGTATTTTGCTTATTTAAACTTGTTTATTTTCTCCATGCTATTATTAGTCTTAGGAGATAACTATATTATTATGTTCATGGGTTGGGAAGGAGTAGGCCTATGTTCTTATTTATTAATTGGATATTGGTTTTCGAATGGTAATTATAATTATGCGGCTAAGAAAGCCTTTATCATGAACCGCATTGGGGATTTAGGATTTTTATTAGCTATATTTTGGCTCATCGCTAAATTAGGCACAGTGAATTATAGCGAAGTCTTAACTGCCGAAAGTTTAGCAAAATTATCTAGTGCCGACATTACAGGCATTACATTATTATTATTTGTAGGGGCGATGGGAAAGAGTGCGCAAATACCTTTATTTACTTGGCTACCCGATGCGATGGCAGGTCCTACACCTGTATCTGCTTTAATACATGCGGCCACCATGGTGACTGCAGGTATTTACATGATTACAAGAAGCAATATTTTATTTAGCCATAGCGAGATCACACAAAATATGGTAGCCATTATTGGTATAAGCACTGCTTTATTAGCAGCCACCATTGCTATTAAACAAAACGATATTAAAAAAGTATTGGCTTATTCTACAGTAAGTCAATTAGGGTATATGTTTTTAGGTTTAGGCGTTGGTGCTTATTCTGGCGCGGTGTTTCATGTCATTACCCATGCCTTTTTCAAAGCATTATTATTCTTAGGTGCAGGTTCTGTGATTCATGCCATGCATCATGAACAAGATATTAGAAAAATGGGTGGCTTAAAATCAAAACTACCTATTACACATATTACCTTTTTAATAGGCTGTATTGCTATTGCGGGCGTTCCTCCATTTAGTGGTTTCTTTTCTAAGGATGAAATACTAGCAGCTGCTTTTGAAAAAAATAAAATTTATTGGGTACTTGGATTAATAGGAGCTGCGATGACTGCTTTTTATATGTTCCGTTTATACGCTACTACTTTTTTAGGAAAGTTTAGAGGTAGCAATGAGCAAGAAGCACATTTACATGAAAGTCCCTTGGCGATGACCTTACCCTTAATAGTATTAGCTATACTAAGTGCAGTGGGTGGTGCTATTGGTATTCCACATATTATGGGAGGCCATCATTGGTTAACTGGACAACTTAGTACTATTGTAAGCACGCCTCAAGAAGCTAGTTTATCTGTATCTACTGAATGGATATTAATGGGTGTATCGGTGGCTATTGCAGCCATTGCATTAATTATTGCTTTATTAAAATATACTAAGCAAACCGACGAAGAGCCAAGCTCTGCAATAGGAAAATTCTTTTATCATAAATGGTATATAGACGAGTTCTATCAAAAAGCCATTATTGAACCATTGAATGAATTTGCATTATTTCTAAAAGAATTTATTGAAAAGAAATTGATTGATGGAGCCGTTAATGGTACCGGTAAGCTGGTTCAATTTAGTGCTAGAAAAGTAAGGCTTATACAAAATGGACAAGCGGGCTACTATATCTTATTTATGGTATTGGGTATTATTACTCTTTTTCTAATCTGGTTCAATGATATTTATATTTTACGATTCATTCATACATTGACTCAATCATAATAAGCAACAACTATGTTAATTTCATTTCTACTCATACCAATTTTGACAGCTATTGTACTTTTGTTTATCAAAAAAGATACATTGGCTTCTCAAACTGCAATTGCTGCAAGTTTGGCAACATTGGCATTGGCGGTTTTTGCTTCTTTCAATAAAGTGGAAGCATTTGATATGGCATGGCTTCCTAGCTTGAATAGCCGATTTACTTTACAAGTGGATGGTCTTGCTAAAATACTGATACTTTTAACTGCCATAAGTTTACCAGCCATTTTAATCGCGACCACGAATAACCAGTACAAACAAAAAAATACATTTTTATCGCTTTTACTATTTACCCAAGCAGGTTTGATGGGTGTATTTTTAGCGGGAGATGCATTACTGTTTTATTTTTTCTGGGAATTAGCGCTTATACCTGTTTATTTTTTATGTTCTATTTGGGGTGGGGAGAAACGCATCGCTATTACTTTTAAATTTTTCATCTATACTTTTTTAGGTTCTTTGTTTATGCTCATTGGTATTTTGTTTTTAAACGCGCATACAGCAGAACATAGTTTTTCTATTCAAGCCTTTATACATGCTAATTTAACAGGGGGTCAAAAAGTAACTGCTTTTGCCTTATTCTTTATAGCCTTTGCTATAAAAATGCCCATCTTTCCTTTACATACTTGGCAACCCGATACCTATGAACAATCGCCTACTGCTGTCACTATGGTCATGAGTGCGGTAATGGTGAAAATGGGCTTGTATGGTATCTTAAGATGGCTACTACCTTTGTTTCCTGAGGCCTTTGCAGCGCACACTAATGTGGTTGTATTTTTATCGGTAGTGGGTATACTTTACGCCTCTTTTATTGCTATTCGTCAAGACGATATTAAAAGACTAATTGCTTATTCTTCTATTGCACATATAGGTTTAATGAACGCCGCCATTTTTACAAATACAGGTATAGCTATACAAGGTGCTTTAATTCAATTATTTTCTCATGGCATTAATGTATTAGGATTATGGATCATTGCCGACATATTAGAGCAACAAACAGGAACAAGATCGATGCAACAAATGGGAGGGCTTGCTAAGAAGCAACCTACACTGGCTATTTTATTAGTAGGTTTTGCTTTAGCTAATATTGCCATGCCTTTAACCAATGCCTTTGTAGGTGAATTTTTAATGTTTAATGGTTTATTTATTTTGAATCCTTGGATAGCTGCATTTGCAGGTATTAGTATTGTTTTAGCGGCTATTTATACTTTGAATATGGTGCAAAAAGTAGCCTATGGCGAGATAAGTGAAAAAATAAGTAATATGCCAGCGTCTAATAAACCAGCGCAAGCAGTGTTAATCATTTTATTAATTATTGTTTTTGTTACCGGCGTTTATCCCCAACCTTTATTTACTTTAACGGCCGATACTTTACAACAATTATTAGCCAAATAATAAAACGAATTAGTAATGAATGCAATTATTGTTTCTACGCTTTTAGGTGTCATCATGATGTTCTGTTCATGGGGCATTAAAACTCAAAAAACGCAACATACCCTTGCTTTAGTAGGATTATTTGTTTTGATACTAAGTAATTTGGCCCAATTAAATGGATGGTATGTTATCAGCTTTGATACCAAGGGCATGCTCGCTTTTACTAGATTTGGTTTATATGTCAACACTTTATTTTTCGTTATTACTTTTATTTATATCTGGCTCAACGGCGAGGAAATTGCCAAATTTGATAATCAAGCTGCCGATTTTTATGCTTTGTTTTTCTTTATTTTATGTGGGGCTAGTATTTTAACTTCTTTTGATAATCTATTAATGTTGTTTATTGGTATTGAAATTTTATCAATTCCTTTATATATTTTAACGGGAGCAGACAAGAAAAATTTATTCAGTAATGAAGCTGCTTTAAAGTATTTTTTAATGGGTTCTTTTTCTACAGGCATTTTATTATTAGGCATTACTTTTATTTATGGAGCAACGGGTAGTTTTCATTTAGTAGAGCCTATTTTGAAACCTTCAACTGGCCTGCCTTCTGAGCAAATGATATTGTCGGCTGGATTATTACTTGTGTTTGCAGCCATGAACTTTAAAGTATCTGCAGCCCCTTTTCATTTTTGGACACCCGATGTATACGATGGTGCACCTACTGTATTCACTTCGTTTATGGCCACCATTGTGAAAGCGGCAGGATTTATTGCCTTCATCACTATATTTAATAGCCAATCAAAAGCATTAGGACATTCTTGGGAACTTATTTTAAGCTTTGTTATTATTGCTACTTTACTAGTAGGTAATATTGTGGCTGTTTTTCAAAGAAGTGTTAAAAGAATGTTGGCCTACTCTAGTATTGCGCAAGCGGGATTTATGTTATTTGCCTTATATGGTAAATCAAGTTTTGCGCAGGAAGGTATTGTTTTATATGCAGTCGTTTATTCTATAGCTACAATGGGTGTTTTTGGGGTCTTAATTAAAATGAAAGAAAATAGTTTTGAAGCTTTTCATGGTCTTGCTAAAGCCCATCCATTACTTGCTTTTGTAACCACTATATTTTTATTTTCCTTAGCAGGTATACCGCTCACTGGAGGCTTCTTTGCTAAATACTATATGCTTAATGCACTTTACGCAGCAGGGTCGGGCTTATGGTTAATTATTATAGCTATATTATTTGCAGCGGTAAGTGTTTACTATTATTTCAAATTAGTGCAAGCCATGTATTTTACCAGCGGAGAGCCTAATATGCACGAAGTACCTAAGAAATATACTTATACGCTTTTAGTAATGGCTATTCTGCTACTCATCCTAGGCGTATTCCCTTCATTAGTATTCAATTATCTATACTTTTAGCCGTTCCTCATTTTATAAGGTCCAATAAGGCCATATTGTGGAATCTGTGCTACCTTTAAGTTTCATAAACATAGTAGAATGACTATTCAGGACTCTTTTGTACTCGCATGGCGCACTGTAAAAAGTAATAAACTTAGAACTGGTATAACAGTAGCTATTATCGCCTTTGGTATTATGGCGCTTATTGGTATTATCACCGCTATTTCTGCTATGAACCAAAGTTTAAAAGAGAACTTTTCTTTTATGGGGGCGAATGCCTTTGTGGTAAGGTATAAAGAAATGAATGCAAGAATGGGGGGACCTAATAATGATGGCGACGATTTTTCAAAAACCAAAAGAGGGGTAAAAGAAAAAAAATCGAATTTAGATAAACCCATTAAAATTGAGGAAGCGACTTATTTTAAAGAGCATTTTGGTTTTAATAGAGCTGCGGTAAGTATCTCAAGAAGAATGGGAGGTAATAATGAACTGCATTACAAGAATAGAAAGACCAATCCGCAAATTTCTTTAATGGGTGGAGATGAGAATTATCTTGCAGTGAATGGTTATTCACTAACACAGGGAAGAAACTTTAATAATGTAGATATCACCAGTGGTCGCAATGTATGTATCATTGGATCTAATGTAGCCGCTAAATTATTTCCAGGCAGACCAGAAAAATCTATAGATAAGATTATTTTATTACAAGGTAAGCCTTATCGCATAGTAGGTTTATTAAAGTCAAAGGGGTCAAGTGCCATGATGCGTCAAGACGACGTCGTTATCTCTTCTTTAAAAAATGTAAGACAGTATCAAGGAAGTGCTTCTTATTCGTTAGGCGTTATGGTCAATAATGTGGCAGAACTAGAGCCCGCTATTGGGGAGACCACCGATCAAATGAGAAAAGCGAGAAGATTAATCCCCTCTGAGTCCGATAATTTTGTCATTGACAAGAGTGATAAATTTGCATCCATGTTTATTGGCTTTTTAGCAGGTATTAGTGGAGCAGCTGGTGCTATTGGTATGATTACTTTAATTGGAGCAGCGATTGGTCTTATGAATATAATGCTAGTAGCGGTGAGTGAGAGAACCAGAGAAGTGGGATTGATAAAAGCCATTGGTGGTAAAAGAAAAGATGTGCGTCGTCAATTTTTATTTGAAAGTATTTTGATTAGTATTTTAGGCGCCATTTTTGGTATTATTTTAGGCGTTCTCGTGGGCAATATATTTAGCCTTGTTTTAGGTACGGGATTTGTAATTCCCTGGATGTGGGTAATAATTGGTATTGTTATTTGCTCGGTGGTAGGACTTGTTGCAGGTATTTATCCTGCGATGAAAGCAGCTGCCTTAAATCCGATAGATGCACTTAGGTATGAGTAGTTTTTAAATAAAATATTTCGACAAGTATAAAAAAACCCTCCGATGTATCGGAGGGTTTTTTGTAAAAACAACTTCATGTTTATTTAAGTTATTTTTTGCATTATTTATTTAGGGTCTAATGCTTTTTTAATTCTGTCTTGTAAATCATCGTAGTGACTTTGCGTGGCTGCATCAGCACTTGAACTTGCTTTTAAGTTAGCAGCTAATTTTTTCAATTGTGCTTTTGCTTCAGATACTACATCTGTATTTTCAACATCCACAGGAGCCGCTCTAAAAGGTGTCGCTATACTTAAACTCATCGTAGGAGGATTAATTAAATCTTCTAATTGACCTACGTAAGTCTTTTGTAAATTTCTTCTAAATACATCTGTCGCCTTTTGAGTAGTCAATTCACTAAACAATCCCTTTCTCGTATCTTCCATCATATCATGTAATGCATAAGAAGCATTACCAAAACGCGTGTAAGAAGTATTAAGTCTTAATAAGCGTCCTTTATCTAATAAGCTTTTCAAAGTATTGGTTTGAATACTTTGTATACGCTCATTCGCAACAGGGTTCGTAATCTTATTTAAAATAGAATAATCTAATAACCATTTAGGGGTGGTAAATAATTGAGTTTGTAAAAAAGCCATCGCTGCTTTTTGCATGGCAACAGGCGTTGGTGAATATACATCTCCTTGCTCTTCTACACTTTTAAATGTTTCATATACACCACCTATATTTTTAGTCACATGGCCCATATATCTATTAAATTGTCCCATCAACTGCAAATAAATTTCACTTAAATTTTGGTATCTATCTGCTTCTTCTTTTGTCCAAGCGGGTAAGCCTGCAAGAATTCTTTTTAAGTTTTTAATGCCGTATTCACTAGCCACTACTGCATTATCACTAAGGTCTTCTGTTTGTGCACGAGGGTCATCATTACGTCCTTCACCACCAAACCATACACGTGGATTCTTTTTTAAGTTCTCCACTATCCATTTATTATTTAATTTTTTATCCGCTTCTACATCACTCAATCCTGTGTAGGTATAACCCCATTGGATGGCCCATTTATCGTAATCTCCAATATGAGGAAATAATCCCATTTCATTAATATTGTCTTCTGGTTGTGCAACATAGTTGAAGCGAGCATAGTCCATAATAGAGGCAGTATGTCCATTCGCCTCCACCCATTTTTTATCTCTTAATTTCTCCACCGGTGTTTTACTACTGCTACCCATATTATGCCTAAGTCCTAAAGTGTGTCCTACTTCATGTGAGGATACAAATCGGATTAGGTTTCCCATTAAATCATCATCAAATTTCATTTTTCTTGCGTTACTATCAACAGCGGCAGTTTGAATCATGAACCAATCATGAACCAAATTCATAACGTTATGGTACCAACCAATATGGCTTTCTAAAATTTCACCACTTCTTGGATCATGCACTTGAGGTCCGTAGGCATTTTCAATGTCAGAAGCAAAGTAGCGTATTACAGAGAAGCGAGCATCTTCCAAACTCATAGTACTATCATTAGGCCACTCTTTTCCACTAATCGCATTTTTCCAACCTGCTTTTTCAAACGCAACATTCCAATCGTTCACCCCTGCTATTAGATAAGGCACCCATTTTTTAGGCGTAGCAGGATCGATATAATAGACAATAGGTTTTACAGGTTCTACTAAAATGCCTTGCTTATACTTCTCCATATCTTCTGGCTTAGGCTCTAATTTATATCTTACTGCAAAGGTCTGTTCATCTACTTTTTGTTGATCATCTGAGTAAACAGTAAAGTTATCTGCGAAAAAACCTACTCTTGAATCAAACAAGCGTCTATTCATAGGTTCTTTTGGAAGTAATAATATAGAAGTGTTAAGTTCAAGCGTAATGGCACCCGCATTTTGTGCAGCGGGAATACCAGGTCCGCCAGGTAAAGCTGTTGGACCAGCCCCTCCAGCACTTGCAGAGTAGGTTTTGACTGTTTTTACTTCAATATTCTTAGGATAGGTTTTAATGCTCTCAATATAGGATCTATCTGAAGCTAAACCCGATAAGCTAAAGGTTCTTTTTGCCGAGCTACTCAAGCTAACAGCTTGGTTATCGCCTTTAAAAAAATCGGTTACCTCTATTACAGAGCTAGTTGAGTCCTTGCCGTAGGCTTTGATATCAAAAGCTGCTACAATGGGGTCTAAATTGGAGTTTTTAACCGCTTTGGCAATGGTTTGGGTAGAATCGGCAGTATTAATTAAGGTTACCACACGCATGAAAATTCTTTGGCCAGGGCCCTTTTCAAACTGAAGGGTTTGCTCATTGGCAACCTCACCCCCATATTT
>Ga0209597_1002115_pt1 | contig 12740 bp, 11 predicted proteins | sample M_140625_MF_Meta_FD_187316 | JGI IMG/M metagenome (GOLD analysis project Ga0209597, IMG submission 187316) | Freshwater microbial communities from Lake Montjoie, Canada to study carbon cycling - M_140625_MF_MetaG (SPAdes) (version 2) | ecosystem: Environmental > Aquatic > Freshwater > Lake...
TTAGTGCAAAGGCCAAATAATTCCAATGTCTAAAGATGCTTGCGGACACCAAGCAATTTGAACCCCTCCCGCAGATGGCATCAACGGAATATTGATTTTGGGTTGTAACAATAAGTGCATTGTTTCGCCAAACGTATAATCAAATCGTAATCCAGTATTTACAAATAAATTTATTTTAGAGGGATATACCCTTTTGATATCAAAATTTCCTTTGTCATTTGAATATTTTCCATTTGCATTGTGCTCCACAGTATAATCATAGGTGGAAATATTATTTCCTTCAGCCAATGTAAATCCCTGGGTCATAATATTAACATCACTATTAAACAAAATACCTGGTGATGCACCAACAAAATACCAAAGTTTCGTATTTTTAATAATTAAGCTCGCCCCGTCTATCCTTCCCAAATATTTCAAATCAAGAGTTAGATAGGAATAGTTAAATTGATAATTCAAAATTTGGATTGGTCCCTCAGAAAGATTCGCGTAAACCTGAAGTTCAGGATGTGGCACGTAATTAAACATATTTCCTTCTTTTTGCCTGGTAAATCCAGTTTTCAAATATGAAATCCCTACAGAAAATGCTTTCCTATCTGTTTTTCTGTAAACCAAATTTGCTCCAAAATTCACAAAGTTACTTGAAACATCTGCCTTTGCAAACGAATCCGTTAACTGATTTAAAGTAAATCCACCCTGAATATCCGGGGTAATTGTTCCTAAAATTCGTGTTGAAATTGACGGAGAAACGAACAATTCAAAGGTTCTATCCCATTTTAAATCTTGACCAAAAGAAATATTCGCCACAGAAAAGACGCCGAGAATAAATAGCTTGCTTAACTTCATATTAAAATTTTATTTTATTTAACTTGCTGTAAAAACGATAAACCCCAAAAATCGAAGCCACAAATAATCCAACGGTAAACCCTATCCAAACACCATAAACTTGACCATTTTCCCAAATCGAATTAGGAACATGCACCCTTGTAAAATGACCGTTTAAGAAATGAATTCTATAATCACCGAAATAATATGACAAGGGCAAAGAAACTACCCAGTATGAAACAATTGAAATGATACTTGCCCAAACTACGTCTTTCACACCGCGTAACAATCCCATTGCTCCTGCTTGAATTCCGTCTGAAAGCTGAAAGAATGCGGCCAATGTTAGCAATGGCAATATATAAGGCATTACAGAATCATCAACCATGTAAAGGGCAGCAATTTGCTTATTGAAAAGCATAAACATCAAGGCATTAAATATTTCAAAAATAGTTAATAGTAAAAATGTGGCATGTGCAACTTTTTTGAGTTTTACAACATTTTTTTCTCCGTAACTATTTCCAGCCAAAATTGATCCGGCCATGGCAACTCCGCTGGCAATCATATAAGTTACTGATGCAATATTTAACGCAACGGCATGAGCGGCCAATTGAGAAGCGCCATACCAACCAACCATAACACCTGAAAGGGCAAAGCATGCCCATTCGGCAAATGTTTGCAATGCCAATGGAATTCCCATTTTCCAAATTGGACTCATTTCAGGCAAAACTGATTTCCAAGTGGGCATTTTTTCTGGTAAATATTGCTTCATTAATTTGGAATACCTTACATACCAAAGTCCAACGATTGCCATCAATATTCTTGAAATTAGCGTGGCATACGCCGATCCCTCAACACCCAATGCTGGTGCACCCCAATTTCCATAGATCAATAACCAATTCAAAAACACATTGAGAATCAAAGCCGCAATTGTAAGAATCATGAATACTTTAGTATGTCCTAACCCGTCGGTAAATTGTCTTGAACTCATAGTGATTAAAATGGGTAAAATTGACCAACTCACAATATTTAGAAATTTTGGAGCCAAAACATTGATATTCCCCGTCTGACCCAACCAATGGAAATTATGAATGAGTATTTGAAGAATAAAAAATTGAAAAACAAAAAGTAAAACACTCACAATTAAACTGGCTCTATAAATGGCAAATCCATGAGAAGCTTTGTTTTCGCCCACTTTAATACTAACTAGGGTACTCACTGCAAACAAAACCCCAAAAGTTAATCCACTCAACATGAAAAACAAATTGTTAGCTTGGTTTACACTTGCCAGCGCATCCGTTCCCAACTTTCCAACCATAATGGTGTCGGCTACCCCCATCAACACTACTCCCAACTGACCTAAAATCATAGGATAAGCCAAATAGGCTATCTCCTTTAATTCAAACTTGTAACCCTTAATAGAAAAAAACGACATGTACCCTACAAAAGTACTTCTAAAACTTTAATATTAAATAGCCAACAATTTGGTAAATTTGCAGTATGCTTGAAGTATTATGGGAAGACAATCACCTTTTGGTGGTAAATAAACCAGCAGGGTTGCCCGTTCAAGGCGACGAAACTGGTGATGAACACTTATTGGAGATTGCCGAAAGATATATTCGAGAAAAATACAATAAGCCAGGAGCGGCTTTTGTAGGATTGATTCACCGCATTGATCGCCCAGTAAGCGGCACAATGATGTTGGCTAAAACTTCAAAAGCGCTTATCAGAATGAATGAGGTTTTCCGCTTAAAACAAAATAAAAAAATATATCATTGCATTACCCAATATGCATTACCTGAGTCTGAAGGAACTTTAGAAAATTATTTAGGGAAAGATAGCACTACACATAGAGCGCTCACCTATAACACTCCTCGCCCTGGCAGCAAACATGCTGTTTTACATTACAAGTTATTGAATAACAGAGGTGATAAATTTTTGTATGAAATTCAATTAGAAACTGGACGTTTCCACCAAATTCGTGCACAATTGGCAAAACAAGGCTCCCCAATAATGGGTGATTTGAAATACGGTGCAAGAGAACCACTTCCTGACAGAAGCATTGCTTTACATGCATATCAATTGGTTACACCACATGCCGTAAAAACCAATCCATCTTTAAATATTAAAGCACCTTACCCAAATAAACAATGGTGGCAATTATTTGCTGATTTGTTAAAAAAAGATGACTTTAAAAAACCTGCAAAAAAGAAAGATTTTGCTAAGAAAGAATTTTCAAAAAAACCTTTTGAAAAGAAACCTCTTACAAAGAAGCCGGGTCCCAAAAAACAACCTTAAAATTTTGGATTTGGTCCTCAACCACAACAATACCTTCAGCTTCTAATAACTGTTGCATTTCGTTTATGTCTTTGAAATGGGCTTTCCCAGTGAGGAGTCCATTTCTATTCACAACTCTGTGGGCTGGAACATAAGGTTCAACAGAATGGCTTAAGTTCATGGCCCACCCAACCATACGACTGCTTCTTTTGGCACCTAAAAAAGACGCAATTGCACCATAAGAAGTAACCCTTCCATGGGGAATTAATCTCACTACATCGAAAATTCGATCATAAAAATTATAGTTTTCAGAATCCATACAACGTTTTGGAACAAAATTTGTCTAAATTTACGGAGATTTTAGTAAAAACAATGAAGCCTAAATATTTTTTAACCCTTGCTTTTGTGCTTACCGCACTTTGGTCGAATGCACAAATCATTCCTTATCAAAGAATTACACCACCAGTAAAACGAAATACTGTTGGAATGTATCCAGAACTTAAGAATAAAACAAGTTGGGATGGCCGCGAGCCAGGTTCTTACAGTATTAAATTTAAATGCAAAGCATTAAAACCAGGTCAAATGGTATTTTTAGCTGATCATCATATTGGTGGGAAATACCTAAGAGATACAGCAGAAATTCAAGCGAATGGAATTGCAACCTTTAACGGTAGTTACAACACAAAAAAACCAAGCCCTAGCAAATTGCAACGCGGTATGTATTTATTCGTTTTGCCTGAAAAGAAAGATTATTTTGAATTCATGATTGACGATGATCAAGATTTCACAATCACCTTTGATACTTCATTTTACGAAAGAGAATATTACAAAAAAATGAAAGTGGATGGATCAACTGAAAATTCAGATTTTGTTCAATATCAAGTTTCAAAAATGTCTGTAATTGAAAAATTGGTTGCGTTAGATGAAGAAATAAAAAAAGATTCAACTCCTGCAAATATCAAACGCTTGGAGCCTAAAAAAGCTGCTTATTTAAGAGAAAAAGAGGCTTCAGATTCTCTTTTTATCGCTACTCATCCGAAAAATTTATTGTCTCACTTTTTATATTCATTAATTGCGGTTGATTTCCCTTCTGTATTGCCAACCAAAGCGGATGGAACCAAAGACAGCGCATACCCATTTAACTATTTTAAACAACACTATTGGGATCATGTTGATTTCAACGAAGATGGTTTAGTGAGAATGCCAGTTAACGTATTGAAACAAAAGTTAGATTTTTACTTTGATAAAGTGATTGTTCCAGATGCAGATACTTGTATTGTAGCGAGCGAATGGTTATTGTCAAAAACCAAAAACACAATTGAAAACGAAAAATATATTATTTGGTATTTGACAAACAGATTTGAATCTAGCAATGTTATGGGGTTAGATAAAGCATTTGTTCACATGGCATTATCGAACTATTGCGCAGGTAAAGCTTGGTGGGTTGATAGTGTAACTGTTGCCAAAATGTGCGAAAATGCTTTTAGACGTTCTCATACATTAATTGGTCAAGTGGCACCTGAATTAGAATTGAAAAACCTAGACAGTGCATGGGTAAGAACCAATTCAATTAGAGCTCCCTATACCATTATGATTTTCTGGGATCCTACTTGTGGTCATTGCAAAGAAGTAATGCCTAAATTGGCGAAAATATACGCGGAGAATAAAAGCAAAGGATGGAAAGTAGTTGCATTGTCTTCCGGCGATAAAAAGAAAGAATGGCAGGAATACGCCAAAGAACATCCAGAAATGAAAGAATTCATTCATTTAATTCGCGGTGAAGTGCAGAGCCAAAAATATGCCGACGCACTCTATGCCTATTACGTAATTGCAAGTCCTACAATTTTCATTCTAGACGCTAATAAGAAAATCATTGCAAATAGAATTGATGTAGAGAAAATTGCAGAATTCATTGAACATAGCGAGAAGTATAAGACTAAGTAATTATACTAAAAATATTTATAAAAAAATGGTCAGATTTGTCTGACCATTTTTTATTTAGTAAAATTCCGAATGTCTTTGATTAAATCTTTCGTAAAAACCATAATACCATAAGAATAATATGGAGCGGTATAATAGGTATTAGGAGTTAATGAAGTTCTTACCCCAATACCTGCTGTAAGTCCGAAATATTTCAAAAAACGAACATTTCCTGTTATTCCTGTTTCGATGGGAATAATCATATTTGATGTATATTGAATTTCCTTAGTTATCACGTCCCTTTCTTTAATATCAACGGTTCCAATACCAGTTTGAATTGTTTGATAAACACGGAAACGATAGTTTTTATACCAATGATATTCGCAAATTGCTCCTAAAATCAAATAATCATAGGTATTATCTGTTCCTTCTTTGGTAGTTGACGCGGAATAAAAAGCTCCTAAAAGTGCAAGTTTGCCATAATCATATCCCAATCTTATTCCAAAAATATTCACGGGCATACCAACAACATATGAATTTCTTTTGTCCATACCCAAAATAATATTGGGTTTGTTTTTTAAAGACAACTTGATACTATCTATGGGTGACCAGGACTGAGCCTTTGCCAACTGAATAAAAAATAAAATCAAAAAGAATACTATAATTCTCCGCATTTCGATACAAAAATAGATTAAATAGCAATGTTATAATTCAATATTTGTAATTTCGAAGAATGAAAACGCTATTTTTTGCAATTTTCGCTTGTTTTATGCTCAATTCTATTTTTGCCCAACCACCGGCAAAACCAAGCAATACAGTGGCGAATATCAATGCAAATAACAATAATAATTCATCTTCAAACAACCCACCAGCAAACAATCAAAACAATACTGGATCTTATCTGCAGAAAGTCTTGGAACTAACTCATCTTTATCTATGAGTTATTCAAATGGAATAAGACTAGGTTATAAATTTTAAAATATATAAACATGAAAATTAAATCAATCATTACACTTTTAACATTAGTTTCATTTTGTCACTTATCAATGGCTCAGAAAGCAGAGAAAGGCAATAAAACAATTGAAACAACACTAAATTTCCAAACCGGCAGCGCACCAATTGGTCTCACTATTACAGAAATTCGGATGAGATATTTTCTCAAACAAGACATTGCCTTGAGAACAAGATTGGCATTTAACTTTAATCAAAGTACCGATTATTCATATGATGGAATGAACCCTGGCAATCCTCCATTTACCGTTAATCAACAAAGCACCGACATAAAATTTATTTTGGGAGTAGAAAAACATTTTTCCGGAACTGAAAAACTTTCACCATATATGGGTGCTGAAGCGGGAATTGGAATTTCAAGCATGAGTAAAGACGGAACCAACACATTAAATGGAGTTTCTTACACAGAAAATGGTCAAATGTCGCTCATTAACTCGGGTGCATTTTCAGTTTACGGTGGACTGTTATTTGGGGCTGACTATTACTTCCTGCCAAGTATTTATATTGGCGCGGAAATTGGATATGGATTTGGTTACCAAGATAATGGAACCGCACAATATTGGAATAATGGCAACAATGAAACCAAAGAAGTATTTTTAGGTTCAAGAATGGGATTCACATTACAAACAAACTCAGGAATTCGTTTAGGCATCAAATTTTAATATTCTTGTTTAAACAAATCCAATATTCTTTTAATTATCGTTGAATTTCATTGCGAATTGGTTTAAATAGACTTAAATTTGTGGAGAATAATCATTCAGAAAAAACATGGCTACAATTAGATTTGAGGGCAGAAATGCTCAATTTTTTAGTACTTTAAGATCAAGAATTGATCAATATTTCACGGAAAACAACATAAAACCAACTGGAAATTGGAGCTTATATATAAAAACAATCGTATTTGCATTGTTACTTGTAAGTTCTTATTCATTCCTGGTATTTTTCACACCTGAACAAACATGGTTGCAGGTAGTTCTTTGCTCGTTGCTAGGAATATCTTTCGCGGCAATAGGATTTAACGTAATGCACGATGGTTCGCATGGTAGTTACTCTACAAAACCTTGGATCAATAAACTCATGGCTAACAGTTTAAATTTCCTTGGTGGAAATGCTTTTTATTGGGTTGAAAAACACAATATTGCCCACCATAGTTTCACAAACATTGATGGAGCCGACGAGGATATTGACATCTACCCTTACATGCGTTTGAATAACAACCAGAAAAAGTTATGGTTCCATAAATTCCAACATATTTATGGTATTTTTCTCTATTCGGTGGCTTATTTAACTTGGATATCTTTACAAGATTTTACAAAATATTTCAGCGGCAAAATAGCCGACCGTAAAATGAAAGGCAAAATGACAGCATTCGAACATTTTGAATTTTGGGCAAGCAAATTGGTTTACTTAGGAATCTTCATCTTTGTACCTGCATTAAAACTGGGTTTGTTCAAAGCAGTAATGGGATATCTAATCATGGCCATTGTTACAGGAATTTGCATCACCATTGTTTTCCAATTGGCACACGTAGTAGAAGGTATGGATTTTATTGCAAATGACCCTGAAGAAGTTATTGTAGAAAATGATTGGGCTACGCATCAAATCAGTACTACCTCTAATTTTGCTACAAAAAGCAAATTATGGTGTTGGTTATTGGGTGGTTTAAACTTCCAAGTGGAACACCATTTATTTCCAAAAATCAGCCATGTTCATTATCCTAAAATTAATGAAATTGTAAAATCTACTTGTGCTGATTTCAACATTAGATACCAAGAATTTCCTACAATGTTAACTGCAATTAAATCACATTTTAATTACTTAAAGTACATTGGACAAATGAATCCAACAACATAATTCACAAAAACCCTATAAACAAAAAACCGCGATTTCCGAATCGCGGTTTTTTTGTTTTATACAAATTATAAATCACCACAAATAACTCAAACCGAATTCCATATAGTCTGCAATATTCAAATGTGCTTTTAAACGCGTTCTAGCGACCCAATTTTGACTCAATCTATAATCTATACCAATACAGTTGTAAAAAGCTGGCTTCTCGCTGAAAATTGGCCTAAATAAATACATTCCTAAATCAGTCCTCAACCCTACCCTTCCAAATACATATTGATGGCCAAATTTCAAACCCAACTCCCACTGATCTAAATAAGCAATATCATTAGAATTTCCATATTTATCAAATTTGTAATTGTCGTCAGAAAACAAATCAAGTCCAATATCCCAAATATGATTTGCAGATTTTTGAATTCGATATTGAATATCTGTAATTACAGCCGACAATGAAGTTCTATATTCCAATGTATGCTCTCTAATTGCATAGCGCATTCCAATCGACAATGGATTCGTGTAATACCTCTTTTTATGCAAATAAAACGAACTTCTATCGGTATTATAAACTTCATTGGGGAAATACGCAACACCAATATTTGCATGAATCGCATTTAATCCCACATTGGGTTTTGCAAAATTAGCATTAGAAACATGGGTTAAGTTTGCTCCAATGGCAATTGAGAAATTTGGCAAAACATTGTATTGCGCTTCAATTTTAAGCTGAGCCAAAAAATTAATATGACTTCCTATTGCAAAATTAGCATTAGAAACATGGGTTAAGTTTGCTCCAATGGCAATTGAGAAATTTGGCAAAACATTATATTGCGCTTCAATTTTAAGCTGAGCCAAAAAATTAATATGGCTTCCTATTGCAAAATTTACAGGCTTGGTAAATGTATCATATTTTTCTGAAACGAAAGAAAGCCCGTGGGTAAAATACCAATTTAGCAACCATTCATGTTTTGTTGAAATTTCAGCCCCCATAGTAATACCAGCGCCTAATTGATATCCAGTTACAGATAAGCCATTATTTAAAAAAATAACAGAACCACCTATTTTAGGAGAATAAGCAACATTTGAACTTGTAGATATTTTAGAGTTTTGATCCAAACGCAATTTCCATAGAGCATCTATTTGAACACCATCTACACTTGCCTTTAAATGCTTGGTATATTCAGAATGGGGCAACATTTCACCTGTTAAATATTGCATAGATAAAGAATACTGAGAGTATCCCGTATTGCTAATCATAACCAAAAGCAAAATAAGGCAAAACTTAAAATGCATTTGTTGTCTCATATTGCAAATTTAAGACCTAAATCCAAATATTAACTAAGCCCAATTGACATAGTTCTACTAAAAGATTTAGTTTTTCTTAAAAACGGGAATATTGGTCAATTCTAATCTGCGGAATTCGAAAATTTGCTCCACTTTTTTATCTACAAAAAGCTTGCTCGCTATCCATCCTAAAAAAGACAAGCCCACGTCATAATGCAAAATATCTGTCATCAATACCCCACCTTCAACAGACTTAAAATGATGTTCGTGGTGCCAAATATTGTAGGGTCCTTTACGCTGTTCATCAACGAAAAATTGTCCCTCAACAATATGTGTAATTTCTGTGCACCAATTTAATTCAATATTCAACATTGGCTTAATTTTATACTGAATAAACATGCCTTCATACATTTTCTCCGGCAATTCAGAAACGATTTTGAAAACCATATCTTTAGGAGTTATGTCATTTAAATTTTTTGGGGTTGCAAAATAATTCCAAGCAGTTTCTAATGACACCGGTAAAAATTGTTCCTGAACAAGTCTTTTCATATTGAAAGAACAAAGAAAATAGATAATTGTTTGAATAAATCTATGCTAACCGAAAATTGAATTGCCATTCATTTTACATGAATCGGGTACAGAATTCATCGGCACATTTCAAACTCTAAGTATTCAACGGCAATTTGTTTTGTTTTATAATCCAAATGATTAACAAACTAATACCCGCTGACATAAAGCACCAAGTCGACGGCAATGCATTGATATAGAAATAATATGCAATTCCTAAAGCGATTGCATTTACGTAAGCCAAAACCAATATTTCACGAATTTTAGATAGAAAAAACGGAATTACTGTAGCTATTGTATAAAAGTACTTATTTATTGACCAACTCAATTCAGTATTTTTAAATTCGTAAGCAATGTGAAAATCATGAATCATCGGAAATGGACTTAAATACTTCATTTGATAAAGAGAATAAAGCGCAGTAAAAACACCTGCCACAAAACATAAAAACAACCCCAATACCCGCCATGAAGGATGTGTTTTTTTCCCTTTTGAAGATGGTAAACCCTTCCCTCCAAATTCGAATTTATACAAAGCAAAAGGAACCAAAATTGGCCAAATAATCCAAGCAAACGAAAGAAAAGATTGGGTAAAAAAATCTTGGTATTTCATACTTAACTGATAATTCAGTGTGAGCCATACGAACCCTTCTGAAAATTGCTGTACTGCGAATAAAAACGGAATTGCCGCTAAATATTTCTGATGGGTGTGGGTTACCGATTTAATGGAATAAATACCCAAGGCACCAATGACCACAGATGACGTAAAACTAGCCGTGGCTGAAAAACACATAAACAAAGATAGCCTAACTGCGATCAGATAGGCTATCTTATTGAATTTAAATATGTTTTATTATTTCAATAAATACTTTACAACCAAATTGGCATTTGAATTTCCACCTGCTGAAATTTCAAAATCTCCTGGCTCAATGGTCAATTTCATTTGATCATTGTAAAATCCAAAATCTTCTTTTGATAATTGAAAGTTTGCTGTAAAAGTTGAATGAGCAGAAATACTTACCTTTTTAAATCTTTTTAATTCTTTCACAGGACGTGTTTTAGAAGCAACCAAATCAGACATGTAAATTTGAACTACTTCTTGTCCTTCTCTATTGCCGGAATTGGTAACATCAACAGATATATTCACGAGTCCATTGCCCACTTCAGAAACTTTCAAATTTGAATACTCAAAAGTTGAATAACTCAAACCGTAACCAAAAGGCAATAACGGAGTATTCGCAACATCCAAATACTTAGAACTATACTTTTGATTTGGATCAACTGGACGTCCTGTTTTACGCCAATTATAATAAATAGGAATTTGACCCACATTACGAGGGAAAGTCATTGTCAATTTTCCCGAGGGATTTACATTCCCAAACAAGACGTTCTTTACTGCCTCACCCGCCATTGTTCCTGGTAACCAACATTCAAGTACTGCATCAGCTTGATTGAATTCATTTTCAATCGTCATTGGTCTGCCGTTGAACAACAACAATACAATAGGCTTACCGGTAGCTTTCAACGCAGCAAACAAAGCTTTTTGTTGTGGTTGCAAATCAATGTTAGACATAGAAGCTGCTTCACCCGTCATTCCAAAAGTTTCACCTAATGCCAAAACCACAACATCAGATTTCTTAGCTATTTTTACAGCCTCTTTAATTAACTCAGTTGCAGACTGTTTTGCTATTTTAAGTTGACCATCGTGTTGATTCAACTTGTTCATCAAATCAGGATTTTCAATCATATTACAACCCAAGGCATAAGATATGTTTTCCTTTTTAATATTACTTTGATCCGCAATGATAGCGTCATAAAGTGTAATTGCTTTCTTGGCATCACCTGCACCGCTCCAACTTCCAATTAAATCGCGTTGCCCTTTGATATGTGGACCGATTAAAGCAATCTTCTGATTTGATGGCAGTTTCAATGCAATATCAGATGGCGCTACTCCATTTCCCAACGGCAAAACATTTTTATTATTTTTCAACAATACAATCGATTCTTCAGCAATATGTAAGGCAATCGATTTGTGCTCGTCGGACATGATTTCAGATTGTCTGGAATCATTCAAACCTCTGTATGGATCACTAAATAAGCCCAATTTGTATTTGGCCATTAAAATATTTTTGCACGATCGGTTTAAATAATCCATACTTAATTTACCGTCCCTCAAAAGACTTTCAACATGATTCAAATACAATTCTCCCACCATATCCATATCGGCACCTGCTTCCAACGCGCGTTTGGCAACTGTCTTTTCATCTCCCATTCCGTGATTCATCAACTCATTGATAGCAGTATAATCTGTAACTACCAATCCGTTGAATCCCCATTGTTTTTTCAAAACAGTATCCATTAAAAACGGATTGCAAGTTGCGGGCACACCATTTACATCGTTGAAAGATGTCATTACGCTTCCAACACCAGCGTTTACCGCAGCATGATAGGGTGGCAAATAATCATTGCTCATTTTATAGAGGGACATATCTACCGTATTGTAATCTCTTCCCGCTTCGGCAGCGCCATATAATGCAAAATGCTTTACGCAAGCCATCACGTTTAAAGGATTAGTTAAACTTGTACCTTGGTAACCACGTACCATGGCTTCGGCAATGCGAGAGCCCAAATATGGATCTTCGCCAGCACCTTCAGAAACCCTGCCCCAACGAGGATCGCGGGCAATGTCAACCATTGGAGAAAACGTCCAATTCAATCCATCTGCTGTAGCTTCTTTTGCTGAAATTCTAGCCATATCTTCAATTTTACCTAAGTTCCACGTACAAGACAATGCCAATGGAATTGGGAAAATGGTTCTGTGCCCATGAATTACATCATACCCAAACAACAAAGGAATGTGCAATCGATGTCCTTTTATAGCTTTCTCCTGCAATTTCCTTACTGCAACTGGGGTAAATGTATTGAATACACCACCCACTAATCCTTTGCTCAATTTCTCATCAACACCCTGACTCACAACAGGTCCTGTTACATCAAATCCTACCGATGGCAAATTTAATTGT
>Ga0209597_1002118_pt1 | contig 12737 bp, 1 predicted proteins | sample M_140625_MF_Meta_FD_187316 | JGI IMG/M metagenome (GOLD analysis project Ga0209597, IMG submission 187316) | Freshwater microbial communities from Lake Montjoie, Canada to study carbon cycling - M_140625_MF_MetaG (SPAdes) (version 2) | ecosystem: Environmental > Aquatic > Freshwater > Lake...
GCCAAAAGGTTGAATATTAGTAACTGTAGATGCGCCATTTACATAACCCACGACACCACCTGATGTCATTTCCCATACAAAACCAAAGTTGCTGTTTGGTACCCAGTTTGTTGTTGTGGACATTCTAAATGTACCCATAACTACTCCTGATCCTGATGGGATTGCCTGTGCTGTAGCTGAAGTAAAGATTCCCGTGCTTGATGAGAAGTTTAGCTTTCTTTGTGATGAAATATAAGGCAAGTTGGTTGTTCCGGTATTTGGCCAGTTTAACCATCCTGGTAGTGTATTGTTATTCAATGCCTTCCATGTTATTGTTCCCGTTGTTATACTTGGCGAATGAGCTCCACGAATAATCAATGCGTTGAATTTAACAGGGATTGATCCAGTATTTGTTAAACGGATCTGGAAGTCTGCAGAGCTTGATGTAGAACTCAACCACTCCATGTCCATTCTAACTGATGCAGTTGTTGGTACACTTATTGACAAATCTAATACTTGTGCAACACAGTTAACATCGATACCTGTATAGATGCCCGATACTGTATAAGTTTGACCGTTGTTTGCCCAAGTATATGAGCCAGAAACTCCTGTAACTGTTGTTATATTTGATGTTTGTGTGCCTGTTACATCCCAAATACAAGTTGTGCTATTAAAGGTTGCTGTTTGGTAACATGCTAAACCTGTTGGCGCGATTACTTGTGTTCCACTTACATCCCAAACACATGTTGTGTTATTGAAGACTGCTGTTTGGTAACATGCTAAACCTGTTGGAGCGATTGCTTGTGTGCCACTTACATCCCAAACACATGTTGTGCTATTAAAGGTTGCTGTTTGGTAACATGCTAGTCCTGTTGGAGCGGTTGCTTGTGTTCCTGTTACATCCCAAACACATGTTGTGTTATTGAATGTTGCTGTTTGGTAACATGCTACTGTTGGTTGTGTTGGTATTGGTGTTACTGTCAGGTTCAAGGTAGCAGTATTACAACCCGTAATTACAGTAACTCCTGATTGAGCGGTTGTATAGTTTTGTCCATTTGCTGGCCAAGTATATGAAGATCCTGCACAAATTGATGTAGTAACGCTTCCTGAAGTTGTTTCAGAAGTTACAGACAAATTCAAGGTAGCAGTATTACAACCTGTAACTACGGTAAGTCCTGATTGAGGAGTTGTATATGTTTGTCCATTTGCTGGCCATGTATAAGAAGCTCCAGTACAAATTGATGTTGTTACACTTCCTGTCGTTGTTGCTGGTGTTACTGTCAAGTTCAAAGTTGCAGTATTACAACCTGAAACTAGAGTAAGTCCTGATTGAGGAGTTGTATAAGTTTGTCCATTTGCTGGCCATACATAAGAATCTCCAGCACAAATTGATGTTGTTATACTTCCTGTTGTTGTTGCAGGTGTTACTGTTACTGTGGCAGACCCTGAGTTTCCTGTTCCTGTTCCTCCACCTGTTACAGATACAATAGAATATGAAGAAGTTGCTGTTGGACTCACAGCTATGCTTACTGGACTTGCGCCTGATGCAGAATAATTATTTGTTCCATCTGTTACTGTTACTGTATAGGGAGAAGACCCTCCTGTTACTGCTACACTTAAGTTTGTAGAAGTGCCTGAACAAATAGTTGCATCACCAGTCAATATAGAAGAAGAGGGCGGTGCAGTTTGGTTTAATGCTTGAACACTTGGTGCTGTTACTGTTAAACATTGGCCACAAATTGTGCCCCCGCTTACACCGTAATGTTGTATGTTAGTTACAAAAGAAGCTCCATCTACATAACCAACAACTCCACCTGTTGTCGTTTCCCAAGTAAAACCGAAATCGCTATTGGGAGACCATGTTGTTGTTGTTGATATTCTAAATGTGCCCACAACTACACCAGCACCAGATGGAATAGCCTGTGCCGTTGAGCTGTTAAAGATGCTATTAGATGACGAAAAATTTAATTTTCTTGTGGTTGAATTATAAGGTAAGTTCGTTGTTCCTGTATTTGGCCAGTTTAACCATCCTGGAAGCGTATTGTCATTCAACGCTCTCCAACTTATTGTTCCCGTTGTTAAACCTGGGGCATGTACACCACGAATAATCAAAGCGTTAAAAGTAACAGCAGACGTTCCCGCATTTTTTAAACGAATTTGGAAGTCAGCAGTGTTAGAGGTTGAACTTAACCACTCCATATCCATTTGGATTGCTGTAGTGGTTTGAGCACGTAACGAATGACTTACTAAAATTAAAACTGACGGCAATAAAATTTTAAATAAAAAACCTTTTATCTCCGTCAATAAAACCTTGGTAGAACTTTTCATAATAAGAAAATTAAATTAAAAAAAATTTTGTAAAAATAAACCAAATGCTTAAGGATACCTTAAGCATTTTGGTTAACAAATCATTAAATAATTACTTTTTTCAAAAGCAATTATATATTTTTAATAAGGACGCTGCTCATAAGCTCCATAGTTGGAATTTGAATCAAATACTGCAAAGTCAGATGCATCAACATATGTATCACCATTGAAGTCGCCGTCTAGTAAGTATAGACCTTGATATCCTGATGCATAAATATCCATTTCTAAATTTGAATAGTCTGTAGCATCTAAATATCCATCCTCGTTTAACTCTCCTAACCAAATTCCATATAAACCAGAAACTATTGTGTGCATTGGAGAAAGCGATGGATCGCCATCAGAATAAGCAGATGCTAAGTTATTGGCAAAATTATATGTAGCTGACGATGTTAGAGTTATAGGGTTTGCACTCCATAAAGGATTTGATCCTTTGTGATCCACTACAACGTAGTATGAACCGCCTATAGCACTTGTAGGGAACACACAAAGTGCGCTTCCATTTTTCTGTAACATAGGAGTCGCAGTATGAACTATCGTCTCTGTGTTTGTTGCGCTTCGCAATTGTACAGTAATTAAATCAACATCTGTAACAGCTCCTGGAGTTGTTGACCCCGCTTCTACAAGGTTGAGATATCTAGCAGCTACCATTGATGCAGGAGTTGATCCATACTGATAATAACCATCTAAGAATACCTGTAAAGTAAGATTACCAGAACAAGCGGAACAAGAGTTCCAACAAACTGTTGGTACAACAACAGAGGCATATGGTAGTGATGAACTACCCGCAGTTAAAGAAAGTGTACGGTTTGTAAACCCAAAGTTTGTTACAGTACATGAAGAACCTGGAGTAAGTGATTCTTGATAAGCCCAGTTGCTTATAGAAAACTTGTATTCATAAGATCCGTTAGGAATCACAACTGTAGTTTCCCAAACACCATCGCCATTTGCATCTGACATTGGGTTACAGTTTCCACACCAACCATTAAAAGTTCCGTTTACTTCTGGAACTAATCCTGGAGCTAAATTGTATTGCGTCATATCCACTTTAAAAGTAACCGCTGATTGTGGGCCACAAGCTGAACAAGAATTCCAACAAACTAGTGGAAGAACCATATCAGTAGTGCCTACAGCTAATGAACGGTTTGTATAACCCCAATTTGTTACTGTACATGACGAGCCTGCAAGAAGGTTTTCTTGACCATCCCATCCGTTGTATGTAAACTTATACTCATAATTACTATTTGGAGCTAAAGGAACTGTTAATGCCCAAACTGTGCCTCCTATGTTTGTCATAGGGTTACAGTTACCACACCATCCGTTATACGTACCATTTACATAAGGTATCGCTCCTGCTGGCGCATTACTTTGTGCCATATCAACCTGGAAAGTAACCGTTGGCTGAAGAATAGTTAAGTTCAGCATTTGAGTTACACAGTTTGTTGTAGTTCCTGAATAAACACCAGATGCTGTATACGTTTGTCCATTGTTAGGCCAAGTATAAGAATACGTTGCTGAAACAGGAGTTGTAACAGATGTGTTAGGAATAATCGTAATCACTGTTGCTGCTAAATCAGTAGACTGAACACCATTAATAACTTGAGCAGCATAATATGTTCCAGAACTTAATACCTCAGTAGAAGATAACCATGCTGTTGAAGTTGCAGAGGAGTACCAATAGAAGTTAGGAGTAACTGTGCAATTTCCTGTAAAAGTAGCAAGCGTTGTGCCTGCAAGGGCCTGACTATTATATCCCATAGAATAAACGGTAACTCCAGAAGAGTTGACAACACTTACTCCAACCTCTTCAGGGTAAAAACCTGCAGTATTCCATACTAAAGAATAGTTGATGCCAGATTGCAATGAAACTGTTTGTGCAGCAGATGAACCACCAGCCAAAGAAAGCGTAGCTACTATTGTAGTTCCATTCATTACTGTCATTTGAGCTCCGTTCCATCCATCACCCCATAAATCTAGTGTGTTGAATGTGTAGTTACAATAACCTGCACTTGACCCAGCAGCCGTTGCCACTAAATTAGCAACAGTTGCTCCTTGACAGAATGTCTGAGCAGCAGTTGTAGGAGCTGAAGGCGCAGTAGATACAGAGGATGCAACAGACCAGCCACTTACAGAACCAGAGCAATTTACCCTTGAGTACACATCATATGATGATGATGATGATAAACCTGTCAAAGTGTAAGACGCCAAAGTACCTGCTACCGAAACTGTTTGATTTAAAACTTGTGTTCCTGTACCTAGTACAAAACCTACAGGACCATATTCGAAGTCATAAGATGTTGAAGTTGCACATCCTTGCTCCCAAGTAAAATCTGCAGCTGTTGACATAGGTGGTGTAATAAGATTAGCTGCAAAAACACCAGATGATGGACAAGAAGGAGCAGGTGCAATTGTAATCATATAGTCTTCTGTCTCTCCCCACTGATAATTAGTACAAGGATTTATAGCAACTCCATTAGTAGCATAAACAGTTCTAACTCTTAATCTATGAAGACCAACTGGCGGAGCACACGCTAAAGTAATAGAGAATGATCCAGTTGCATTAACAGCTCCAGGTGTATATCCAGTTCCAATTTGTGTAGGAGTAGCACCAATTCTTTCATTTGTTGAAAATACCCCATCATCATTATAGTCTATCCACGCAGCCATACCTTGAGAACCCCAAGCTCCTGTAGCTACATTTAATGTGTAGGTTGAAGAAGGCATAAGCGTTGCTGTATGATTTGGCAATGTGTTGTAGAACATATAAGCCGGAGTACCATTCACAAAACCTGTATTATTGTTAAGTGTTGTTCCACTAATACTCACTAAAGAAATAAGGTCACCTGATGTAGTACCATATGTTGGAGCTGGAATACAGAAACAATTTTGAACATTATCCATTGCAATACTCACTGATGAAGTATAAGCATATTCGCCTCCACAATAAGAAACACCTAAACGATATAAAGATGCTGCTGTTTGTGGGATAGAAACGTTAATATTTGTTTCACCTGAAATGTTACCCCAAGTTGTTCCATTGTCAGTAGATATTTGCCATTGATATGTTAAGCCAGCCGCCTGACCAACAACAGTACCATTTACCGTCATCACCTCTCCAGAACAAGCAAGAGAGTCTGCTCGAGAGATTGAAACTGAATTCATTGAGAAAGGAGCAATAGTAACAGATCCTAAAGAAACAACACATCCTCCAACACCTGCATATCGAACTGAAGCGTTGTATGTTCCAGGAGCTGCAGAAACAGGATTAGAAGTAGTCCAAGTTGTATCTGTTAATGAATACTCAAACATATTGTATTGAATAGTTAAGTTATCAATAAAATGGCCTTCATTTAAACCACCAGTTCTAGCAGAAAGTGCGTGCTTCCAAGCAGACTTATCATCTGATAAGTAAGATGGAGGAAGTTGTTGGTTTGATACAGCAACAACGCCATTTAACCACATACTTAACTGACCTAAAGGATTAACTTTTATAGTAACGTGTGTAGATGCACCAGCTGATGCTGTAGCTCTCCAAGCAACGTTATTACTGTAGTTTAATACACCTGTTGAAGTTGGCGTTTGATTCCAAATAGGAGTGTTATACATTAAATAAACACCCTCTTGATTTGCACCGTTTGTATACGCATCAAATGCTAATTTCAAGGCAGAACCAGAACCATTCTCAGGATTTGTTGTTCCTGGAGCAACTGGAGTTCCTACTACTGTAGAACCTATACCTGTAGGCAAGCCTACAACGTCTGGTCCGTAGCTATAACTTAAACCATCAGCTGGAGTAGTTGTACCACTTGATGTTGTTATGAAGTCGAAATCCACTTGATAATCATTTGCAGATACTCCTGATAAGTTTTGAATTAAAATACCACCATTTTTAGAGTTTGCTGCACTTGTTAATCTTAATCTACCATTAGTTGTAATTCCAGCATCATTTCCAGCAAGCGTTGCGCCAGCAGGAAGTGTAGTAGAGTTAAAATCAGATGAGAACACGGTACCTGCACCTGAAACACTAAACAATACTGAACCATTTAATGAAGAACAAGAAGCAGGGGATGAAGCAAGAGCCGTTCCAGTTGGTACAGGATAAACAACAACGTTAATTGAAGTTGTTAAAGACCAACAAGATGTTGAGTCGTTTCTTGCAGCAACATAGTATGTTCCTGAGGAAGACGCTATAAAGCTTGATGTTGCAGGACTTGCATTAACAGTTCCTGACGGATTTGTTCCTTGCCAGTAATAAGAAATACCTGCAGGGCTCAAACCAGCCTGTAATGTAACTTCACTACAATACGGTGATCCTGATAAATTTGTAATAGCCGTTGGAGGCGTAACGATTGGGAAACCACTCAATGTAATTGCAGTAGCAGTTGACCATTGACCACCCATAGAAGCATATGCTCTAATGTAGTATGTTCCATTACCATTTACAACCCAAGTATTTGCACTATTTGCAAAACTTGTTCCGTTTGCTGAAGTTTGCCAGTAATAAGCAACTCCTGTTGGAGGAGTTCCTACCATTGTAATAGTATCTCCTAAAATACAGCTTCCACCATTAGTAGCGATAGGTGTTGCAGGAGCATCTGGAGGACCAACTATATTCACAATATAGTCTTCAACTTCACCATAGCCTGGAGAAGTACAAGGAAGAATAGCGTCTCCGCCAGTGCTTTCAGAACTAATAATTCTCATTCTTGTCAAACCAGGAAGAGAAGACAACGGAGCTGTGAAAGTAGCAGGAACTATAGAAGCAGGAACACATGAAATATCTGCAGCAGAACCATTAGACCATACTCTTTCTCCAGCATCAGTAAAAGAGCCATTGTGATTGTAATCAATAAAGATTGCTGCTCCACTGTTATAATTATAAGTACCACAAGAACCTATTGTTAATGATCCACTTACTGGTACATTTTGATAGATATTAGTTGCAGGAAGATCTGAATAATTACCATAGACTGCAGCAACAGAGCCTAAACCTGGCGCAACTGTTGTACAAGTAGATGAATTGTTTAATGTTGAAAGAGTTACGTTGGTGATCTCTTCATCATATGTTGAACCAGTATTTGGTGTGCAATAACACAATAAGAAAGGATTCATTCCGATAGCAACAGGTGCAGCATAAGAAATTGTACCTAAACAAGAACTAATACCAACACGGTAAGAACTTGCAACGTTTTGAATCGGAGAAAAAGTTGCAGCTGTAGCGCCAACAACATTTGTCCACGTAGTACCACCATCAACAGACACTTGCCATTGGAATGTTAAACCAGCAGAAGTAACTGTATAGCTGTGAGACAATGGAACCACAGAACCAGCACACACCGTAGTAACTGTAGAAGTTGTATTTACACCAACAATTGGATCTGTGTTAAGTACAAGCATGTTTACCTGTGCAGAATTTGGCTCACTTGCACAACCAGTTGTTTGATTTGTATATGAAATATCATATAGCGTTGTAGTTGCTGGAGAAACTGATTGTGTAAAGATGTTTGTTCCAGAAGCTATTTGCTCTCCATTTGCCGTCCAAATTGTTGAGAAATTGGATGGCGGAGAGAAACGCCAAGCTAAATTTGTAATTGAAGCAGAAGTCGCAAGTGCAACAGCACCAATAGTACGTGTTTGATCCTGTAATCCAACAACCTTAGTGTAAGAAACGGCATCTGATTGAAGCACGTGTACTTCCACTGTGCCTAATGTTTCTAATAAATGGATTTGATTTGTTGTATATTTAGCTGTAGCACCCGCTGTATTATAAGCTCTTACGTTTTCATACTGAACAATGAAGCGTCTGTTTGGAGCATATCCCTGAGTCCAATATTTAATTGAGCCATTCAATGCGCCAGCGCTTGCAGCAAAATTCATGTCATGACAAGCAGCACCAATTACACTCGCTGGCTCTAAAAGAGAGGGGAAAGTTGTAAAAGTAAAGTCAGTTAATGCAGCTGAACTATATGTTCCCAAATGCACAGTTGCGTTTGTTCCGATATTAATTGTTGTATGGTTATTTCCAAAGTAATTAAATGTAAAACCAATTGGCAATGCCGCCCAACCTCCATCATCTAAACTAACAGAAGTTTGAGGAACAACCGCAGCGCCATTAGCTACAAGTGTAACTGCAGAAGAAGGAACTGGCTGCATACCTATAGCTATAGGTGCTACCGTAAAATTACCTGCACTTAAGCCTGAGTTAATAATAGCCGCTGTTCCAGGACAAACACCAGAAGCCGATGTGGATACTGTTGCAGAAGGTAAAGGATATACACCGATACTTTTTACAGTTGTAAAATCAGCACAGCCAAGAGCACTAACTGTTAATCTGAAGTCTGAAGTGTTCACAATCGTTGTACTTGTAGGATTGGCTGTTGAAGATGATAAAGCAACACCTGCAGTTAACGATTCCCAAAGTATAGATGCTGATGAATTTAAAGGGGCTGCCTGTAAAGATAAACCACCACCAACTCCACAGAAAACTTCTTCTGAAGAAACAATCTGAGGGTATGCAACAGAGACAATAACAGCTGTTCTTTGACTTTCGCAAGCTCCAGTGCCAGCAGAAACATATATATTATTACAAGCAGGAGCAGTATAAATAGTGTCAGTAACTGCAGCAAAACCTGCATATGGTGTTGTATACCAGTTATAAAATGTTCCAGGAACTGGATTATTAACTGAAACCGTAATAGCTTGACCAAATTGTGCAGAAACCGCAGTAGTAGATAATACCGGTGAGGCTGGACCTGAATTGATTGTGATCACATCAGTGCCATAAGTTACAGCTCCAAATTTGGTAACACCTATAACACCACTAGTTCCAGCAGCAGAATAACATGTAATTGAAGTTGAACTTACAACTGTAAAAGCTGTAACAGGAGTGCCTCCTATTGATACAGCAGTAACACCCGTAAGACCTGTTCCCGTAATGGTAATCATATCATTGAATGCACAAACTACAAGCGGCGCAACAGAAGTAATAACTGGGGCAGGGGCTCCCCAAGCAAAATAATTTGTAGCACCTAATGTTATTGGAGCGGGAGACGCTACAATAGAAGAAGCAAGAGAGCCATAAGGCCCATAAAAACCAGCAACAGTTGGCATGTTCGTTGTTAAGGTAGCACTAAAAGGAGCACTAACTACAGTCCAAGGACCAGCATTTGATGGTGATTGAACTAGAACAGTCTCATTTTGAGCTGTAGTTATGTTATCAAGGTTTTGGTAGGACATTGTAACCTTAGGATTAATTCCTGATACACCTGCGGCCCCCAAAGTTGTTTTGTTTTCAACTTTATAAGATCGCGTACCCAAGCCTAAACCATTACTTCCAGGATTTGTGTTAGCCACAGATACCTGCGAAACAGTAGTTGTTAAGATATCTGAACCAGTAGTTACTAAACCAGTACCCGTGAATACTTGAAAGGGCATATCAAACGGGTAACTAAATGTAGAACCCGTTGTTCCACCACCTCTTCCAGTCAATGTCATAGAGCCATTTTTAATGTAAGCATTTCCTGATGCAGAATTATAATATGGAGTAGCATAACCCGCATAACCATTCCAAGTAAAGTTAAGGTTGTATCCACCTAGATCAATAATATTACCAGGAGTAGCTAAACTTGCAATTAGGTTTAAAGGAGCAGTACTATAAAGCGTAAGGTTATTTGATAATAAAAGACCGCTACCATTTCCGTTAAGGGAAAGAGTAAATATTTTTCTAGATGCAGGAATAAAAGCGTCATCTGCTTGTGGCATCTGTACTGAGCCTCCCGTAAACCAGTTTGTAGTAAGGGCATAGGTACCAACAAGGGCAGTAGGAGTAGTCGCTATTGTAGAAAACGTTCCGCCGGCTGCTGTTCCTGAAGTAGCTCCAATTCCAACAATTGGCGCAGCAATGTATCCAAAACCAGCGTTTGTAATATTGAAATTCGCCAAAGCACCATTTGAACCAATGACTGCAGTAGCAGCTGGCCAACAACCCGCAGGCCAAGCCAAGGTTGCATTACCGGCGCTAAGAGTGATAGTTGGAGGAACAGAATAACATGCTGTTGTAGCAGCATTTAGGTAAACAGAAACTATTTTTCCTTGGTTCATTGTAATTGTAAAGTTTCCGGTAGTTAAAGCAGTACCTGAAACCAATGTTCCTCCTGTTACAGTTACAGTTGGTATAGTAATATAGCCACTACCCGCATTTGTAACAAGGTTAAGAGTCGGCGGACCAGCAAAACCAACTAGAGGAGCTACTGTATAGTTGTTACCACCATCTACTGATGATACATTTCCAACACCTGTTGATGCTTGAGGATGTGTAGTTGCAACACTTGTGCCTTGGTCAGAATTTATATCTAAACCTCCTGAAACTGTTCCTTGTCCATTTTTTTGAACCAAGAAACCAGTATTTCCTATAGCACGAGGTAAAAACACTGCAGTAGCTGCAGCACCAGAACCCAAACCAGAAACATTACCAACACTAAAAGCTATTGCAGGATATCCTGTAGTTAAACCAGAACCTGCGTTCACTAAATTTAAGCTTCGAACAGTACCTGTTGCTGCATCAAAATTTACAGAAACCTTTGGTGCTTGCCCTACATAACGAAGATTTCCTACAACACCAGAAGTGTGGGTAGGAAAAGTTGTTGTTACAGCTGTAGTAGAAGTTGCTCGGTATAAATTGTCACCAACAAAATATTGTGTTGTTAAGGATAGCGTTCCGTTATATGGAAGGTTTGTTCCGATATTACCATTGGTACCAATCCACATTAAGCTAGGCCCACTAGAAGTAAACAAGGTAGCACCTGTTGATGTTGGAGGCGTGGTATTAAATGTTCCAGCAGCAGTTGCAACATACACATTGTTACCATAAATATATCTTCCACCTGCGGTTGCAGCGAGTGCTGGTGCATATTGAATAACCGCTGCGCCAAAAACAACTGGAGCAACAGTGTAGCCAGAGCCCATCGCTGTAACAGCTACATTAAGTACTTGCTGATTTAGCGGAAGACCCGTAAGAGATGCCGTATTATCGAATTTTATTTTTCCGTTGGTATTTAAATTACCATTCATGGCATTATAACCAGAAGTTAGTGTAAGATTTTGACTTGTATTGATCGTGTTGTTACCACCATTGTATACACCCATTGCTCTTACTAAACCTCTTCCATCGGCAGAACTTTCAAAAACACCAGAACCATCAAATGTGCTTCCAGTAATACTATTAAAATACATTGCAGAATAAACTAAGTTTGCATAACCATTATTTGTAAAGTTTCCAAAAAGGTTGATTGTTGGGATGGCTGGAACAGTAGAGTATCCATAAAACTTGCCTCCAGGATTAATAAGCATGTTTCCATTAACATTAAGTGTATTTGCCGTGGCATTCCATTGAAGTTGACCATTCACCGTTAAATCTCTTGGAGAGTATACGCCATCAATTGTAACAATAGAACCAGCAGCAATTACAAAATCATTTCCTGGAGCAGGCACAGCGTTTCCAACCCATGTAGCAGGTGAAGACCATAAACCACCAGTTGAAGTTGAAGTATAGGTTGCAGGCGCTGAAGCGATTAAACTAATTTCATCAACTGCAGCTCCTGGAGAAGCACCAAATGAAGTATCCCCTTGAAAAACAAAATATAAACGAAAAGTTGTGCCTACAAATGTTGAAGGAATAGTAACGTTTGCTAGAGTATATGTTGTTTGAGCATAACTTGCTTGAGTATAAATTAAGGTTGCTCCGGTTACCCCTTGCATAATTGTACTATTAGACAATGGATTATTTGGGCCTGGAGTTGCAGAACCATTTGGAACAGCATAAACTAATAATCTATCATATCCAGATTCACCTGATCCCTTCCATTGAAAAGAAAGGGCAATTAAATTCTCTGTAAGTGACGTTGAAGTTACATCCCTATAAAAAGAAGATGTTGTGGGTGAAGTAATATTGTACCCCCATGTTGCACCTCCTGTGGAGGAAACATAAGCTCCTTTTGTTCCCGCAGAGGCTCCGGCAGCATTACCAACGTGCCAGGTATTTGCACCCTGAGTGGTTGCTGTTCCAAGAGGAGAGCTGTTAATAACAGTCCATCCATTGGCTTCAAAAGTGGCTCCGTTTTCAAAACCTCCGTCTCCAGATGGGCTTATTAAAACAGTCTGCGCTACAGCAGAATTTAGTAGCAAACCTGCTACACAAATAATACTTAATACTGCAGAAAGAAAAAACTTCTTAAAGGTTGTTGTTGTAGAGTTGTTCATGTTGTTGTTTTTGGTTTGTAAGAATGTAGAATTAATCATAACTTTTACTATTTATTATATAAATGAAATCAATGTTATTTTTTTGTTAATTATAGATTATTGCTCCAAATTTATTAAATTAAAGTTGAGAAAAAAAA
>Ga0209597_1002119_pt1 | contig 12734 bp, 10 predicted proteins | sample M_140625_MF_Meta_FD_187316 | JGI IMG/M metagenome (GOLD analysis project Ga0209597, IMG submission 187316) | Freshwater microbial communities from Lake Montjoie, Canada to study carbon cycling - M_140625_MF_MetaG (SPAdes) (version 2) | ecosystem: Environmental > Aquatic > Freshwater > Lake...
AAGGCGCAAACGGCCTCCGACCTGAGCCGCTACTAGTCCAACAGCGAGTGCGGAAAGCACATGGTCCAGTCCATGCAGCGGCATACTGAGCCCCTGAAGGAAGGGCTTGCCTAACATCGCCTCGGCGTGGTGCGCATGCGCGGTGTTCAGCAACGCAAGCGTTGCTACGAGGGCTAGACTGGGCGGACTTAAAAGGATCGGGCGTTTCATACGGTGGCGTTGGGTTGTGGATTGAAAATGTTTGAATCGATCTGAGGTGTTTCTAGGGCGCGTATCCAGCCCAGAACCTGAGCTGATTCCTGCGTGCTGTTGGGATACTCGAAATAAGGCCGATTGACTACCAAGACCGGAATATTGAGGGCACGCGCCGCCTCAATTTTTGCCGGCAACCCGCCCGCATCTCCAGACTCTTTGGTGATCACGCAATCGATGTTCCAATCCGCCCAAAGCGCCTCGTTGGCCCGCTTGGAAAACGGCCCCTGCATCGCACAGAGATGCGCAGCTGGAATCCCCGCGTCAACGGCTCGCGAAACGGAGTCCTGATTGGGAGTAACCCGCGCAAACCATTGGCAACGTTTTAAGAAGTCAGCCCGAATGAAAGTGGAGATATCCTTCACACCTGTTCCAAGAAAGATCCGCTGGTAACCGTTGATTGCCGCGGCCGCAACATCCTCTATTGTATCGAAACCCTGAACGTCTGGGGGCAGCGCTTCTCCCGGACGTTCGTAGCGGAGATACGGCAAATTAAGCTCCGTACAAAGCTGGATAAGCTGCGGGGAAATCCGCGTGGCGAAAGGATGGGTCCCGTCCACGATAGCGCGGGCCGCGCTTTCAACAAGCAGCGCACGCCGAGCGATTGCGCCGATATGCCCCTGTACTATGTGTGCTTGCGGCACATGACGGCGCGCTTGAGCCGCCCCGTATTGCGTAGCGACAGAGATCACGACGGGAATCCCCGCGGCCGCGCACTCTTCAGCGAGAGAATTGCCGTCGCGGGTTCCGGTAAAAAACCAAACTGCATGCTTCGGTGCTGCGTCGTGAATCTGCCAGCCGTGATAGCCTCGTGGAGAGAAAAGGTAATTGCCAGTGCGCTGAGTGAACCGCGTACCGATGATGAGCGTGGTCAGCATATCGAAACGACGCGCGCGAAGCTCGGTAAGCGTACAAATCTCGGATGAGACATCCTCCCTATAAGCGTTACGAACGATGCCGCACCATGTCTGAGCTGGCCGATGCTTTAGTAAAATATCAAGTATCTGATAAACGCCATCTTGGCGCGCAAGACTTTGTATGTTGTACAAAGCGAGAGCAATATCTGCCTTTGCAATCTGTTCTGCGCGGCTTTCGATCCATTTCCACGGACACAACAAATCCGAGAGCGAGAGTGTGGCAAAATCATGTCCGAGCGGCGCTCCAAGCACGGACGCGCAACTTAGGGCAGCGGTGATTCCCGGAATGACCCGAACCTCAGTTTCTTCTCCCTCTTCCAGCATCTCAAAAACAAGCGGAGCCAAACCGTAGACACCAATATCGCCACTCGAAACCAAACTCACCACTTCTCCCTCGCGAGCCAATTTGAGTGCGAGTGCCGCGCGCTCACGCTCCTTTGTGAGCGGCAATTCATGCACAACCTTACCTTCAAGCCACGGGGCGATCCATTGCAGATACAAGCCGTAGCCAACGATACAGCGGCTCTGCATCAACGCCTCCTGCGCCATCGGCGGGATCAACGCGACCGAGCCAGGCCCTACAGAAACTAAATTAATCCGGCCTCTTTTCATTTCAAAATTGGATAGGAGCCCCGTCCGACACCACGGCTACAGTCACCCCAGCGGTAGCAAGCTTTGGGACCACAAGCGTTCCACGAGGAGACGCCAGCAACGCACACGGTTCACAAACGCCCGCCAGCCCGATACTCGAGAAAACCCAACGCGAGGGAGTGGCTGTCAAAGGCCTTTGCGCGAGCTGTTCCGAAGAAAAAATTCGCAACGGGATATCGTGTTGCTCGACCCATTTAATCAATCCAGGCTCGCGCTCTTTGAGGTCCACGGTCGCTATTTCGCGCACGCTAGAAAGCGAAGCTCCTGTCATTCGGAGGGCGTTTGCAATCGCGTCGTCGATCCTTTCAACACTGACACCTTTACGACAACCAATGCCTAAAGTGAGAGGCTTTAGGGCTTCTGTTGCAGTGGTGATGACGGGAACTGCTCCGGTTTTTGCGGCAATGCGATAAGCCAGTGCATTGGCTCCACCTTCATGTCCGCTCAAAAGAGGGATAGCAAAGCGGCAAGCCTCATCCAAAACCACAACCCCTGGATCGCTATTCTTATCGTGAGGCAGCCCCGCGAGGTAGCGCGTTGCAATTCCCGAAGCCATGAGCAGCACCCATTGTCTCGCACTCGGAAATGCCGCCACAAATCGCTCGCGGTTACTCGGTACAGGACCCATCTCGGGGGTGGCATCCGGCAGGACACACGCCCCGAGAAAATCCCCAAGCTTCTCAGCGAGAGGCCTAGCTGATTCGCGAACGAGCCATATAGCGGTATTAGAAAGGGATTTCAAAACTCGAGCTTAGAGATCGCTAACCATTGGGAACCGCCTTACGGAAGCGGTGTGAATATTCAGGGCTGTAAAGTCGCGAGGCAAGTCCGGGCTCTGATGCAAGCGCTTCGCCCACGAGCAACATCGTAGAAAGTCGCCAGTCATCGGGTGAAACCCCAGAGAGCAATGTCGAAAGCGTTGCGCTGTAGGTTTTTTCCTGTGGCCAACTCGCCTTACAAACCAACGCTGCAGGTGTCTCCCCAGGATAACTGAGCAACAGCTCTTCCACCGTATTGTGCAAAGAAGCACCGGATAAAAATATCGCCATAGTCGTCTGATGCGAGGCAAGCGCCGCCATCGACTCACCCTCCGGGATACAAGACGCCCGCCCTTCATTGCGCGTGATGATTATAGTCTGAGAAACCTCGGGCCTCGTCAGCGAAACTTTAAGCACCGCCGCTGACGCGGTGAACGAAGACACTCCGGGCACAACTTCGTAGGGAATGTCTAAGTCCTCCAGCGCCCGCATCTGCTCGCTTATCGCGCCATATATTGCAGGGTCGCCGGAATGCAGTCGTGCAACCAAAAGCCCGTGCTGCTTAGCCCGAGCGTATTGGGCTATCTGCTCGTTGAGGTTCATCCCGGCGGTATCAAAAAGCTCCGCCTCACCTCGGCAATGAACAAGCATGTCTTTGCTCACCAGTGAACCCGCGTAGAGGACGATGTCGGCCTCTGCAAGGGCGCGGGCTCCTCTGAGCGTTATGAGGTCTGCTGCACCTGGGCCGGCTCCGATAAAAATGACTTTCATAAAATCGTGGGCTCCGGATTGCGGATCAAAAGCGTAGCTAAGTAGCCAGAAGGCGATTGATCCATGAAGGCGCGAAGGTCGGTGAGTAACGCCTCATCACGCATCCCCACCCTGCTTCCCAAGACGCTGTGACCTAGAAGATTCATGCGCTGAAGTAACGCCAACACGCCGGGCAAGCGATGTCCCACTTTCATAAGAACCACAAGATGATTAGAACCAATCACCCTTGATAGAGCCTCCATATCTTCTGGACATGGAAGAATTTGCACACGCTCCTTACCTTCCCCTAAAGTCTGGCCTGTCGCAGCAGCGAGAGCGGCAAAGCTAGTCACCCCCGGAAACACTTTCCACGGCGCCTCTGGGCAAACCGCGCGCACCGCTCGCAGTGCGTAGTTAAAGGTCGAGTACGTCATCGAGTCACCGAGGGTCAGATAGGCCACGGATTTTCCTTGTCTGAGCAACACTGCAATCGTCGCTGCCATGGCGGTGTAGCGCGACTCCAGCGCGCTGTGGTCGCGTGACATATCAAATTCGATTTCGTGGAACCGATCCGCAGCAATGTCGTTCTCTGGCAGACATTGCTTCGCAGTGGACGCATCTTGCGAGGTGGCCCGCGGAACGAAAATAGCGTCGCACTTCTGTACAACTTCCCACGCGGCCACAGGGATCAGTCCGATCTCACCCGGTCCTACGCCGATACCATAAAATGTGCCAAGGGGAGTCATCGAGTTCCTCCTAAAGGGGTGCCACTCATTGAAAAAAGTCGAACACGAACCGCGTCAACGCGCTCAAGTCTCGCAACCAAGACATCCGCAATAGCGTCCTCCACCGTGATCCAAAATGCAGGGGCATCGGGATGTTGAGCGAGGCGTTCAATCACAAGTTCGCAGCTATTTGCATCCGAAAGTTCAGGTATGATACTCGGATGCTCGCTCAACGCGATCGTCATCAAAGCGGACACTGCACAAGCACTACGATGCGAGTGAGTATCCCATGCCCCATCGATAAGCTTCGCGAGCTTTCCAGGGTGCCCGACCACCCAAAGCAAGGGCAACGTCGCCTCCGCTTCGCGCAAAGTATCGCAGACACTGTCCAATGCAAAGCCAACGAAGTTAGACATCTGCACGATCTGCTTAATCGGTAAATCTAGAGTGGCGCGAGCAAATCGTTGACCTAAATTCCCCGGCGAAAGCACGATCTGAGTAGGGTTATCCGCCAGAGCAACCCGAATATAAACTTCAATCGATGCCTTAAACGACGCCAGAGACTTCGGTTCCACAACGCCCGTTGTGCCCAAAATTGATATTCCACCAAGGATGCCTAATCTCGGATTGAAAGTCCGAAGCGCAATGACCTCACCATGCTCGCAGCCAATCTCGACATCCAGTCCCACATCAGGAGCGTCCGTTTCCAGAACCTCTAAAACCGCCTGCCGAATCATCGCACGAGGCACCGCGTTAATAGCAGGTTCGCCAATAGGAATTCGTAAACCGGGCTGCGTCACTACCCCTACCCCCTCACCCTTCAAAAATTTAATTTGCCCAGAAGTGTTCCTTCGCACCCGCGCAATAATCCGAGCCCTATGAGTTTGATCGGGATCGTCGCCCGCATCCTTGATGACCGAAGCACTCGACCACCCTTCGAGCTGCTCCATCGGCGTAATTGGTATGATCAGATAATGAATTCCGTCGGGCAGAGATATCTGGACCAGATCAGGCAAGCTACCAGTCTGGAGGAACATCAGCGCAGCTTTGGTCGCTGCGGTAGCGCAGGTTCCAGTGGTAAATCCCCGTCGCAATCCGTTCTCGGCAAGAGCCGCGAGATCGAACGGACTTCGGATTTGAAACGTGGGGTGCATCGCTGACATTAACGCGGAAGGCGACTAGCCTGGATGAGCATCGCATTGACTACGGCCGCCGCCCAAGGGGAGCCGCCCCGTGTGCCTTTGTTCGTAATACGCGGCACATGAAGACAACGCCGCAATCGCTCTTTGGACTCCTGTGTTCCCACAAACCCGACGGGCAGCCCGACGAGCAACCGCGGCCGCCAGCCTTGTTCTTGAATTAAACGAATCGCTTCTTCCACGGCTGTAGGCGCGTCACCGATCACTAACAGCACCTCATTCCCAAACTTCAGCCAGGCTCTTCGAATGCCCGCGGCAGACTTCGTGAGACCATTGGCCTTCGCCACAAGATCGGTCTCCTCATCATGAACCAGACACACCGTTCGCAAACCAAACAGACTTATAAGTGACCTGCGCAGACCTGCTTGCACCATAGTCACATCGGTAACGATGGTACAACGGTCCAAGATTGCACGGATGCCGGCTGCTGGAGCGCCGCTGGAAAGGAAGACATCGTCTGGAACTGCAAAATCTCCCGAGGTATGAACCAAGCGTTGAAGGATTTCAATCTGATCGGGGGCGAACATGCTCCAACTCCGTCCAGCCGCTATAATCTCAAAACTCTTCTCTTCGATAGGGTGAGCCTCATAGGGAGTTGGGAGCTTTCGAAGGGTTGCCTTGGCTTCAATTTCTGCCTGAGCACCACCACGCACGTGGAAGTGATGCGCCTCTTGGGGCGCACCCGCCTCGCTCTCGTAACCAATGATCGCGGTGCGATACTTGCACAGACTACAGTTCATGTGGGCCGTGCCCTCGAAGGCTTCCCTGGCTCTATCGAGAAGGGCATCAGCGGTGAGTGCGTGCGCCTCAAGGGGACGGGAAAAAAGAACCTCCACACTCGGCCGACTTGCCGCCACTACCGCCACAGCTTCCTCGATACGTTTGATCAGAACTCCGGTGAAAAGGAAAAATGGGAGGACCAAAAGACGCCGGTAACCAAGGCGTACTGCAGCCTCAAGTCCTGCGCTAAGGGTCGGCTTTGCAGTGCCCGAATAGCACACAAACGCGCTGCCGAAGCCCAACCCCTCCTCCAAAATCCGGGCAAGTTTTGCAACATCAGAGTTCGCATCGGGATCGGTCGTACCTCGCCCAACAACAACCAAGCACGTATCCGAACGGGGAACGATTTCTGAGGACCGCGCCTCGGCTTCGACGATCCGCAGACGACACAGCTGCAACACTGAAGGATGCAGGTGCATCGGAGCGCCATATTTTATTTCACACTCAGGATACTCCCGTTGAAGCGTTTGCACCTCTACCGGCATGTCGTTCTTAGCATGGGTTGCGCCAAGTAAAACGGCCGGTACGACTGAAATACGTTTTGCACCTGCCTCAACAGCCTTCCTCACGCCTTCATCAATCGTAGGCTTTGAAAACTCTAGATAACCATGCTCAACAATACGCGTGCCAGAGCGTCCGCGGATCACTTCCACGAAGCCTTCAAACTGAGCCACGCCTTCAGGATCACGACTGCCGTGTCCCGCAACCACTAACGCTATATCTTCAGGAAATGTGATCATGGGGAGCTGTGGATTTGGCTAGGGAAAGGCGTTAGCGCACGGATGAGTAAAATGCTCATGTCAGAAAATTCGGCAGTGCATTCGTGGAGTTCACCGCTCCAATTTGCTTCGCCTCGCGTCAACTGCTCCCACACCTCAACCGAATGATTGGGGGCAATCCTCTCTTTCATAAGATAAGCGGAGATGTCGCGCGGCATGAAATCCCAAGGACGCGGAATGACAATCGCGTTGCGCCCGTCTTGGAGCACGTGGAGGAGGTGTCGCTGAAACGGCTCAATATCACCCCTGCGATGGAATGTAATAAAGGTGGTTTCGTCGAAACAAACTCGGGCGCGGCTTGCCAAAATTTGAGCTGAACTAATCCCGGGGATTGTTTCCACCGGATGGCCGCATGCCTTGTCAATGCGCTCCAAAAATTGGAACCCGGAAAAGTGAATGTCCCCCATGAATACGACAACGCATCGCTTTCCAGAATGGTGCAGAAGCGCAACCTCGTCCAGACGTGCCGACTGATCCCGGTAATTCATCGGGATCACCACGCAGTCCCTAGGAAAGTGAGGACGCGCCACATCCAGAACGGCATCAAAACCCGCCACCACATCCGCTGCAGCAAGCAGTTCAGCAGCTCGCAATGTTAAATATCCTGGGTCGCCAGGACCCGCTCCAATGCAGTGTATCATGAGTAAAATCCCAAGTGTGTGCGCACCAAATTCGCGCTGTTTAAAAAATGAAGATGCACATAAGAAGCATGTAAACCACCGGCACGGAACCCCTCCTGGCGCGCACATCCAGTCCGCCTTCGAGTCACATTCCACGCATTGCCGCGCTCAGTTTCTGCGCTCCACACAGAGTGGTGAAACTCATGCCCTTGGTGCGGAAGAGAGCTCCCATCGAAGGCGCTGCAATAACCAAAATGTTGCAGCGCGGGCATCATCTCAACCGTACCCGGGAGAGCTCCAGCCATGGGGAACACATCGCCACGAACATCGATTAATTTATCGGCAAGCAACATCAACCCCCCGCACTCCGCATAGCACGGCAACCCGTCCAGGATCGCCTCTCGAAGCTCGCCCCTCAGCGTCTGATTGTCCGAAATCGCCCCAGCATAAAGTTCGGGAAAACCACCACCGAGCAAAATGCCGTCAATGTTGTCAGGGAGTGAGCGAGAATGGATCGGAGAAAATGGAACCAGTTCCGCACCCTGTCGTCTCAACCAATTAAGATTGTTGGCGTAATAAAAGTGAAAAGCCTCGTCTTGGGCAACGGCGACGCGGCAAACCACCTCAGAGAGCGGGCTAGCTGCCACCTCCTGATTATTGGGATGCATTTGCGCCAATCCTTCGAATCGCTCCAAATCCAAATGGAGCGCTGCGAATGCAGCCAGTTCTCCAACAGAGGGCAATTGCCCAGCCTGAGCCGATCGCAAACCGAGATAACGCTCCGGCCATTCCAAAAACGCGCTCTTCGGAATAGCGCCAAGCACGGGCACACCAAGCGGCAAAAGCGCCTCTCGCAAATATTCAGCGTGTGAACTGCCGCTCACTCCATTGAGAACCACGCCAGCAATGCGATGCGGATGCGCCTCAGCGATAAAACCCCGCAGTGCTGCTGCAAGGGAGCGACCAGCCTTTGCCGCGGGCACGCAAAGCACCACGGGCCATTGCAACAACCGTGCGAGCTCCATGGTACTGCCCTCGTCACTAGAGGCAGAAGCGCCGTCAAAAAGCCCCATCACGCCCTCTAGAATTCCCGTAGCACAGCGGGTGCTGGAACGCGCTGCCGAGAGAACCTCAGGCTCACCCATTAGCCAGGAATCCAATGTGATGGAGGGCTTTACAGAAAAGTGGTTATGGTAGCCGACATCAATATAATCCGGCCCGGCCTTGAACGGCTGCAAGGCGTCACCGCGCGCCGCCAATCCAGCAAGCAGCAGACATGTGAGCACGGTCTTCCCGCTGCTACCATGCAGACCTCCCAGCACAATACCGCCGGGCAAACTCGTTGGGGTGGGGCTATGCATGCTCTGGTTTCCTAAAACTCGATGCCGCGCCGCGCCGACACACCCTTGTCGAAGTGATGCTTCACCTTGCGCATTTCCGTAACGACATCTGCCACTGCGATGAGTGCATCGGGCGCGTAACGACCGGTGAAAACGAGCTCCACTTGCGGAGGTCGCGCGAGCGCTAAAGACAGCGCACGCTCCAGAGGTATCAAGCCGCGATGAATGCAGTAATTAATTTCATCGACGACGACTAAGTCGTATTCACCCGAGCAAAGCACTGTTTGGAGGACATCCATTTCTGTTGCCAATGCGACGGTCATCGCTTCGACGTGTTCGGGGATATGCTTGCTACGCGAAAGAATCCAATCCTGCTCGACATTGCGGTAAGTAAGATTGGGATGAAGCGTCGGGCACAAAGCCAGCTCCCCAGTTTTCCATCGGGGCTTCATCATCCGCAAATAGTAGACGTGGAAACCACAGCCCAAAGCACGGAGCATGAGTCCCATAGAAGCGGTGCTCTTACCCTTTCCTTCCCCAGTGTATATCTGAAAAGCACCCTGCTTAAGGCGTTGATTTTGTTCCATAAATAATTTGCCCTTGAAGCTTCACCGGAGCCGGCGAAGGTTGCAGGACATACTCCTGCTTGAGTGCCGGTGCTCTAAGGTTGAATTCGCTGATATTCGGCCCCTCAAACCCGCTGGAAGGGCGTGTTGATTGGTCACGCTTGGCAACGTAGAGCCCTAATAGAATGACACAAAGAAACGCCACACCCCAAAACCAGCGCAGTACTCTCAGGATGTCGCGAGGTTCTGGCGGTTGCCCATTTTTATTGAAAATCGGTCCCTGAGCCGGAATGCCATCATAGAAATTTAAGCCTCCGAGCCGAAGGTTTAGAGCCCAAGCTGCAGCCGCCTCACCCCAACCTGCGTTCGGACTCGAATGCTTGGCTGCGTCCTCCATCACTGCGATGGCGTAACGAAAGCCACGCGGCAGCAGAGAAAAAAGCGCACATAACCTCGCAGGGATAAAAGTCAGTGCGTCGTCTGTGAGCGCGGAAAACTTACCGAACAATTCGTAGCGTTCATTTCTGTGCCCCACCATGGAATCGAGAGTATTTGCGCAGCGATACAAGAGAGCGCCGGGCACACCGCCAACCACTGCCCAGAAAAGTGGAGCAACAAACCCGTCTGTGGCGCTTTCAGCCACGGCTTCCACCGTTGCGCGGGAGACTCCCTGCACATCGAGGTCCACGGTATCTCTACCAACCAAAAAACCAACACGGCGTCGGCTCTCCTCCAAATCACCAAGGACAAGAGGAACAGCCACCGCCCTTGCATGGCCATCAAGATCCCGTGCAGCGACGGTCTGGTAGATAACTAATATATCAAAAATCCATGCAATCGTTGGGCTTATTGCTCCTAAAATCTGTCGCATTACTGCGTACGCCGCCAACATTCCACCACAAACAGAAAGCCAGAAACACACACCAGCTGGGACATTACGGCCCATCGCGCTGGACCAAAATTTTTCAAGTGCCGCTGCCATGTAGCCAGCCAAGCGGGTAAGATGCGGCCAACCACGCGGATCCCCGAGTAAGAGATCGAGCCCAACAGCAGCCAGAAATTGAAATAAATCAATCTGCCACATAACGCCAGAGGTCCTCCAGATTCAGGTGCTCTTCAATCAAATCAGCCATGCCGTTGTATAATGTCTCGCGTTGAGTACGAAACGCAACCGGCGACGCTCGGTGCCCCAAAAATCCGACGCTCTGCGTGGCGGCAAGGCGTATACGCGCCGACTCAAACACACCGTGTAAGTAAGTGCCCCAGACCATTTTGTGCCGCACCCCTTCAGCCCGCTCTGCGCCTTCTTCCAAAACAGTAAGGAGCGGAGAAACGGCTTGTGACGCGGTCGAACGGCCCATGTGAATTTCATACGCATCCCACACCTCATCCTCGAATCGGACTTTCACGGTGCCCAATTGCTTCTCTTCAAAAAATAGGGTGTCCACTGGTAACAGCCCGAGCCCAAGCATCTCTCCTCTCTCGCCTGCAATACCATTAGGGTCTGAAAGATATTGGCCCAACATTTGAAAACCGCCGCAAATGCCGATGATAAGCGCGCCACGTTGGTGGGCAGCAAGGACGGCATCGGCCATGCCAGAGGATCGCAGCCAAGCCAGATCGGCGAGTGTGTTTTTACTACCCGGAAGCACCACAATTCTAGCATTGGAAAGAGAATTGGGTTGGCTGACCCACTCTACACGCACGCCCTCATCAAGCTGCCATGGATTCGTGTCCTGAGAGTTGGATAGATGGGGGAACCTCACCCAATGAATGGGCTCTCCATGAATGCTTGCCACGGGTTCCTCCGAGAGACTGTCTTCATTTTCCGGCTGTAGATGAGCTGCATAGGGAAGCGTGCCGAAAAATGGGGCACCGAAATGAGGAGCAAAATGGTGCTCAGCATCAGCAAAAAGAGAAAGATCACCCCTAAACTTGTTCACGATTAGCCCTGCGCATCGTTGGCGGTCAGAGCCCTGCAGCAAACCCCACGTACCAGCAACCTGTGCAAATACGCCACCCCTCTCGATGTCGGCCACCAGCAACCAGCGTCCGTCAAGCTGACGCACAGGCCACAAATTAACCAAGTCGCGCTGCATCAAGTTGAGCTCAACGGGACTACCCGCACCCTCCAAGATTAGCGCATCACAGCGCCCTTCCCAATAACTCAAACTTTCGGTCACAACGGGCCATAAACTCTCTATGGTTTCATAATACTCCCTCGCCTTGATATGGCCCCGCGCCCGCCCCAAAACCACAAGCTGCGACCCGGAGGTCCCTGAAGGCTTCAGCAAAATTGGGTTCATTCTCACCGAGGGCGGCAGGCCGCAAGCCTCCGCTTGGACCGCCTGCGCACGGCCTATCTCGCCTCCGTCCAGAGTGACGGCCGAGTTGTTCGACATATTTTGCGCCTTAAACGGAGCAACACGCACCCCGCGCCTTCTCAGCCAGGCGCATAGAGCCGTCGCAACCCAACTCTTTCCGCTATTGGACGAAGTGCCCAGAACGCTGATAGCACGCATCTGCTTTTTCTTGAGAGTTTTGCGAGGAGAATGGAGGGCTTTCGAGAGGTTATGGAGCGAGTCAATGAGTCGGTCGTTTTCCAGAGTTGTGCGCACCGCCACGCGAAAATAACGTTCGGCCTCCAGCTCAAGAAATCCGACACACTCCCGAATGAGAATACCTTGCCGCCCCAGAGCCTCAGCAAGGTTTCTCGCGTTGAGTCCCCTAGTTTCGACCAGTAAAAAGTTGGCGTCCGAGGCAAGAGGAAAAAGGCTGGGGAGGGAGGACAGAGCCGTTGATAAACGTTCGCGCTCCGGTGCGAGGGTACGCAAGCTTTCGCGAACCGCGGCGAGGGTCGGTTTGTTTAGATGTGCATTTGCCCAAGACTCCGCGACGCCACAAAGCGGCCATGGCGGCTGCATTGCGCGAAGTTGGGCGAGCCAAGAAAGATTAGCCGTCACTAAAAATCCTAGACGCAACCCTGGAACGCTCCAACTTTTGGTGAGCGCGCGCAATACGATTACATTGGGAAGACGCTCAATGTTGGGAAGCAAGGAATGGCGTTCCGGCTCCGGCACAAATTCGATAAACGCTTCGTCAATAATCCAATGCAGGTGCGAAAGTGCGGGATGTAAAACAACCTCTACAAGGTTTGTAAAGAGACGCCCCGTGGGATTATTGGGGTTACCTAGTATCACGACATCCACAGATAGAGCCCACTGGACGAATTGCTCCGTATCCGGGGGATTTGGAAAAAGGGAACAGGTTCTTATTTCAAGACCCGCTGACAAGCAGGCCCGACTATAATCCGCGAAAGCGGGTGCAAATAGAAGCGCACGCTTTTGAGTAAAGGGACGTACTGCGAGATAAAGGCCCTCGATGGCTCCCGCAGTAG
>Ga0209597_1002120_pt1 | contig 12731 bp, 13 predicted proteins | sample M_140625_MF_Meta_FD_187316 | JGI IMG/M metagenome (GOLD analysis project Ga0209597, IMG submission 187316) | Freshwater microbial communities from Lake Montjoie, Canada to study carbon cycling - M_140625_MF_MetaG (SPAdes) (version 2) | ecosystem: Environmental > Aquatic > Freshwater > Lake...
CAACCCCTCACTGGAGATTTGAAAAAACGGGCTCGGGTTGTTTCCTGAGGGGACAGGCGAGAGGATTGCCCGGGGATATTAAATCATTCTTCAGGGCGGATTTTAACACGCCCGATACTGAATGAAAAATGACTCTGGGGATCTGAAGCGGAAGATGGCTCTTACCACGGGCGGGTGGCTTTGAGGTGGTTTTTTCCACGGGGAGACGCTTCATGTGCCACCCCGGCGCGCACCTTGAGGCGGAATGGCTCCTCGATTTCGGGCGACGGCGGCGCGGCAGGCGTGGGAGTGGCAGGCGTGGGAGCGGGCGGCCCCTCTGGGAGGGCGGCCAGGGTCGCCCCGATCACGCTGAGCAATTCGCTCCGGCCCTGGCCGCGGGCGGCGGAACAGGTGAACACCGCCGGCGGTTGCTGGAACCAAGGGGCCACGCGCTCCCTGAACGCCGCGATATTGCCCTCCACTGCGGCCGCCGGGCACTTGTCCGTCTTGGTGAACACCAGCACGAACGGCACCGCATTGCGCGCAAGCCACTCGATGAAATCGACATCAATATCCTGCGGTTCCAGCCCGGAATCCAAGAGCGCAAACACGCAGCAGAGATTCGGACGGTGCTTCAGATAGCGCGTCACCGCCTGATTGAACCGCTTGCTGTCCCTCTTGGCCCCTGCAGCAAAACCATACCCTGGCAGGTCCACCAGTCGCCAGGTTTTGCTCATCCTGAAAAAATTGATGAGTTTGGTGAACCCCGGTGTGGGAGAGACGCGGGCGAGCCCGTCCTGACCGGCCAGCATATTCAGCAGCGAGGACTTGCCCACATTTGAGCGGCCGATGAAGGCGAATTCCGGCAGTGACTCGTCGGGACACGACTCCAGACTGGACGCGCTGCACTCAAAGATGGCGGATGAAATGTTCATGGTGAAAAGAGCCCGCACACTCTCGCAGCTTAACCGCGCCACTGAAATCCCTAATTTCACTCTCGTCAGACGCGACCCAAACCCGGCGTGCCGGAGGATGGGGAGAGATCCGGGTTGCCGCGGCGGCGGGGGCGGGGGCGCAGACCCTCGGGAAACCAGCTTGATTTCCCAAAAAATGCGGCGAAGATGGCCTGCATGGCCTTACCAACCGAACCCGTCACGCTCAGCGTGGAGCAGATCCGGGAACTGAACCAAAAGCTTTCCACCCTGCGCCACGATGTGAACGGCAAACTGGGCCTCATCACGCTCGCGCTGGGGGCCCTGCAGCTCAAGCCCGAAGACGGGAAACGGTGGATGAGCATCATGGGCGAGCAACCGCAAAAAATCGTCGCCGACCTTACACAGTTTTCCGCTGAAATTGAAGCCGCGCTGCGGATCACCCGACCCTGACCCGGTGCCGCCCCTGCGCCCGCTGCTTTTGATTTTGGCTTCGGCGCACTTCTCCGGCACACTCGCGGCATGGAACGGACTGAAGCCGAATTGATTGCCGCGGTGCTGAAAGGCGACGCTGCCAGCTTCGAGCCTCTGGTCCTGAAATATTCTCCGCGCGTCTTCGCCACCGCGCGGCGTTATGCCCGGCGAGAGAGCGAGGTTGAGGACATCGCCCAGGAGGTCTGGCTCAAGGCGTTTTCCAAGCTTCCGGGGTTCCGGGGCGAGGCGCCCTTTGAACACTGGCTCATGCGCATGACGGTGCGGACCTGCTACGATTTTTTGCGCGGGCACCAGCGCAACCGCGAATCCTCCTTTTCCGAATTGAGCGAACCGGAATCCGACTGGCTCGAGAGGTTTGTGACCCAGCCTGAAACCCTTATGGACAACGCCGACGCGGCGCGATTGCTGATCGGGCGCGTGCTGGAAAAATTATCGCCCTCGGCGCGACTGGTCATTACCCTGCTTGAAATTGAGGACCGCTCAGTGAAGGAAATTGCCGCAATTACCGGCTGGTCGGTGCCTCTGGTGAAGGTGCGCGCCTTCCGGGCCCGGGCCGAAATGAGAAAGATTATAGCAAAAATGGCCCAGGACAAGTACCTGTAACCCGCCACCCACCGACCACGTCTAAATTGTCACAACCGTTATGAACATAGCCGAACTGCATAGGAAGCTGATCGCCGTCGCCCGCGCCAATCCGCCGGGTGATCAGGTGCCCTATGCCTTTGAAAAACGCGTCACCGCCCTGCTGGCTGCGCGCGCCCTCCGTGAAAACATGAGCCTGTGGATTTACGGTCTCTGGCGCGCGGCCGTCTCCTGTGTTGCCATCACCCTGCTGCTCGGGGTTTGGGCAGCCCTTCAGCCAGCGACCCCGGCTGTCACGGGCGACGATCTCTCGCAGAATTTCGAGAACACCCTGCTGGCGGCGGTGGATCAAACCGACCCTGCACCGTGAACTACTGGAAAGTCATTCTGGCGACGGCGGTGATTTTTGGCGCGGGGGTTTTGACCGGCGGGCTTCTGGTGGATCATGTTGCCCATTCTCACCCGAAGAATCCGCATCGCGCTCAGGCGACTCCATCCGACCGGCCGGCCACCAATGCGGCCGCGCCGGTCCCCCAGGATTATCCCATGCCGCGCATGGCCCGAGAGATGGGTAAAGAGTTTGTCCAGCAACTCAACGAAAAGCTCCAACTCACCCCGGACCAAAGGTTGAAAATTGAGAAAATCATCGCCGCCGGCCAGAATCAAAATCACGAAATCTGGACCAATGTCACCCCCAAGCTGCGCGCGGTGATGCAGGAAGTGAACCAGCAGATCCGCGCGGAACTCACCCCCGGCCAGCTGGCGCCATTTGAGGATTTGGTGAAACGTCCCGTGCGCCGCGGGTCGAGCACCAACTCCGCGGCGGTGCTCCGGCCAGCCACCAACGCGCTTACGCCCGGCGCGCCCCGGCCCTGAGTCAGGCCTCGGCCAGCAGCCCGGTAATCTTTGTCCGCAGCTCCCGTGTCACCGAATCCACCGAACGGTTCCCGTCCATGATGGTGAACCCGTAGGTCTTCTGCAGCTGCCGGAAGGCCAGCTGCATGGCAGTCTGATATTTCAAAAAGCTGTCAAATACATCGCGCGATAATCCCAGATCCATGCCGCTTTCCCAGTAGTCCAGCGTCGCGCTTTTGGCGAGATTGCGCTGCACGAGCTCCTGGGCTTCCACAGAAAGGTAGAAAACCGCATCCGGCTCCAGAGCGATGCCGTAAAGGTTTTTCAGCCACGCCCCATTCATGCCGCGCACCATGTCGCGCGCCATCAGCGTGTAAATATAGCGGTCGGCTAGGACGATGAAGCCCGCCCGCAACGCCGGGATGATGATGTTCTCCAGCTGGTCGGCGAAGTCCGTCGCGTAGAACAGGCTCAGGGTCGAGCGGCTCAAGATGTTGCCGGCCTGGGCCCGATCCAGCTCCTCGCTGACAAGGGTCGAACGCTTCAGGCCGACCTGCACCGTCGGGTGACCGCCGGTCTCCAGCCATTCCACCAGCCGGGCGATCTGGGTGGACCGCCCCGAACCATCCGCCCCCTCGATGGCGATCAATTTGCCCTGCAGCTCCTCCAGTCGGACGCCGGGGATGCCGTGGCCGTAAAAGCGACGCCCGGTTTTTTTCGGGTTATTTTTTTTCATGCCGCCATGTCCTCTCCGACCTCCGTCGTCCTGCCCTCCGCCCGAACCGCCGGCGGCAGCGGCAGCGGGCTGCGGCGCTTGAATTTTGCCAGCGCAATCTTTTCTGCCACCAGCTTCCTCACCAGCACCTGCTGCTTCTCCACGTTTTGGTTCGCGTCCATGACCATGAACTTGAATTCGCCGCTCATCGCCATGTATTGCTCCAGGATGCGGCCCTGGAAAATGCGGAAGCTTTCATAGGGATCCGACGAGAGCCGCAGATCCATCCCCGCCTCGAAAAACTTCAGCTTCGGCCGGCCGTCCAGAATCCGCTGCAGCGACACTTCCAGATCCGCCTTGAAGAAAAACGTGAGGTCCGGCAGCGCGGCGAAATCATACAGCCCGCGCACCCAGTCCGGCGGACAGCCGCGCGTGACGTCGCGCGCAAACGCCGTGAAAATGTACCGGTCGCAGAGCACCACGTAGCCCGCGCGCAACAACGGCAGCAGGTGGCGCTCGTATCGGTCGGCAAAATCCGTCGCATGAATCAGGCTGAAGGTCGTGGGGGTAAGCAGTTCACGTTTTTTGCCCTTGCTGGTGGCAGATTTGACCAGCTCGGAGGAGTTCCATTCGCTGAAATAGACTTTGATGCCCTCGGCTTCGAGCCAGCGCTTGAGTAGATAGATTTGAGTGGACTTGCCGGAACCATCCAAGCCCTCGACGGCAATGAGTCGCCCCGGAAAATTGAGTTCTGCAAAAGTTTTCATCGTCCGCTTCTCCCCAAAGTGTCCCGCAAGTCGCCCCGAGCCACAAGCGCAACTTGGCCCGGAACGCCGTTTTATCGGCAGCCGGGCGGGTCTGCGCAACGTTGCTCAGGGCAGATGGAAAGGGGCAATCTGGACGGGCCCCGCCTCGATCCTTGGGCGTTTGGCAAGAGGGCGTGAGGCAATTTTCTGAGAGCGAGTAAGTTTCCTCGCTCTTTAATTGAAAGCCGCCCCTTATTCAGAAGGACTGTTCCGGGGCGCGCCGGGAACCGAAAATATCCCGCCTTTCGCTGGATCCAAGCCAGTCGCCGTGCCGCCCGCAACGCCCCGCTTCCCCTCGCCGCAGTGCAATGAAGTATTTCGTCCGGAGCCCCGGTCAGATTTCCGTTTGACTTGGAACGCATCCCGCCCATAATCCGTCATCCGCTATCTATGGCCAAACTTGTTATCCAAAACCAAGGCATGACGGGTCGCGTGTGCGAGCTGCACACGGATCGCACCACCATCGGTCGGGTGGAGGATAACACATTCCAAATCGCCGATTCCTCCGTCTCCAGCCATCACTGCGAGGTGCATTTGCGCGGCAGCGATATTTTCATCCGCGACCTGAATTCCACCAACGGTTCCTTCATTAACGGCAATAAAATAGAGGAAAGCCTCCTGAAAACCGGCCAGACACTGCGCCTGGGACAGGTGGAATTGAAGCTGGAATCCGAAGGAGCCCCCGCCCCCGCCCCGTCGCCCGCGTCCGGGGAGAACATTTCGGTCAGGAAATCGGTGGATGCCACTCTGCTGATTCCCCGCGGAGTCACCCTGAATCAACTTGAGCAGGGCGGCACCCGGGTGACGGGATTCGACACCAACGCCGCTTTTTCCAAAAAGACCAACCGAGTCAATAAGTACTTCCTCATCCTCGGCATCATTGTGGCCGTCGTGTTCATCGTCTTGCTGGTGTTCTCCCTCAGCAAGGTCAATCCGAGCCACTGATCGGGCCGAGGGCGCCGGTTTTTCATCCCGTGCCACTCCTGTGACTTCGGGCCAATGGGCGGGCGGATTTTTCCCCGGTTTTTGTGGCGGCAGGCCTCCTTACCTGACGTGGGACCGGCGCGTCCCGCCCAGTGGAAATAGCCTCGCGCCCGTCCAACGCGCGCGAGACATCCGCCCGCTCCCGAATTCGTGCGCGCCGGAGGACTTGCGGTAAAATGCCGCCCTATCCGCGGGCTGGGATCCCTCCGCCACATTTTCAGAAAGCCTCTTAAATCCAACTTTACAAACCACCCCCGTTTTGCGAGAATATTAATATGATTTGGAAAAAATTCCTGCCGTTTTTATCGCTGGTGACCTTGCTGGTGCTGACCGGTTGTTCGACGACCTTCACGCGCCTGACCCCGCTCCAGCAGGCGCGGAACGAAAACAATCTGTATCCCGTGGAAGTCATGTTTAATTCCACCCAGCAATCGCTCCGCTGGGACAGCATCAAGCCCTACGTGCTGGTCAACGGGGAGCTATATCCGTTGCGGCCGGTGCCGGTCGTTCTCAACCGCTGGGAAGGCCTCATACCTGTGCCGACGACGGCCAGCAGCGCGAATTATCGCTTTAAGTTCGAATACCTCTACAATCAGGTCGGCGCCGGACCCAAATCCGCCAGTTCCCTGTCACCGGTCTATCAGCTGAAGATTGCAGAGTAGTCCCTAGCCCATTCTGCACAAAAGCATTCCTAGGGTGCATAGTTCTGAATACCCCGACCTGTCCGGAGCCAAAACTCCGGCTTTTGATGCCAGCTTTTTCCCCTCAGGGTTCTGTGGAGACCCCACCGCGAACGGCCCCTATGAGCGGTTATTTCAGGACCGATATGTTCAGAATCTCGAAAGTCACATCCTGAAAACGGTCTGCTAGGGCGCTCCGTTGCCATCCATCGGCAAGATGGGCTTCCCGTTGTCGCCGTTCCGCGGCAGGCAACCGTTTAAACTTCACTTCGGAAACCACCATTTGTTCCGCCTGCTCCGCGCGAGCGGGGACAGCGCACGCTGTCACTTCCATTTTTTGCAAAGGCTCGCTTTGGAATTCGGGCTTATTCCTTCTGGGAGGGATAGGGCCTCATGGGAGGGACAGGGGCGGGCGATACAAATGAAGCCGCGCGGCTCTCTTGGCAAGTTCGCGGGAATCGCCCGATTTCATCGGACGATTCCCGGACCTACCGCTTAGAGTTCGGATTCAGGGCTGTTGGTGCTGCCTGCCGGCGCGGCTCCAGCGGCGGGAACGGTGAGCGGGGCGGCGGGGGCCACAGCGGCGCCGTTTTTATTCGCTTTGGCGGCAGCCCGGGCGGCGGCTTTTGCGTCCTTTTCGTCCTGCAGCTTCAGCAGCCGTTCCTCGGCCTGAACCTGCTTGAGCTCGGCCTTGGTGTCCTCGGCTTCGGCATGGGCGATGCCCGGCAGACGGGACTGCTCTTTCTTGGCCTGGAGCGCCGCGAGTTCCGGAGTCTTCAAAACGGTCGGGCGCATCAGCACCAGGAGTTCCTGACGCGATTTGTCGCTCGAGCGCGAGCTGAACAGGGCGCCCAGCAGCGGAATATCCTGCAGCAGCGGCACCCCGCTCTTGTTAAAGCTTTTTGAGGAATAGATGGCGCCGCCGAGAATGATGCTGTCCCGGTCTTTGACTGCCACATTGGACGATAGGGTCTTTTTGGAGGTATTGGGAACGGGATTGTTGTCGATTGTTGTGTAGCCTGAAATGTTATCAATTTCCTCGGTGATCTGCATCACCACCAGACCGTCGGGATTGATGAACGGCGTGACCTCCAGCGAGACACCGACCGAAAGCTGGGAATAGGACGAGCCAATGCCGGTGGTGCCGCCATTGTAGGTGCTGGTCACATAGGGGACTGTGTTACCCACAAAGAACGAGGCGGGCTGCGCCTGAAAGGTCTGAATCCGCGGCTTCTGGATGATGGTGATGCTGTCATCGGACGCGGCTGCCTGCAGCGCCACGTCATAGTCGGTTCCCATGATCTGCCCAAAATAACTCAAACCGCTCGACAGCGCGGCGTTCGTGCCATTGGCAACTATTCCATTGGTCACAAAATTAAAGAAGGACTGGCCGTTGTTGTAACCGCCCGCGCCTTGAAAGTTGGGTGATCCTGTAATCGCGCTCGGCTTTTGGATGGCGGAGACCCCGAGATTCCACTTGTTGCCCAAGGACACCTCCATGATGACGGATTCGATGAGCACTTGGGAAAGCAGGACGTCGAGTTTTTCAACGACATTCTTGATGCTGGCCATGTCCTGGCGGGTGGCGAAAATCAGGAGCGAATTGCTCCGCTGATCGGCGATGATTTTGGTCTGGCCGAACACTTGAATGGCGTCCGCCTGGGCGCCGCCCGGAGTGGAGGCGCGCTGGATGATGGATTGCAGTCGGGACTGAAAGGACGAAGCGCCCCCTGGGGTGCTGCCGGGGGCGGTCGCCCCGAAGCCGCGGGTATTACCAGCCGAGCCGAGTCCTCCACCTTGGACGCCTCCCATGGTATTTCCCCCAAATCCATTGTTGCCCCCAAACCCGCTGACGCCCCCCCCGGTGGTGCGCGCTCCGCCGGCGGCGGCGGACGAGGCGCCGAAACTGACCGTGCTCCCGCTGCCGCTGCCCCCGAGGCTGTTCAAGGCGCTGGCAATGTCATCAGCCAGCGCGTATTTGATCGGGATGACTTCGGAGATGTATTCGGCGGGGACGGAGATGTCCACCCGATCGATCATCTGCAGCATGCGCTTCACGTTTTCCGCATTGTCCCTCAGCACGATGATGCCGTTGGCGTCAATGGGCAGAATCGAGTTGGGCAGCTTGGAAAACGGCGTGATGATGGGGACCACTTCGGTGGGCTTGAGATTCTTCAACTGGACGATGTGCGTCACGTAGGTTCCCAAATCCGGCAGCTTGGCGGCGGACGCATCATTAAACTCCGCCCCAGCGGTATTCGCCTGATCAATCGGCAGCACCTTCACGAATTTATCCCCGATGTTGACGACGGAAATCCCGTTGAGAGAGAGCACCGCCTGGAGGGCTTGGATGGCCTCGCTCTTGGTCAGCGGCGTCTCGGTTTTCAAAACGATCGATGCGGCGGGGAGGCCAGCCCGCAGCAGGGTGCGCCCCACCAGCTTGGCGTAGACCTCCAGCACCTGGCCCACCTCCACCCCCTGGAAATTAATGTTGCCAGCCGGAATCATTTCCTCCCCCGCATCCTCCGCCGCTGCCGAGGCCGCGGAACCCGCAGGAATCCCCGGAGCAGGCGCACCGCCCGGGGCTGGAAGCACGGGCGAAATGGATGGCACGGATGAGAGTGTGGACGCCGGAGCATTGGTGGTGGCCGGAGTGGGGAAGGCGACTCGGCGCATGCGGGTCGGGGCCTGGCGCACGGCCCCCGGCGTCTGCGCCCACAGCTCGACACCGGTTAGAAAGAGGATCAGGACGAAAGCGGTTGTTTTCATTTTGCCTTTGCGGTTGCGGGTTTCAAATTAGCGGGCGCGGCGTTTTTCTGGTAGCTGGCCACGAGCCGGATGTTGGCGTTGAGATTTTGACGGGGGGCGTCCGGCTGCAATTCCAGGTCGCGCACGCGGATGGCCGAGGCGCCGGAGCCGAGCTTGTAAAGGAAATCCACCAGCTGCCGGTCATTGGCGAGCACGACGATGTTCTGGATCTGCTCGACGAAAAACGCGTCATTTGTGCGCGTCATCTGGCGCGAGGTGTTGATGATAGCGACGCCGCTCTGTGCGGACTGGGACTGGATGGTGCGCATCATATTGACCGATTGATCCTCGGGCGCGACGAATTCCCCGGCGCTCTGCAGGCTTTTCACCTGCGCCTCATAGGTCGGCTGCTGGGCGATGGTCGTCTGGTAAAGTTTCAACTTTCGCTGGGCGTCCTCCCCGCGGCGGCTCAGGTTGCCCCAGTCGGAAAAATGGGGCCAGATGAAGACATAATTCAGCACGAGGACAAGAATCACGAGGACGCCGATGGCCAGGCGCCGCTCCAGCGGGCGTAATTGGGCGAAATATTTTTTCATCGCTTTTCCTCCTCGGCGCGCCGGAGCTCCAGGCTGAAATTCCATGTCACCTGCCCGCCGTTCTGCCGGTAGCTCAACGGGTCGCCGCCCGCGGTAAGAAACATCGGCTGGTCGCTCACCTTGGTCTTGCGCAGCGCATCATAAAAATCGGTGATGGTCGTGATCTGATCCGGCGTGACCGTGCCGTTGAGCGCCAGCTTATGGCCATCGCCAAAGCTAAACCGCTGCAGGGAGATCCCGGCGGGCAGATTTTCCGAGACAATCTTCCAGCAGTCCAGCGCCGCGTATTTCAGATCCTGCCGATCCTTAAGCACGTCGTAGCGCGCCTTGAGCAGCAGGGTGTTGGTGTAACTGCCGCTGATGCCCGACACCTGCCGCTCCACGCGGCGCGTTTGATATCCCAGCACGCCCGTGGCACAAAAATAAATCACCACTGCGATCGCATAGAGTACGCCCGTCGCGATCAGGCCGCGCAGCCACAGCCGGTCCACAAACTGCTGATGGTAGCGCGCGGAAAAGTCCGCCGGCAGCAGCGCCGGCTGGCTGGCGTCCGCCGCCACCGCGCGGCGCGCCGTGCGGGCCGCCAGCGCCGGGGCGGGCAGCGGAGCGATTTCCTCCACGGGTTCGCCCAGCCCGTCGCGCAAAAATGCCTCCCATTCACCCGCCAAGGCGCCTTCGGCCACCAGATGCCAGGTCGGCGGGCTGCTCAGCCAGCCCTCCAGTTCGCCCGCCCAGACCAGCTGGGTGATCTGGGCCTGCAGGCTTTTTGCCCGATCGCCCTCGGCGGGCAGCACCAGATAGCTTAAACTTCTCAGCGCCCCGCCGTACCACCAGGCCACCAGCGCAGTGTTCTGGCCGTTCAGCAACGCCGGATAAATCCAAGCGCCCGAGTCGGTCGCAACGGTTTCCGCCAGCTGATCCAGCAGCGGCACCTCCAGCCGGTCGGCCAGATATCCCGCCGCTTCCAGCCGGCCTAGGAACTCCTCCACCACGCTCCGCTGGACGATGACCACGATGACGGTCTGCAGATTTTCGGCCGGGGCCTGGGGCAGCAACTGGAGTGTCCAGACAATCTGGGCGACGGGGACCGGCGACAGTTTCTCCAGCTGGAGCTCCACCATGGAGAGGGTTTCTCCAAAGCTGCTCTTGGGCAGTTCAAGGACGCGCAGGAAGACGTTTTCCGGCGGCAGCCAGGCGACATTCAGTTTTTTATTCCAGAGCGAAGTCCAGGACTTGTCCGCCAGACCGGAAGTGACCGCCGCCCCCGCCGGGGTGCTGGCCTCGCGGCTCTGCGCGCCGGTGCTCGCGTCGAACTGCCAGAGGCGGTTCGCGTCAGGCGCCGGATGCAGGAGGGTGCAAGAATGCCAGCGGGACATGATTCAAATAGGGAAATACCGTTTCATTGGCGGGAAATGAATTGGGTTTGCTCGCCGCCCGCCAGCGCCTCCAGATGTTCCTCCATCTGCGTCACCCGCAGAACCTCCTCAATGGTCGTCTCACCGCCCTTGACCTTGATCCAGCCGTCGTCGCGCAGCGTCCGCATCCCGCCCTCGATCGCGCGCTGGGCGATGGCCGTGGCGGAGGAACGGTTCATGATCAGCGGGCGGATGGCCTCGTTGACCACCAGTAGCTCGTAGATACCTTTGCGTCCCTGATACCCCTGCTGGCGGCAGTGCTCGCACCCGGCCCCGTGCCAGACTTTTGCCGACGCGATGTCCGCCGCCGGGAAACCGATGCGCTTCAGGTAATCCCGCTCCACCACCTGCTCTGTCTTGCAATGCTTGCAAATGGTGCGGACCAGGCGCTGGGCCATGACGGCCTCCACAGAAGAAGCCACCAGAAACGGCTCGATTCCCATGTCGATCAGCCGGGTGAAGGCGCTGGGCGCATCATTCGTGTGCAGCGTGCTGAAAACCAGATGGCCGGTCAGCGACGCGCGGATGGCGATTTCCGCCGTCTCCTGGTCGCGAATTTCCCCGATCATCACCACGTTCGGATCCTGCCGCAAAATATGGCGCAACCCCATCGCAAAGGTCAGCCCAATGTCCGAACGCACGGCAATCTGGTTGATGCCCTTGAGCTCGTATTCCACCGGCTCCTCAATCGTGATGATCCGTTTCGTGACCGAGTTGATGGAGCTGAGAAAGGCGTAGAGCGAGGTGGATTTGCCGGACCCGGTGGGCCCGGTGACGAGGAAAATCCCGTGGGGTTTGATGATGACCTCGCGGATGGCATTCTCCTCGGCCGGCGCAAACCCGAGCTTTTCCAGGCTCAGGAAAATCTTGCCGCGGGTCAGCAGACGCAGCGAGACGCTCTCGCCGTAAACCGTGGGCACAGTGGAGACGCGGATGTCGATTTCCTCGCCTTTGATGCGGACGTTGATGCGCCCGTCCTGCGGCAGGCGCTTTTCCGCAATGTTCATGCCGCTCATCACCTTGATGCGCGAAATGAGCGCGGCCTGATACCGCTTCAACTGCGGCGGCATCGGCGTCTGATGCAGGATGCCGTCGATGCGATACCGGATGCGCAACTCGTCCTCCGCCGGTTCAAAGTGGATATCCGTGGCGCGGTCCTTGAACGCTTCCCAGATGATCTGGTTGACGAATTTGATGACGCTCGCCTCTTGGTCGTCCTCCGTGATTTCCTTGTCGATGGCCAGATCCAGGTCCATGGGCTCGGCCTCGCCCATTTCATCGAGCGTTTCTGCGCCGACGCCGTAATATTTTTTAAGCGCCTTTTCGATCTCCGGCTTCGGCGCCAGAGCGAACTGCACCGGCATGTGAGCGTCAAATTTCACCGCGTTCATCATCGCCGCGTCAAACGGATCGCTCACCACGACCTGCAGCAGGCCGTTTTCCAGGGCAGTGGGCAGGACGGAATATTGAAAGGCGATTTTAGTGGAAAGCTTGTTCCGCGCCTCCGTTGCAATAGCCAGCTTGGGCAGGTCCAGATACGGCCAGTTCAGCGCCGTCGCCAGGCGCTGGATGAAAACGTCCTCCGCCACGCCCCGTTCGCGCGCCACAAACGTCAGCAGGGGCTCCGTGGAGCCGCCCTCCACGGCCGTCCGCCACGTCTTGCTCCAGTCGTCAAACTGGGCGGGCGCGGATTCGGCGACGGACGCGATCAGGTTTTTTACCGGGCTAAAGGCCATGGATTTCTTCTGGTTTAACAGCCAGAGCCATGGAAAGTTGCAGAAAATCTCACCCAACTCAACCACGAATGAAGAAACCCCGAATGGCACCCCTGCTTTTCAGGCCACCGGCAGCATGCGGGTCTCTGACCTGACAGGAATCCAGCCTTCCCCACCCGCACCGTCGTCCCTAATCGGAAATAAGACACTCGCCTTGCGATTCGTTTTC
>Ga0209597_1002124_pt1 | contig 12725 bp, 10 predicted proteins | sample M_140625_MF_Meta_FD_187316 | JGI IMG/M metagenome (GOLD analysis project Ga0209597, IMG submission 187316) | Freshwater microbial communities from Lake Montjoie, Canada to study carbon cycling - M_140625_MF_MetaG (SPAdes) (version 2) | ecosystem: Environmental > Aquatic > Freshwater > Lake...
AAGAAGGCGGTCGGGGCAAGCCCGACCGCCTTCAAATAAGCCTAGCTGACGATTAGGCTTCGACGGCCTTCTTGATCTTGGCGAAGTTCGGCATGGAGGCCGGGTCGCGCTTCACTTCGGAGTGGATTACGTTGCCGGCCTTATCGGCCACAAAGACGGAGCGCTTGGCCACGTTGAGGAGGCCGGTCTTCTCGGGGATCACGCGGGTGTCCTTGACCTTGAAGGCCTTGAGGGCGACGCGGTTGAAGTCGGAGACGAGGGTGAGGTTGATGCCGGCCTGCTTGGCCCAGGCTTCCTGCGCGAAGGGGGAGTCGACCGAGATAGCGATCACGTCGGCGCCGAGCTTCTTATACTCGTCGAGGAGGCCGGTCACCTTGCAAAGCTCGTCGGTGCAGACGCCCGTGAAGGCGAGCGGGACGAAGAGGATGACGGTCTTGCCCTTGCCGACATTGCGGCGGAGGCTGACGTCGACCAGGCCGGCGTCGGTCTTCTGCTTGAGGGAGATTTCAGGGAGAGGCTGGCCGAGTTTCAGGGGCATGGTTTAGGTGGGTAGGGGGTGCGACGCCGAAATTGGTCAAAAAACAGGGGCTTGCAAGGATGGAGGCGGCAAAATGCCGTAAATGACCCTTTTTTAACAGAGGGTAGGTCGTTTTATAAGAAAACTAGGCCGAAAGCTGATTATTCAGCATCTTTGGCTAAGCCCAACCTGCGGAACCACTTACGTTGTTTCCTGACCAGGGCCCAAGTATCGAGGTTGATGCGTTCGGCCAGGCCACTCGCCGCCACGCGTTTCCCGCCCTCCAGCCAGTCCATGACAGCCCGATAGCCCACGGCGCGAGAGGATGTCAGTTCGGGGTCAAGATTCAGCGCTAAGAGGCGTGCAGACTCCTCGATGATGCCATCACGCAGCATGGACGTAGTGCGGGAGGCGATCCGGGCCTTCAGCTCATCATCAGGGCGTTCGAGGAGTTCGCAGGTGACCGGGTGGTCGGCGAAAGGTCCGCGACGGGTCAGGAACTCGTCGCGTAGGGAGTCGAGGGTCCGGCCGGAGGCCAGGCGGCGTTCGAGGGCCTTGGCGATGCGGATGGGGTTTTGGGCATCGAGCCAGTCGGGAAGGTTTTGTCCTTCGACCTCGCGCAGGCGGATGAGCATAGCGCCCAGTCCTTGGCGCTGAAGCGTGCGGACCTCATCCGTGATAGCCTGCGGAATCTCGAGTTCGTCGGTGACTGGTCCGAAGAAGGCCGCGAGGTAAAAGCCGCTACCCCCCGTGACGAGCACCCGTTTGCCGCGGGCGTGCGCGGACGCGATGGCTGTGCGGGCCATGTCGACGTATTGCGAGACCGAGTATCGTTCCGAAGGCTCGACGAGGTCGAGGCCGTGGTGGCGGACGCGGTTTTGTTCTTCGGCGGTCGGTTTGGCCGAGCCAATGTCCATCCCCCGATACACGCAGACGGAATCGCAGGAGATGATCTCCGCATCGTGCTGTTCAGCCCAGCGCAGCGCGGTCTCCGTCTTGCCGACGGCGGTCGGCCCCGTCAGCACGTGGACTGCTGGCGCGGACGCGGTCATCAGCCTCGCTTGGCCCACTCCAGGAAGTAGGACAGCAGGATCAGCGCGGCGGGCGAAGTGAGCACCATGCTATCGATCAGGTCGAGTGCCCCGCCGATGCCGGGAATCGTCGCGCCGGAATCCTTGGCGCCGGCGAGCCGCTTGAAGACGGATTCGATCAGGTCGGAGGGGATGCTGAGCACCGCGATCGGCAGGGCCAGCACGGCGGCCTTCCACGGCACCATGAAATCGATGTTGAAGGCGTCGCGCAGCAACCAGGCGAAGAGTGCCGAAGCTCCGGCCGAAGCGGCGAGCCCTCCGATGCAGCCTTCCCAGCTCTTGGCCGGGCTGATCGTCGGCGCGATCTTATGTTTGCCAAACGGTACGCCGATGAGGAGTCCGCCGACATCGGTGAACTTCGTGGCGACGAAGACCCAGACGACGTAGTAGAGCCCGACGGACTTAGCGGTGAGCAGGTGGCCGTCCTTCATGCGCGCGATGGCGATGAGCGAAGCCAGCATGAAGGGCAGGTAGGCGAAGCCGTAAAGGGTCGGGAAGCGGCGCAGGAGGGTCGGGACCTCGCCCGGATGGCGCAGGAGCGAAAGGAGGTGGAGCCCGACGAGCAAGGCGCCGCCGGTCAGGAGGTAGTTCGCGCGAGCTTCTTCGGCGACGAGGAAGAAAAGTCCGAAGTGTAGGGCGAACCCGGCGACGATGCCGGAGACGTTGGGCCGGCCGACGCCGGGGATGGCACGGACCAGCTGGTAGAATTCATACTGCGCGGCGCAGATGATCAGCGCCAGCAGGCCGAAGGACGCCTGTTCGGCGACGGAAAAGAAACCGCCGACCCAGATGACGAGTCCGACGACGACCCAGAGGCCAATGGTGCTGAGGGCGCGGTCTTTCATGCTTGGGCGGAGGTCTGAATCTGTTCGCGGGTCTGGCCGAAGCGGCGTTCGCGCTTGGCGTATTCGGCGAGCGCGAGCTGGAGTTGGGCCTTGTCGAAGTCGGGCCAGAAGACCGAGGCGAAGACGATCTCGGCGTAGGCGGACTGGAGTAGGAGGAAATTGCTGAGGCGGAATTCGCCCGACGTGCGGATAATGAGGTCGGGGTCGGGCATGCCGGCCGTTTGCAGGCGACTCTCGACCGCGGACCAGTCGACTTCGGCGGGCGCGAGCTTCCCCGTGGCGACGTCGGCGGCGAGCGCCTGTGCGGCGGCGACGATTTCCTGGCGAGCGCCGTAGTTGAGCGCGACGACCAAGGTGAAGGCCGTATTGTCCTTGCTGGACTTGATGACGTCCTCGAGCGGGACGCGGACGAATTCAGGGAGGGCGCTGATATCGCCGATCACGCGGAGGCGGACGTTGCGTTTCTCGAGACGGGCGAGGTGTGCGCGGAGGATCCACTCGCCGAGCTTGAAAAGACCGCTGACTTCCTCGAGCGGGCGTTTCCAGTTTTCGGCCGAGAAGGCGAAGACGGTGAGCGTGCCAATCCCGCCGTCGATGCAGGCGTCGATAATCTCGATGAGCCGTTCGGCCCCGCGGCGATGACCTTCGAGCCGGGGGAGGCCTTTGGCGGCGGCCCAGCGTCCGTTGCCATCCATGATGATACCGATGTGACGCGGCGGCACGGGATTGACGGGGGCGATGGGCGCAGGGGAGGACACTTGGCCGGAGAATGTTCTACCCGACTCGACTGTGGCAACCGCGAATCAACGCTCGTCGGCCGCGACCAGGACGCCGGGGAAGCCGGCCTTGCGGGCGAGTTCGCAGACGTCGAGGAAGCTCTGCATGGTAAGGGAAGCGTCGGCCTTGATCAGGACGGGACGTGAGGAGCCGCCTTTGGCGGCGACACGGCGGAGTTCCTGCTCGAGGCCGTCGCGGGTGACCACACGACCGGCGACGACGAACACGCTGCTGCCGCGGGCGGAGACGAGTGTCACCGTCAGGGAAGTCCGGGCCATGTCGCCGGTGGCGAGCTTGGGTGTCTTCAATGTGGGCGAGACCGCGCCCGGGCGGTCATCGAAGCCGACGTACATGCCTGGGGCGAAGACGAACTCAGCGGAAAGGACATAGGTGAGCGCCGCGCAGACGAGGGCGAGAGCCAACGGCACGAAATCCAATCCCTGTTCGGCGGGGCGGACTTTTTCCAGGACTCCGAGGGGCGTCCTCATCTCAGCTCTGGCGCGGCTTCTCTTCGGGCAGCTCGTGGCGCACGAAGGTGATGATCGAGTGGGCTGCTATCTCCATCTCCGTGACGATCGAACGGACGCGGCCGACGAGGAAGTGGTGCGCCATCGCGCAGGCGGCGGCGATGACCATCGCGAAGCCCGCGGTGGCGAGGGCCGCCTGGACTTCGGTCAGCAGGCCGTTCGCGGAGGCGTAGACGCTTCCGTCGCGCAGGGCGGAGGCGAGGTTGAAGCCGGAGAAGATCGCGCCAGCGAGACCGAGTAACGGGGCAACGCGGCCGATGGAGGCGATGGTGCCGAGGCGGCGTTCGAGCACGGGGAGCTCGAGGAGGGCGGCCTCGGTGGCGGCGGCGCGCATGGCATCTTCGCCGCTGCCGGAGCGAAGCAGGGCGGCTTTCACGACGCGCGGAACGGGCCCCGGGGACTCTTCGCAAGCGGCGAGGGCTTCGAGCGGGCGACCAGCGCGCAGGTTATTACGGACGCCTTCGATGAAGTCGGAGGAAAGCACGAGGCCGCGGTGCAGGAACATCGCGCGTTCGACCACGAAGACCAGGGCGAGGAAGGCGAGCAGCAGCAGAAGCCAGACGAAGGGGCCGGCGTCAAAAGGGAAGGAGAAGCGGCTGCTCATTGGGGCTTGGGAGGATTGGACGATGAATTGCGGAGGGTCGCAAGTTTGCTTTCGGCGGTGGACTGGCCAGGCAGGCGTGACTGAGCAGAAGGCTGGCCCTGGTTGACATTGACGATGATTTTGTAGGCGGCGACGGCCTCGGCGCGATCGCCGTCCAGTTCGCAAGTCTCGGCCATGAGTAGTACGGAACGGGAGAGCCACAGGCGGCCTTCGGAGGAGAGCTTGCCGGTGGTGTCCGCGGCGGCGCGGGCGGTCGCATCGCGCAGGGCCCCCAAGGCGCGGAGCAGGATCTTGCGGGCTTCGCCCCGAGTTGTCGCCGCGTCGAGGCCTGTCTCGGTCCGCGAGCGTTCGATCAGCGTAAGCGCCCATTTGTACCATGCCTCGATCTTCATGTCGTCCGAATCCTTGGCCCAGGCTTCGGCGATGCGCTCGTAGGCGGCGGCCGCGCGGGAGACGCGCTGGCGGTCAAGCTGCCCGCTGCGGTCGCGCCACTGCTGGGCCATCCCGAAGAGGGAGTCCGCGCGGGCCATCTCGGCCTGCGGGCGGGAAGGGTCGGTCGGCTTGTCCCGAATCAGCCCCTCGAGAACGAGGAGGGATTTGTCGAACTGGCCGAGGGTGCGGAGGATCTCGGCGCGACGCAGCGACACGCGGAAGATCAAGGCGTTCTGCGGGTAGGTCGCGGTGAAGCGTTCGAGGAGCAAGACCGCGTGCGTAAGTTTATCCTCGCCGCCGGTCGGCGCCTGGAGGGCGGACTGTTCGGCGGCTTCGTAGAGTCCGAGTGCGGCGAACTCCGCAAGGTTCGCCTCGCCCTTGAATTCTTCGGCGAGGGATTCAAAGCGCGCCTGGGCTTCGGCGTTGCGACCGACGGAGGCCAGATGACGGCCTTCGACGAGGTAGGAGGCGGCGGCGGCGGGTACCTTGCCGAACTGCCGACGGAGCGCGACAAGTTCGTCGAGGCCTTTGGCGGCGCCGGCGTTGAGCGAGGTGCGTGCCTTCAGGAGCGCGGCGTGTCCGCGGAGTTCCGGCACGGCTTTGCTTAGGTCATCCGGCGTGGCACCGGAGGGGAGGCTCGAGAGCTTGCGGTCGATCTCGGCGGCGAGCTGGCTCGCTTCGGCAGGATGATTGTTCGCGATGGCGAGGAGCGCCCGCTGCCAGGTGAAGCGAAGGTCGTAATCTGCGCGCGCACCTTGGGTGAGCGGGGCGAGACGGGCCAGCAGGCGTTCGGCATCGGCCGGTCGGTGGGCTTTGCGCATGTCCTCGATAAGGCTCCAGATCGCCGACCAGATGGGTTCCTTGGTCCGGGTGCGATTGGAGCGCGCGGCTTCTTCGATTACTTCCGTGGTGCGGTTCCAGGCGCTGATCTCGTCACTCGTCTCGAGTAGGCTCAGGATGCGCTGGTGGAAGGCGTCTTCGGAGATCTTGGTGTCGGCTGCGTCCTTCTGCAGGCCGGCGTAGGCTTTTTCGGCGAGGACGAAATCCTTGGCGAGGAAGAGGCAATCGGCGGCGGCAATCCGGAGTTGAGCACGCTCGGGGTCGATGCTGCTTTCGGCCAGCGTCGTGAGATGCGTGGCGGCGAGACGATAGGACCCGTCACCCCAGGCTGCGATGGCGAGCGTACGGGTGGCTTCGCGAACGAGCGGGCTGGCCGGGACGTCCTTGAGGAGGTCTTCGGCGGCCTGGCGGGCTTTCTCGCGACTACCGGCGAAGAGCATCAGTTGGGCGCGGGCGAGGTGAATCGAATCCAGCACCTTAAGGTCGCGCGGGCAGTAGTAGGAGAGTTGCCCGGGGTTGCGGCGGAGTAGGAAGTCGTTCACCTCGTTGGCGATTGCCTTTGTGTCGATCGGCTTGGCCGGATCCGTCTCGGCTCGCGGATCGGCGGCAGCGACCAAGGCGCGCAGGGCTGTGAGGCGGATCGCGACGTTGGCGGGATTGCGCGCCGCTTCCTTGAGGCGTTCGCGACCTTCCGTCGTCTCGGCGCGGAGGATCAGGCCGGCCAGGAGGTCGGCTTCCGCTTGGCGGGCGGCGGGCAGGGTGCCGGCGGCGGCGAGGGCTTGGGCGGCGCCTTTGGCGTCCTTGAGGTGGGCGAGCGCCAGCGCGAGGTTGCGGGCGTAGTCGAAGGCGAGGGGCGTGCCTTTGGCATCGGCGGCGAGGTCGCGTAACGCCGAGACCGTCCGCTGCTCCACCTTGCCGGCGACGATCATTGCCCGGTAGCCGAGGACTTCGATGCGTTGGCGTTGTTCTTCGGAGACAGCCGTCCGCTCGATGGCTTCCTGCGCGAGGTTGATATTGAGATTGTCGCTCTCCGCTCCGGCGACCATCCACCGGAGCGCGTGGCCCCAAGCAATCTCATGGGTGGGTAGCGAGGCGATGTTCAGTTCGGCTGAAAAAGCGCGGGCGCCGTCGGTGTCGTTCTCCAGCAGAGCGATGAGTCCTTCGCGCAGCAACTTGCGGGCCGATTTAGGCAGGAACTTCACCGTCGCCTTGGCTTCGGCCGTGCGCGTGCGCTCGATGTAGGCGGCGGAAAGGCCGAGGCCGGCGAGTTCGCGCTCCTTGTCGCCGAGCTTAGGATCGGCGAGCAACTGGGCGTAGAAGCCGGAGGCCGTCGAGGAGAGTCCCGCGGCCAAGGCTTGGTCGGCTAATCCCAGCAGCGCCCGTCGGTCGGGTAGATTGCCAGGACTGACGGACGCGTTGGACGTGATCAGGTTCGGTGGGAGGTCCTGCGACACGACCTGACCCGGCAGCAAGGCGCCGAGGGCGAGGAAGGTGGCCAGGGTGAACCGTCGCATCGTCCCGACTATGGTCGGGGCGGGCCGGCGGGCAAGAGGCGAGTGCCGGCTCAGGCCTTGTCGAGACCGAAGGCCGTGTGTACGGCGCGGACGGCGGCGTCGGCCTTGGCGGGATCCAGCGCGACGGAGATCTTAATCTCGGAGGTCGTGATGAGCTCGCTGTTGATGCCAACGGAGGCGAGGGCCTTGAAGAGGGTGCCAGCGACGCCGGGGTGGGAGATCATGCCGACGCCCACGATGGAGAGCTTGGAGATCTCACCCGCGGAACGGACGGAGCCCGAGCCGAGCTTCTTGAGGGTCTGGCCGACGACGGCTTCGACGCGTGAAAATTCGGCGGTGGTCACCGAGAAGGTCAGGTTGGCTTTACCATCCTTGCCCAGGTTCTTGATGATCATGTCGACGCTGAGGCCGGCTTCGCCGAGGTCGTCGAAGAGGGCGGACAGGGCCTGCGGGTTGTCCGGCAGGTCGTTCACCGTGACGCGGGTCTGCAGGCGGTCGAGGGCGACGCCGGCGATGGCCGCGTCTTCAAGGGTCTTGTCGATGGCTTTCACGATGGTACCAGGTTGGTCGTTAAAGGAGGAACGGACCTCGAAGGGCACGTTATATTTCTGGGCGAACTCCACCGAGCGCGACTGCATGACTTTGGAGCCACTGGAAGCGAGCTCGAGCATCTCTTCGTAGGAGATCTCATGGAGCTTGCTCGCGTTGAGCACGATGCGGGGGTCGGCGGTGTAGACGCCGTCGACGTCGGTGTAGATCTGGCAGAGGTCGGCCTTAATGGAAGCGGCGACCGCGATGGCGGTGAGGTCCGAGCCGCCGCGGCCAAGGGTGGTGACTTCGCCCTGATCCGTGCAGCCCTGGAAGCCGGCGACCACGACGACTTTACCTTCGTCGAGGCGGGCGAGCAGGTCGCCGCCGGTGATGCGGGTAATGCGGGCGCGGGTGTGGATGTCGTCCGTGAAGATGCCGGCCTGGGCGCCCGTGCGGGAGACGGCGGGGACGCCGATGGCGTGGAGGGCCATGACCGTGAGGGCGATGGTTTCCTGCTCGCCGACGGCCATGAGGACGTCCATCTCGCGTTCGTCCGGTAGCTTCGAGAGGGCCTTGGCGCGGGCGATGAGGTCGTTGGTCACGCCACTGCGGGCGGAGACGACCACGACGATACGGTTGCCCTTGGACCACTGTTCCTTGATCTTGGCCGCGACGTTCTGGATGCGGTCGACAGTGCCGACGGAAGTGCCGCCGTATTTCTGGACGATGAGGGCCACCGGGAGATCAGGATTCGGGAGAGAAGATGCGGAGCACGACCGGCTCCTCGAGCACGGTCTTGAGGCGGCGCAATTCTGTCAAGACTGCGGACATCTTGCGTTCGCTGACGGGGTAGGTCGAAAGCGTCACCGTGCCGCGACCCTGGTTCGGGTGCTCGTACTGGATGACGCGCGCGATGGACACCTTGTGCTTCGAGAAGATGCGGTAGATGCCTTCGGAGACGCCGGCCTTGTCGAGCAGCGAGAGACGCAGGTAGAAGGGCGAGACGATCTCGTCGATCGAGGCCATGCGCAGGGCGCGGCCGGCCTTCTCGCGGGCGGCGAGGCCTTCGGGGGAGAGGGCCTGCGGGATCGCGCCGGTCAGGGCGGCGATGGCGTCGACGATGTCTCCGATGACGGCGGAAGCGGTGGCGTCGCCACCGGCGCCGCGTCCGGTGAGTGTGGTGGCACCGACGACGTCACCGCGGAGGGTGATGCCGTTATTGACGCCGGAGACGCGCGCGAGGATGTCGCGGTTAGGGACGAGGGAAGGATAGACGCCGACGGTCATCCAGTTGGCCTTGAAGTCGCGGCGAATGACGGCGAGGTGCTTGAGTGCGAAGCCGAAGCGGCGGGCGAAATCGATGTCGGCTGGGCCGATCTTGCGGATACCTTCGACGAGCGTGCGGGCGGGCGGCGCCCACTTACCGTGCGCGAGCCAGGCGAGAATCGAGGCCTTGTGGAAAGCATCGATACCGTCGACGTCGAGCGTCGGGTCGGCTTCGGCGTAGCCGAGTTCTTGGGCTTCCTTGAGCGCGTCGGGGAACGAGAGGCCATCTTCGCCCATGCGGGTGAGGATGTGATTACAGGTGCCGTTCAGGATGCCGACAATCAGTTCGAAGCGGTTGGCGACAAGGCCTTCGCGGATCGCCTTGATGATCGGGATACCGCCGGCGACGCTGGCTTCGAAGAGGAACTGGCCGCCATGCTGGCGGACGGCCTGCATGATCTCTGGTCCGTGCTCGCAGAGGAGGGCCTTGTTGGCGGAGACGACGACTTTGCCGAGGCGCAGGGCGCGGAGGGTGAGCTCGCGGGCTTTGGTGGTGCCGCCGATGAGTTCGCAGACCACGTGGACCTTCGGGTCGTCGATGATCTCGTTGGGGTTCTTGGTGAGCTTCGAGGCCGGAATCTTGACGGCACGCTTCTTCTTCAGGTCGCGCACGGAGGCCTTGCGGAGGTCGAGCTTCACGCCGAGGCGAGATTCGAGGTCGGCCTGCTTCTCGTGCAGGTGCTTCCAGACGCCTTGGCCGACGGTGCCGAAGCCGAGGATGCCGATACCGATGGTGCGAGGAGCGGTCATTGCGAAAAGGGTCAGGCTTTCTTGACGAAGCGGTTTTCGGTGCCGTTCAGCAGGCGACCAATGTTGGAACGGTGCGTCCAAACGTTGAAGGCGGCGATGGCCCCGGCGAACCAGAATTCGGCGGGGCTGAACGTCAGCTTAGTGAAGAGCGGCAGGACCCAGCAGGAGACCGGCAGCGAAACGCCGAGGATGATGGACGCAAGGGAAACATAGCGCGAGAGGAGGAAGACGAGGCCCCAGAGGGTCGCACCAATAAGAATCGGGAAGGGCAGAAGCACGATCAAGCCGCCGATGGTGGAGGCGACGCCCTTGCCGCCCTTGAACTTCAGGAAGCAGGAGAAGCAGTGACCGAGCAGCGTGCCGACGAAGCCAGCGACGCAGATTGTGAAGTGGATTTCGGCCGCCGCCGGAGTCTCTTCCGTGCGGAGGAGGAGATAAGGCAGTCCGGCACCGACGAAACCCTTCAAGGCGTCGAGGGCGAAGACGAGGTTGCCCGGACCCTTACCGAGCACGCGCTTGACGTTGGTGGCGCCGGGATTACCGGAGCCTTCTTTCAGGATATCGACGCCATGCTTCTTCGCCACGAGCACGGCGAAGTTGACGGAACCGAGGAGGTAGCCGAGTAGGGCGAAGATTCCGATGGCCGCGAACATCGCTTACGCTTCGAGCAGCTTGGCGCTGACGATCGCAGGATTACGGAGGATTTCCGCGATGGCGGAGGCGCCCGGTGCGGTGTCGAGCTGGTAGACGGCCAGGGCGTTGGAGCCCCCGCTGCGGCTGAGGGCCATGTTGGCGATGTTCACGTTTTCCTTGGCGAGCAGGCTGCCGAGGGCGCCGATGATACCGGGCTGATCTTGGTTCTCGATGAGCAGCAGCTTGCCTTCGGGGATGAACTCGAGGGTGCGGCCGTTGATCGACACAATGCGAGGGGACTGGGCCTTGCCGATGACGGTGCCGGCGACGGAGACAGACTTGCCGCCCGCGAGCACGGCTTCGACGAGGATGAGTTCCTTGTAGTCGGCTTCGGCGGAAGAGCGGACGGTCTGGACCTCGACGCCGAGGGCCTTGAGCTTGCCGGGAGCGTTCACGTCGGTGACGCCTTCGACGATGCCGCGCAGGTAGCCGCGCTGGATGGCGCGGGCGATGGCGTTGGCGCCCTGGTCGGAACCGGTGCCAAAGGTGGTCAGGCGAAGGGATTCGATGCGGCCGGGGGCGGCGAGCTGGCGGGCGATGGCACCGAGCTTTTGCGCGAGGGAGAGGAACGGCTTGATCGCGGCGAGCGTCTGGGAATCGACGGAAGGCAGGTTGACCGCGTTGGCGGGCGAACCGCCGCCGAGGACGGTGATGGCAGCTTCGGCGACTTCGACGCCGACGTTTTCCTGAGCTTCGGCCGTGGAGGCGCCGAGGTGAGGGGAGAGGTGGGCCTTCGGAAGGGAGCGGAGCGGGTGGTCCTTGGCGAGGGGTTCTTCGACGAACACGTCAAAGCCGCAGCCGCCGCACTTGCCTGACTTCAGGGCTTCGGTGAGAGCTGCCTCGTCGACGATACCGCCGCGGGCGCAGTTCACGATCTTCACGCCTTTCTTCATCTTGGCGAAAGCGGCTTCATCGACCATGCCTTCGGTCGCGCCCTGCTTGCCCTTCTCAATGAGGGGCATGTGGACGGTGATGTAGTCGGAGAGAGCGAAGACTTCATCGAGGGTCGCGATGGACACGCCGAGGGCCTTGGCGCGGGCTTCGGTGAGATAAGGGTCGTAGGCGACCACCTTCATGCCGAAGGCGAGGGCGCGCTTGGAGACTTCGGCGCCGATGCGGCCGAGGCCGAGCACGCCGAGGGTCTTGCCGAAGAGCTCGGAGCCCGAGAGGGTCTTGCGGTCCCACTTGCCTTCGCGCATGGACTGGACGGCTTCCGGCACCGGACGGGCGAGGGAGAGGAGGTGGGTGAAAGTGAGCTCGGCGGTCGCGACGGTGTTACCCGAAGGGGTGTTCATCACGATGACGCCACGTTCGGTGGCGGCTTCGACGTCGATGTTGTCGACGCCCACGCCGGCACGGCCGACGCAGACGAGACGATGGGCGGCGGCGAGGACTTCGCGGGTGATCTGGGTCTCGGAGCGGACCAGGATGGCGTCCACGTCCGCGACTAGGGTCAGGATCTGTTCAGGGGTGGAGCCGTAGGCTTCGACGACCTCATAGCCGGGCTGGGCTTTGAGGAGGGCGACTCCGGTGGGCGAGATCTTGTCAGCGACGAGTACCTTGGGCATGGCGATAGCGTGTAAAAGTTTGAGTGAGTCATAAATGCCCGCCCAAGGCAAAGGCAAGCACCTACCCCTGTTTGGCTGTCATAGCGGGCTCAGAGCCGGCGGTGGGCATAATCCGCCAATTCGTAACAATCCGGGCTCATTTCTTCCAGAAAACGGCAGGGATCCAACGGGCGGTAGCCTTCGCCGGAGACCGCGAAGCGGGGGGCGAAAAGGAACAGCATGTTCTCGGCCCGGGTGCAGGCGACGTAGAACAAGCGGCGCTCTTCCTCGACGTCGCCCTCGTCGATGGCGCGGGTGAGGGGCAGGAGGCCGTCGGCGCACCCGAGGAGGAAGACGATCGGGAACTCGAGGCCCTTGGACTGGTGGATGGTGGTGAGGCGGAGCATGTCCTCCTCGGGCTCGGCTTTCTTATCGGAAGATTCGCCGTTGAGGAGGGCGACCTGGGCGACGAGGTCGCCGACGTCGTCGAATTTAGAGGCGAAGCCGATGAGGCCTTGGAGATCCTGTTCGCGTTCTTTCCAGTCGGGGAAGATCGTCTTGATGAAGCCGCCGTACCAGCCCTCGATGCAGACGCGGACCGTCTCGGCGGGCGTCCGGGCGAACTTAATCGAATGCGCGTCGGAGGCGGCGACAAACAGGTCGGGCGCTGGTCCGGCAGGGCCGGGCTTGGCCTTCGCGGCTTCGAGTCCTTCGAGCATGTCCTCGAGCGT
>Ga0209597_1002127_pt1 | contig 12713 bp, 8 predicted proteins | sample M_140625_MF_Meta_FD_187316 | JGI IMG/M metagenome (GOLD analysis project Ga0209597, IMG submission 187316) | Freshwater microbial communities from Lake Montjoie, Canada to study carbon cycling - M_140625_MF_MetaG (SPAdes) (version 2) | ecosystem: Environmental > Aquatic > Freshwater > Lake...
GGCGTGCCGGCGGCGGCGCGGTCGCCTTTCGGCAACCGGGGCGGGGCGGGCAGCCAGATTGTGACCTTCGTGCCCCGACCAGGGGCGCTTTCGACGTTGATCGTACCGCCGTGAGCCTCGACGATCTTGCGGGCCGTGGGTAGGCCGAGGCCCGAGCCTCCCTGCTTCGTCGTGTAGAAGGCGCCAAACACCTTGCCGAGCGTCTCCGCATCCATGCCGGGACCGGTGTCGATCAGCTCGAGCATCACGCCGAGCCCCGCCGGCCGCGTGCGGACGACGAGCTGGCCGCCCGTCCCGTCCATCGCCTGGACGGCGTTGAGCAGCAGGTTGAGCACCGCGGAGCGGAACGTCTCACGATCGAGCCGGACCGCCGGAAGCTCGGGGTCGAGGTAGCGGACGATCTCCACGCCCGCCTCCGTGGCACGGATCGAGAAGAAATCGAGTAGCTGCTCGATCTCCGCATTGAGGCTCCCCGGCTCGAGCGTCAGCGACTCCTGGCGGGCAAAGTCGAGGAAGTCGCCGAGCAGCTTCTGGAGCCGGTCGCACTCCTGCCGCACGAGATCGATCTTCGCCTTGGCCCGGCGATCCCGCTGCTTGGTCGGCGAATCGGGGTCGGTGTTCTCGAAGTCCTCGGCGAGGAGTTCCATGTTGAGCCGAATGGTCGACAGCGGGTTGCGGATCTCGTGGGCAAGACCGCCCACGAGAGCCGCAAACTCCGCATACGTTTCAGCCCGCGAGCGGTCCTGTTCGTCGGGGGACGACATGGCCGACTCCGCTCTCAGGAGGCTCCGTGCAAGACCGTCACTCCGCCGCTGGGTTGCCCGCCGCTTCGGCCTGCTCGCGGAGCACCGCCTTGCGACTGAGCTTCACGCGATCCTGGTCGTCGACCGCGATCACCTTCACCTTCATGATGTCGCCGACCCGACAGAAATCGGCGACGCTCTTCACGAAATCGTCGGAGAGTTCGCTCACGTGGCAGAGGCCGTCCTTGCCGGGCACCAGTTCGACGAAGGCGCCGAAATCCTTGATGCTCGTGACCCGACCCTCGTAGATCCGGCCGACCTGGATCGAGGCGGTGAGGCCCTCGACCTGGGCCATGGCCGCCATCGCCCCTTCGGCGTCGTGGCTCGCCACAGTGACCGTGCCGTCGTCATCCACCTCGATGCTCGCTCCGGTGGCTTCCTGGATGGCGCGGATGGTCTTGCCGCCCGGGCCAATCAGGAGACCGATCTTCTGCGGATCGATCCGCGTCCGCAGGAGACGCGGCGCCCACGGCGAGATCTCCGGACGCGGCCGGCGGATCGCCGAGAGCATCGTCCGCAGGATCTCGAGGCGGGCCTCCCGCGACTGCCGCAGCGTGGCCTCGATGATCGCCGGCGAGATGCCGTTGATCTTGAGGTCGAGTTGGATGCCGGTGATGCCGTTCTGGGAGCCGGCGATCTTGAAGTCCATGTCGCCGTAGTGGTCTTCGTCACCGATGATGTCGGTGAGGAGCACCCAGTGCTGCTCGCTCTGCTTCACGAGGCCGACCGAGATGCCGGCGACCGGGTGAGAGATCGGCACGCCTGCGGCCATCAGGCCGAGGGTCGCGGCACAGACGCTCGCCATCGAGCTTGAGCCGTTTGACTCGAGGATGTCGGAGATCACGCGGATCGTGTACGGGAACACGTCCGGATCGGGCAGCACCGGCTTCACGCTCCGCTCGGCCAGCGCACCGTGGCCAAGCTCACGACGGCCGGGGCCGCGGATCGGACGCACCTCGCCCACCGAGAAGGAGGGGAAGTAGTAGTCGAGCATGAACTTCTTCGAATACTCGTCGATCAGGCCGTCGACCCGCTGCTCGTCCCTGCCGGTGCCGAGCGTGATGGTCACGAGCGACTGCGTTTCGCCTCGCTGGAAGAGCGCCGAGCCGTGCACCCGGGGGAGCAGATCGACCTCGCAGTGCAGCGCCCGGAGCGACTTGTGGTCGCGGCCGTCAGGACGCTTGCCCTCGAGGATCAGTTCGCGGACGGCCCGCTCCTCAAGACCATGCCAGACGTGCGAGAAGTCGGCATCGCTGATGCCGCCGGCCTCGCCGGGCTTGAAGCCAAAGGCCGGCTCCGACGGTGCCACGGCCGCCTTGGCCTTCTCCTTGAGCGCCTTCACGGCCTGGCCACGTTCCTGCTTGCCCATGATCGCCTTGGCGGCCTTGAGCTCGCCGAGGTAGTCGCGGGTGAGGCGGTCACGCAGCGCCGAGTAGTCGGCGAGGACATATTCCTTCTTCGGCTTGCCCGCCGTGCGGATGAGTTCCTCCTGCATCTCGCAGATCACGCGGATGATGCGGTGGGCCTCCTCCAGCGCCTGGAGCATCCGGTCTTCGGGCATTTCGCGGGCGAAGCCCTCGATCATGAGGACGGCCGTGGGACTGCCGGAGACGATGAGATCAAGGTCGCTCTCTTCGAGCTGGTCGATCGTGGGGAACGGCACGAACCGGCCGTCGACCTGAGCCAGGCGAACGCTGCCGAGGGGACCCTGAAAGGGGAGTGGTGAGATGCACAGCGCCGCCGAAGCGCCGATCATCGCCAGCACATCGGGGTCGTTCTGACGGTCGCTGGCCAGCACGTTGGCCTGCACCTGGACCTCGTCGTAGAAGCCCTCTGGGAAGAGCGGCCGAATCGGCCGGTCCATGAGGCGGGCGGTGAGCGTCTCCTTGAGAGTCGGTCGTCCCTCGCGCTTGAGGAAGCCGCCCGGAAACTTGCCGGCAGCAGCGACCCGCTCGCGGTAGTCGCAGGTGAGTGGGAAGAAGTCGATGCCGGGGCGGGGCGCTCCAGTGGCCGAGGCCACGAGCACGACCGTCTCTCCGTAGCTGACGAGCACGCTGCCCGCCGCCTGCTTGGCCAAAAAGCCCGTCTCGATTGCGAGCACATGGTCGCCGATCTGCCGTTCAACACGCTGCTTCACGTTTGCATTCCTTCTTGCTATGCCCGGCTGCCCCGCGACCGATGGATCGCATGAGGGAAACCGTGCCGTCTGGTGATTGAACCCGTTGTTCCGTTTCCCACGGGACGCACCGAAGCGTCCGCGCGGAATCCGTCCCCAAGGCCCTCGGCGGACGCGGACACGATGCCCTGCGACCGTCGGATGGACCGACCCAATCAACGCCAGCCGTGACCGCCCCGGCAAACCGGGACGGATCCGCTACTTGCGGATCTCCAGGCGGCGGATGATGTCAAGATACCTCTGCGGAGCAATCCGCTTGAGGTAGTCGAGAAGTCTGCGTCGACGACTCACCATCATGAGCAGACCCCGCCGACTGGCGAAGTCCTTGGTGTGCTTCTTGAAGTGATCCGTCAGGTGCGAGATCCGCCCCGTCAGGAGGGCGATTTGGATCTCAGCCGAGCCGGTATCAGCGGTTCCCCGCTGGTTGGCACCGATCAGCTCTTTTTTGCGTTCTTTCGTGAGCGACATCAGCCGTCATCCACCCGCCGCGGGTGGCATTGATTGTGTAGGTGTTGGATTCAGCCGCGGATTCTATCCGGGCTCTGGATATTTGCAACCTGGGCTCGTTCTCGGCCCTGTTCTCAGCCCTGATTCAAAGCGGCCCGCCGCCCGGGCTTCCGACCAACGCCGTTGGGGGTGTGAACCACGTCCCATACGAGGCCGAGGGCCTCCATTCCGCGAATCACCCAATACGTCGGGTCGAACTCCCACCACCGGTGCCCGTGGGCGGCCATCCGCTGATAGGCGTGGTGATTGTTGTGCCAGCCCTCGCCGAAGGCGAGCAGGCCCACCCACCAGAGGTTGCGGGAATCGTCGGTGGTCTCGTAGTTGCGGTAGCCCCACATGTGGCTCGCGGAGTTCACGAACCAGGTGACGTGGAACACGATCACCATCCGCATGGCGAGCCCCCAGAGCAGCCACGAAATGCCGGTGAACCGGTCATACAGCAGCCAGCCCGACGCGAGCAGCGCGCCGCCGATCAGGAAGTGCCACAGCAGAAACGTGTGGTGCAGGAAGACCACGCCCTTGTCCTTGACGAGGTCGGGCGCCCACCGCTTCGCATGGGCCTCGAGTTCACCCGGCGCATGCCCCGGAAACATCCAGAGGATGTGCGACCAGAGGCCGCCGTCGCGGGGCGAGTGGGGGTCACCCTCCTGGTCGCTGAACGCATGGTGCTTGCGGTGGTTGGCCACCCAGGCGACGGCCGAGCCCTCGCCCGAGATTCCGCCCAGCCACGCAAACAGAAACCGCATGGCCGGCGACGTCTGAAAACTACCATGCGTCAGCAGGCGGTGGTAGCCGAGGCACACCCCCAGCCCGCCGGTAACCCAGTAGAGCGAGAGGCAAATCGCCAGGCCGGACCACGTAAAGTAGAAGGGCGCCGCCAGGGCCGCGAGGTGAATCGCGCCGATCCAGATCACCGCGGGCCAGTCGAGGTCGGCCAACCAGTTGCTGACCCGCTCGAGCTCGCGGCGAGGCTCCACGACCGGCTGCGACGTATCGGCCAGAGGATCGTGGATGGCCGAACGGCCGAAGTCGTCGGCGACATTGGCCACGTTCGCACCACGGCGCTTGCGGTCGAGAACGGGGGCATCCGAGCCGGAAGAACGGGGCGTCATCGGTAATCCTTGCTTCACGAAGTGGGCCGTGGCCGCAGCACCGCGGGCCGCCCCTCACGAGGCGATGCCCGCTGCCGTCGTCATCGGCAACGCCACTACTCTGACGCCAAGGGGTTTTCTTGTGCAGCCGGACGCGGTCAGGGGTGAGTCGGGCGCGTGTCAAAAATGCGTCAAAACCCCCGAGAACCCTCTCGCACGGGGGGATTTGTGGCCCTCTGGGGACCATGTGCGGGAGTCGGCACGATCGACATCAGCCACGCCCCTGGGCCGTCGGCCGGCACGAAGGTGGAGGCGGGCGGCGACACCATCCAGGCAAATCGTTCGAATGCGACGGGCGCAGCGGGAGGCATGAGGAGCAGCGTGCCGTTTGCTGCGGCGAGGCCGTTCGCGATGTCTCCTGGCCGGACCATCACCTTGCCGCCGTCGAGTTCGAGCGTGCATCCCGCGGCGTCGAAGGCCTGCGTGCCGGCCGACGACTGAAACGCCGGGCCCGGCCGGCAGCCCAACGCGATCACGAGTCGGTCAAAGAGCGCTGCATCGACCCATCCCGGACCGCAGTCGCATACGAGCGCCGCATCCACCAACCGGCCGTCCCGCCAGGCAAATCGGGTCACTGACATGTCAACGGCTCCGGCTCCGTTGGCCTGAACGGCAGCGCAGCAGCCGCCGAGATCGAGTGTGTTGATCCGTCCCGATGCCGAACCGCTCCAGCCTTCGGCGTCGTGCGCGGCCCGCAGGTCGCCCACGACCGTCGCCCGAGGGGCAATGGCAGCCGATGCTTCAGGGGGCAGGCCCGCCACGGCGGCGAGCACCGCCACGGGCAGCGGCCGGGACAGACGCCCCTCCACCTCAAACCGCTCCGCACTCGACTGCCCCTCGCCATCGAGCGAGTGCACCGCGCGAATCTCATCATCGCCATCGCCGCGGACGAGGCGAATCGCCCGTGCGGGGCCCTGGCCGACGCACTCGATCCGCAGGCTCTCGCCGCGGCCCTCACCGGCCTCTGGGCCGCCCCAGGTCACATCCGCCACCTCGATCACGCAGTTCCGCGGATGCCGGGCGTCGCTCCGCAGCCATTCGCGGGCCAGCGTCCCGAGCATCGAGGCCGCGGCCGCATCGACCCGCGTGCCACGAATGACGAGCCGGTTCTCGGTCGCGGCCGATTCGACCTCCACGGCGGGCAGTTCGAGCAAAGGCCGCCCTGCCGGAGACCGTACGACCACACCGGTGGCCGCGATCACCCCGGGCCGGGGATGCGTGATCGCCGCCACATCGAGCGGGAGCCCGACCGCCGCCTGCCAGGCGGCCCGCACCGCATCGCGATGCGCCGTCGACCCGCGGTGCACCGCCCAGCCGGCGAGCAGCAGGCAGGGCACGAGCCCCGCGACCACGAAGATCAGCCTCGTCAGCCGGATCCGTCCAGCCGACCGCTCGATGAACATCCCTGTCCTCCCATCGCCCGTTCCGTCGGGCCGAATCAGCGACTGCGGGCCAGTTGGTGGTAGAGGTCCCAGCGGGCCTTCATCTCCTCGACACTGTCGCCGCCGAACTTGTCGACCAGCGCCACCGCCACCTCAAACGCGACCACGTTCTCCACGATCACGCTCGCGGCACTGACGGCACACACATCGCTCCGCTCGTAGGCGGCGTCTTCAGGCTGCTTCGTGCGGAGATTCACCGAGCCGAGCGGCTTGCGGAGCGTGCTGATGGGCTTCATCGCCGCGCGGACGACCAGCGGCTGGCCGTTGGTCATCCCCGCCTCGAGGCCGCCGGCGTTGTTGGTGGGCCGCGTGAAGCCAAGCGTGTGGGTGTCGCGGGCCGCGGCGTCGAAGCCGATCGGGTCGTGCACCTCGGAGCCGCGGCGCCGCGCCGCCTCGAAGCCCATGCCGATCTCCACGCCCTTGATCGCCTGCACGGCCATCACGGCCTGCGCAAGCCGGCCATCGAGCTTGCGGTCCCACTGCGCATGGGTGCCGAGGCCGACCGGCAGGCCGTCCACATGCACCTCCACGATGCCGCCGAGCGTGTCGCCCTCCTTGCCGATCGTGTCGATGAGGGCCGTGACTTCGGGATCGCGGTCAGGATGCAGCGAATAGATCTCGCTCGCATCGCGGATGCCGCGGAGTTCGGCGAGCGAGCCAGCGCGGCCGCCGAGCACGACGGGCCCGAGCTCCGTCACCCAGCCGGCCACCTCGATGCCGAACGCGGAGAGCAGCTGCCGGGCGAGGCCACCCGCGGCGACGCGGGCCGCCGTCTCGCGGGCACTTGCCCGCTCGAGCACGGCGCGGACGCCACCGAGATGCTTGATCGATCCGGGCAGGTCGGCATGGCCGGGCCGCGGACGCTCAACCTCGTCGAGCCGTTCGAGCTTGTAATCCTTATTCACCACCTCGAGCGCCAGCGGGCTGCCGAGCGTGACGCCCCGCCAGAGGCCGGAGAGGAAGGTCACCGTGTCGGTCTCGATCCGCTGGCGACCGCCGCGGCCGTAGCCTCCCTGCCGCCGCTTGAGTTCGTGGTCGATCACGGCCATGTCGACGGTGAGCCCGGCAGGAAAGCCGTCCACCATCGCAACGAGCGCGGGGCCGTGGGATTCGCCGGCAGTCCAGTAGCGAAGCATCGAGTGGGGTCCGAAAAGGCAGGTCCGAAGGCACGGAAAGGCCGGCCGATTCTAGTGTCGCGTCCGGGGCATCCCTAGAGCGGTTCGCCCCGGCGTGAAAGCCAACCCGGCAGCGGAATCAGGCCAGGCCTTCGGGGAAGGAGCCGGTGAGGAGCCGGCAGGCTTCAAGGTATTTGTCGCGGGTCTTGGCGACCACGTCGGCCGGCAGGGCAGGGGGCTCGCTCGCCTTGTCCCAGCCGCTCGCCTCGAGCCAGTCGCGAACGAACTGCTTGTCGAAGGAGTCGGGCACGCGGCCCGAGCCGGCCGCATCAGCCGGCCAGAATCTGGAACTGTCGGGGGTGAGCACCTCATCCACGAGGATCACCGTGCCGTCGGCGAGGCGGCCCCACTCAAACTTCGTGTCGGCAACCACGATCCTGCGCAGCGCCGCATGGGCGGCGCCCCGGGCGTAGACGGCGAGGCTCTTGTCGCGAAGCGTGGCGGCGAGGTCAGCGCCGATCTGCTTGGCCATCACCGCGAAGGAGACGTTTTCGTCGTGGCCGCTCTCGGCCTTCGTGGCGGGCGTGAAGATCGCCGCGGGCAGCCGGCCGCCGGCAACGAGCCCCGCCGGAAGCGGTTCGCCGCAGACAGTGCCGCGCTGCTTGTATTCCGCGAGCCCCGATCCGGCGAGCCAGCCGCGGACCACGCACTCGAACGGGATCACCTCGGCCCGCTTCACGAGCATGGTGCGGCCGCGGAGCGGTTCGCGGTCAACGTCTGCCGGCAGGTCCATCGCATCGACGTCGGTGGTGATCAGGTGGTGCGCCACCGGATCGGGCCCACGGGAGAGCAGGTCGAACCAAAACGCAGAGATCGCGGTGAGCACGCGGCCCTTGTCGGGAATCGGCGTGGGCAGGATCCAGTCGAAGGCGCTGATCCGGTCGGTGCTCACGATCAGCATCGCGTCGCCGTGGCGGCCGCCTGAGAGCCGATAGCAATCGCGAACCTTGCCGCGAATCGGCGGTCCGAGCGGGAGATCGGTGCGGACGACGGGGTCGCGTGGGGAGGCGGTCATGTGTGTGTTGTACGCGGCCCGGAAGGCCCCGAGAATCCCCGCAGATCGCATCCGTCATGAAGCCCAATCGCGTCTGCGATGGGGATCGTGGGTGCCGCGCCGCGAGGGGCTGCCCACGCCCGAGAGCCGGGCTATGGGAGCAAGCGCAGCCAGGATGGCGAAGCGCAGCGGACATGCAGGGAGCGTCGGGCAGGATGCCCGACGCGAACGTCCGGCGATGGGCATGGGCAGCCCCGAGCCCAACGCAAACCGAGAACACACACAGGTTGACAACCTGTGCTACGAGAGGCCCAGAGTTTCATGATCGCCTCGGGTTCACGCATGAGCCGTATCACCTGTCCGCGGCGCGAGACGAGGCTCGTCAGCAGAAGTCCCGCGACATCCGCGGCAGCGCGGCGAGCGGTGGGGTGGGGTAGGGAAGCGATCCGACTCCGGGACCCGTGCGGGCCGGTACCGCCGCTTCGAGCTGCGTCGCCAGCACGTGCACCACCGCGCCACGCCGCTGGATCCGGCCATGCACCACGAGCACCGCCGCGCGGCGGGCTGGATGCGGCGCCGCCTCCCAGACATCGGGATAGACCACCACGTTGGCCGCGCCAGTTTCATCTTCGATCGTGAGAAAGAAGAGTCCTTTCGCCGTGGCCGGCCGCTGCCGCGTGAGCACGATGCCGGCGATCTTCACGCGGCGTCCCTCCGGCGCCGCCACCGCCTCATTGATCGGCGCCACACCAAGCGATTCGAGCCAGCCCCGCTCGAACTCGAGCGGATGCGCGTCGAGCGAGAGGCCGCCGGTTTTGTAGTCGGCGATCACCTCCTCCTGCCTGGTCGTCGGTGGCAGGAGCGTGGCGTCGTCATCGGCGTCGTCATCAAGCCCGTCGAGCAGCGGCCGACGGCCGACGCGGTCCTGCGGGGCGAGCGCTTCCCAGACGGCGCGACGGCGATCGAGGCCGAGCGAGGAAAGCGCCCCCGCCCGGGCCAGGTGCAGGAGCGACTCGCGATCGATCTCCGCCCGCTGCGTGAGATCCCGCGGCAGGCGAAAGGGGCCGTCGCGGCGGGCCGCCTCGATTCGCAGCCCTGCCACCTCGCCGAGGCCATGCACCTGCTCCAGGCCGAGCCGGATCGCCGGCTCTCGACCCGGGCAACCCTTGGCGTTTCCTACGGTCGATCCAGTGGGAAAAGGCCATGGATGGCTTTTCCCACGTGTCTCCAGCGACGCATGCCAGCCGCTGGCGTTCACATCGGCGGGCAGCACCGTCACGCCATGCGCCCGAGCGTCGCGGACGAGCTGCGCGGGCGCATAAAACCCCATCGGCTGACTGCCGAGCAACGCCGCCGTGAACGCCGCTGGGTGGTGGCACTTCAGCCATGCCGACACATACACCAGCAGCGCGAAACTCGCCGCATGCGACTCCGGAAAGCCGTATTCGCCGAAGCCGCGAATCTGGTTGAAGACCTGTTCGGCAAACTGTTTTGAGAGACCGCGGGCGAGCATGCCGTCGACGAGCTTTCGATGAAACTCGTCGATCACGCCCGGCCGCCGCCAGGCGCCCATCGCCCGGCGGAGCTGGTCGGCCTCGCCCGGCGTGAACCCCGCCGCCACCACCGCCAGCCGCATCGCCTGCTCCTGAAAGAGCGGCACGCCGAGCGTCTTCTCCAGCACCTCGCGGATCGCGTCGTTGGGGTAGGTCACCGGCTCCTCGCCAGCCCGCCGCCGCAGATACGGATGCACCATGTCGCCCTGGATCGGCCCCGGCCGCACGATCGCCACCTCGATCACGAGATCGTAGAAGCAAGCGGGTTTGAGCCGTGGCAGCATGCTCATCTGCGCCCGGCTCTCGATCTGAAACACGCCCACCGTGTCGGCCCGCGAGATCATCTCGTAGACGGCCGGGTCTTCCGCGGGCACGGTGGCGAGCGTGAAATCGGCCCCTTCAGCCTCCTTCACGAGGTCAAACGCCCGATGGATCGCCGTGAGCATGCCGAGGGCGAGGCAGTCGACCTTCAGGATGCCGAGTTCGTCGAGGTCGTCCTTGTTCCACTGCACGATCGAGCGGCCTTCCATCGTGGCCGGCTGGATCGGCACGAGGTCGCAGAGTTCGCCCCGTGTCATCACCATGCCGCCCACGTGCTGGCCGAGGTGGCGGGGAAAGCCGACGAGTTGGCCGACGAGCGTCGCGAGCCTCGTGCACGCGTCGCTCGCGGGGTCAAGCCCCGCTTCGGCCAGCCGCGTCGGCAGATCCTCCACGTGGTCTCCTACATCGATCACGCCGGCGATCGCCTCGACGCGGTCGAGCGAGAAGCCGAGCACCTTGGCGAGATCGCGGACGGCCGACCGCAGCCGATACGAGATCACCTCGGCCGTCATCGCCGCGCGGGAGCGACCGTAGGTGTCGTAGATGTATTGCAGCACCTCCTCACGGCGGTGGTGCTCGAAGTCGATGTCGATGTCGGGCGCCTCCCGCCGCTCGCGGCTCACGAACCGCTCGAAGAGCACGTTCATCCGTGTTGGATCCACCGACGTGATCCCGAGGCAGTAGCAGACGCAGGAGTTGGCCGCCGAGCCGCGGCCCTGGCAGAGAATGCCGCGGCGGCGGGCGAACCTCACGACGTCGAACACCGTGAGGAAGTAGGCCTCGTAGCCGAGTTCGGCGACGAGCGCGAGTTCGTGCCGAAGCAGCCCCTGCACCTTCTCCGGCACGCCCTCGGGATACCGCTTGTGCGCCCCCTTCCAGGCGAGGTCGGCGAGATGTTCTCCTGCAGTGCGGCCGGCGGGCACGATGGCGTCGGGGTATTCGTATTTAAGTTCGTCGAGCGAAAACGTGCAGCGGGTGGCGATCTCGGCCGATCGCTCCACGGCGGCGGGCCAGAGGAATCGCCGACCATATGCATCGACCGTGCCGCGTCCTGTGGGCAGCGCGGCGAACCGCCCAGCGATCCGCCGCCGCTCGTGGAGGTGCCGCTCGCCGTTGGACAAGAGCGACTCGCGGATCGCCTCGACCGTCTTGCCCTGCCGCACCGCCGCGAGGGCATCGAAGAGCGGCAGCCGCGCCCGCTCGTGGTAGCGGACATCGCCCGCGGCCACGAGCGGCACGCCCGCCTGCTCGGCCACCTGCTCGAGCCACTCCAGGCGGTCGTCGTCATCGCCTTCGAGTGCCACCTCGGCGAGCGTCCAGAGCCGATCGCCAAACACGTCGCGCCACCCAGACAGGCCGCCAACCGCGTCGCCGAATGCTTCATGCCGCTCGTGTCGTCCGGGGCGGCGTGCTGCCGGCATCACCGCGCCGGCGAGCAGGCCCGCGGCATGAGCCGCAACATCGTCGAGCGTCACCACACAACCGCCAGAGCGGGCGGCGGCCTTCTCGATCCGCGGATCCGCTGCCCCCGCTTCGGCCCGCCGCATATGGCCGCGGGTGAGCAGGCGGCAGAGGTTGGCGTAGCCGGTATGGTCGGCAGCCCAGAGCACGAGCGGGGGCGCGTCGATGGGCTCGAGAACCGCGCCCACGATCAGTTTCAGCGCCGGCTTGAGTGCCGAGTTCAACCCGAGGTCTTTCGCGGCGGCATGCGCCCGCACGATGCCGGAGAGCGTGCCCCTGTCGGTGATCGCCAGCGCTTCGTAGCCGAGGGCATGCGCCCGCCGCACGAGTTCCTCGGGATGCGACGCGCCCTCCAGAAAGGAGAAGTTGCTCGTGCAGTGCAGTTCCGCATAGCGCGGGCCGATGTCGCCTGCGTCAGTCATGATGGTGTTCCTTTCGAGTTGTGTGTGGGGAGGGAGTCACGACAGACGCGAGCCCGATGCGAATCAGGAAGGCACACAGGTTGACAACCTGTGCTACTGGGAGAGGACGCAGCGAGGGGCTGCCCGTGCCCGGGAGCCGGGCTCGGCGGCAAGCGGAGCCAGGATGGCGAAGCGCAGCCGGCGTGCAGTGAGCGAAGGGCAGGATGCCCGAAGCGAACGTCCGGCGACGGGCATGGGCAGCCCCGAGCGCCGCCATGGAGCCGGACCTCGCACGGCGACCGTAAGCCGGAGCCGACGCCGGGACGGCGGCGACGGCGCAAAAGCCAGCGAACGTCCGGCGACGGGCATGGGCAGCCCCGAGCGCAGTGCGAATCGGAAAGGCACACAGGTTGACAACCTGTGCTACGAGGAGAGGTGGCCCTCATGCGAACATCCCGTGCAGAAACCAGCTGCCGTCCCTGAGCCGGCGAAACAACCAGAATCGCTCTCCGGAATCCGTCTCCACCACGTAGTAGTCGCGGCGGACCGTCGGCCCACGCCACCATGCTGTCTCGATTCGCTCAGGACCGTGGGCCTGCACGATGCGATGCAGCACGTCGCCAAGCCGAAACCGTGCGGGCGGACCATCGGGCGCGACTGCCATCACCTCGCCTTCCGGTCCGTCGAGCGGCACCGGCCTGGGTGGCATCCAGATCGGCCGCCGGCTGG
>Ga0209597_1002131_pt1 | contig 12699 bp, 9 predicted proteins | sample M_140625_MF_Meta_FD_187316 | JGI IMG/M metagenome (GOLD analysis project Ga0209597, IMG submission 187316) | Freshwater microbial communities from Lake Montjoie, Canada to study carbon cycling - M_140625_MF_MetaG (SPAdes) (version 2) | ecosystem: Environmental > Aquatic > Freshwater > Lake...
CCTCACTCAGCCACTCCCCTTTGAAGACGATTTTTTTGACTCGGTGTCGGCCTACGACTTTCTGGAGCACATCCCTCGAGTCATCGTCGACCACGAGGGACGGAGTTTGTTTCCGTTCATCCGTCTCATGAACGAAATCTGGCGCGTGATGCGCCACGACGGCGCGTTTTTCGCGCTCACGCCCTGCTACCCCGCGCCGGAGGCTTTTCAGGATCCCACCCACGTCAACATCATCACCGACCGGACCCACGAGTACTTCTCGGGCCCATCCCCAGTCGGTCGCATGTATGGATTTGAGGGCAACTTCAACGTGCGCAGCGTAGAGCGGGTCTACGGGGAATGGGGAAAAAACCCGGCCGGGGTCGACAAAAACGATCGAATGAAGCGATTACGCCGAGCCATCCGCGGCAAACTCACCCACGTCGCATGGGAGTTTGTCGCCAACAAAAAGAGCCCGGGTCTGGGCGAATCAAGGCCGCGTTAACCGGCGGGACCGAGACAAGGTGGCCTCAAAGGCAGGATCTGCGGCGAGGCGATAACGTAACCACGTGGCATACGCGTTGGTGGTGGCAATCGCCCAACCTGCAAAACCGTCCAGACAGCCAAGACGCAAAACGTAGCCGCGCACAAAGCCTCCGCCGGCATGCCAAAGCGCGGACCACCGGCCGCCACGACCGCGCTGGCGCAGTCGCTCCGCACCGAGACGAGCATAGCGCAAGGCTTTTTCGGTGCCGTCCGCGGGCGTATCAACGGTGTCATGCCAGAGCCACCCCGCCAACTGCCCTTGCATGCCATCACAGACGACCCGCTCATGGACGATGTCGTCGCTAAAACGCGCTGAGCCACGACGAAACAAACGCAGAACCCGATCGCGTCGCCAGTCACCGAACCGGACCGGACGGCCGCACCAACGAGACCGACGCTCGATCCACCATGCCTCGGGCGCTTTCGCATCCGCAGTCGCACTCGCACTCGCACTCCCATCCGTGCGGCTAATCGCTTCGCGAATTGCGCCAGCCAGCGCCTCGGTCACCAGTTCATCGGCGTCGATCGACAGGACCCAGTCGCCGCGAGCCAAATCGAGTGCCCGATTTTTTTGCCGTCCAAAACCGGGCCAGTCGTTGGTCTGCTCCACACGGGCACCGGCGGCTCGCGCCACGTCAGGCGTTCCGTCAGTACTACCAGAATCAAGAACTACAATCTCGTCCGCAAAGGCCAGCGCGGCAATCGCACGGCCAATTCGGTGAACCTCGTCGCGGGTGATGATAATGACCGAAAGCCGCATGTTCGTTTTGCCTGTGCCCGCCCGTGCCCACTCGTGAGCACCAATGCCCGCCCCGATCCGGCCGAATGCAAAAAGCCGGCGCGGTACAATTTGTCGTGATTATTTTGCCACTCCTGCCCGCTCTGATTGGCGGCCACCTCGGATCCTGACCATGCGATTGACTGTTTTTGGTGCTGGCTATGTCGGCCTCGTCACCGGCGCCTGCTTTGCAGATATGGGTAATCACGTCACTCTGGTCGATGTCGATGTGAGCCGTGTGGAAGGCCTCCGCGAGGGGCGGATTCCGATTTATGAACCCGGGCTGGACGCCATCATTCACCGTTCATGCGCTGATGGTCGCATGCAGTTCACCACCGATGCGAAGCCTGCTATTTCATCGGCCGAGGTTATTTTCATTGCGGTCGGCACGCCCCCTTCCGAGGATGGTTCGGCCGATCTGAAGCATGTGCTTGCTGTCGCACGCACCATTGGGCAGCATCTTATTGAACCAACCATCGTCGTTGATAAAAGCACGGTCCCCGTCGGTACGGCTGACCGGGTCCGCGAGACCATTGCAGCCGAATTGGCAGCACGCAATCTCGATATCTCTTTCTCGGTCGCGTCGAATCCGGAATTCCTCAAAGAAGGCGCGGCCATTGACGACTTCATGAGGCCAGACAGAATTGTGGTCGGCTGCGAAGACGCCCATGCCATCAGCCTGCTGAAGTCTCTCTACGCGCCGTTTTCGCGCAACCACGAGAAGCTGATCGTGATGGGCACACGGTCTGCCGAGCTAACCAAATATGCTGCGAACGCGATGCTTGCGGTGCGCATTTCGTTCATGAATGAAATGGCGCGTCTGGCCGAAAGCCTTGGTGGCGATATTGAAGAGGTGCGGCGGGGGATTGGCTCAGATCCCCGGATCGGCCCCGGATTCCTCTACGCCGGCGCTGGCTTTGGTGGCTCTTGCTTTCCAAAGGATCTCCAGGCGCTGCGCAAGATGGGTCAGGACAATTCGGCCGCTCTCGAAGTGGTCGATGCCGCATACCGTGCGAACGAGGTTCAGAAGCGCATTCTTCTTGACAAGGCGGTGGCACGGTTCGGCATCCAGGGGCTGGCGGGCAAACAGTTCGCGGTCTGGGGACTGGCTTTCAAACCCGACACCGACGACATGCGCGAAGCGCCCAGCAAGGTCTTGATTGATGGGTTGCTCGATGCCGGTGCGACCGTGCGCGCCTTTGATCCCGAAGCCCATGAGACCGCTGTAGCCGCATTTGGAGGCAGACCGGGACTCGACCTGGTCAGCGAACCATACCAAGCGCTGGAAGGGTCGAGTGCGCTCTTCGTGGTCACCGAATGGCGTCAATTCCGGAGTCCGGATTTCGACCGTATCCGCGGGCTGTTGACGCAACCAATCGTTTTCGATGGCCGCAACCTTTACCAGCCGCAAGCCCTGGCGCAGAAAGGCCTCGAGCATCACAGCATCGGACGTCGTTCGGCCTGATTGTGAAGCAGCGCCCATGGGAGCGGGAGATCACCCCCGTTCTGGTCGCTTATAACAGCGCCTCGATTCTCCCTTGGTCGCTCGCCCCGCTTGCATCATGCAAACACTTGATTGTTGTTGACAATAACAGTCACGACACGACCCGCAAGGTCGTTCGCGGTTGCGCAGCACACGCACAGGTGATCGAAGCCGGCCAGAACCTCGGATTTGGCCGCGCCAACAATCTCGCCCTCGATTTGGTCGAAACGCCATTTGCACTGCTCATCAACCCCGACGCGCAATTGCGCGAGGGTGCGCTGGAAGCTTTATGGAAAGCCGCGTTGCGCTATCCGGACGCCGCGATCCTGGCGCCGGTTATTTTTGATTCAGAGGGCGTACAAGGGGCTTCATTTCACGACGGATCCGAAGAGTCTGCGCGTCTGATGCCCGTCCTTCCAGAGGGCGATCTGTGCGTGAACTTCGTGTCCGGCGCAGCAATGCTTCTTAATTTGAGTAACATGCGACCCATTGGTTATTTCGACCCGTGGTATTTCCTCTACGGAGAAGATGATGATCTGTGTATCCGGATTCGGCGAGCCGGCCGACCGATCATTGTCGTGTCCACCGCTGCCGCCGAGCACCATACCCGGGAGTCGAGCGCGCCGTCGTTCCGAACTACTTTTCGGCGCGCCTATTGCATGACGCTTTCCAAGTTCTACATCACCCGAAAGTACCAGGGGTTTTTTCCTTATTTCACAATGATGATGAGGATTGGAATTGGAAGCCTGCTTGCTCTGCCGTTTCATCTGCTGGTGTTGCGCACGGAACGGGCCCTGCGCATGGCGGGCCGCGTTGCTGCCGCGCTGATGGCCTCAAAACGTATTCATGCCCCCCACTGTTTTGAGCCCAGGGACTGATAGCGCGCGCAAGCACTCAGGCGAGCAAGGCCTCACGGTGAGCGTGCTATTTCTCGCCTTCAATCAAGCGTCGTTCGTGGAGCAGGCGGCCAGGAGCATTCTCGAACAACGCTCTCTTGCGCCACTCGAAATCTTGCTCTCCGACGATGCCTCAACCGACGCCACCTTCGAAATCCTGCAAACGTTGGCCGAGCAATACCGCGGTCCGCACCGAGTGCGTGTTCGCCGAAATGCGCGGAATCTCGGGATCAGCGCGCATTACAACGCCCTGATTGCCGAATCAACCGGTCAACTCCTGATCACCGCGGCCGGCGACGACCTTTCTGCGCCCTACCGGGCCCAACGGATCCTGCAGGCTTGGGACGCTTCGGGGCGGCGCGCGGATCTGATTGCCAGCGACTTACAGGATCTCAATGCCCAGGGTGAAGGCGGCGAAACCCTCCGGGTTGACGATCTGGCGCAGTGGCGCAATGCATCGGATTGGGCGGCGCAACGGCCTTATGTGGTGGGAGCGGCGCAGGCGTTTACGCGCCGTCTCTTCACCCAGTTTGGACCTTACTTGCCGAACGTCGTTTACGAGGATCAGATCAATACCTTGAGAGCGCTCCTGATGGGCGGGGCGCTCACCATTGCCGAACCCTTGGTGCAGTACCGCAGGGGGGGCGCCTCAGCGGGTTTAGCCGCAAGTGACGCCGCCTCATTTCTATCCAAGACACAGGCCCGCCATCAACGCGAAGTCGCCGAGATTGAACAGATGCTGCAGGACGCCACGTCGGTGGGTGAAGAGGCCATCGTCCGCAGCGCACTCGAATTCACGATCAATCGGGCTGCATTATTAGGTCAGTTACTCGGCCGTCCCGAACAACAGACCCTGAGCGCGGTTTTCTGCGCCGCCAAGAAGCTTCCATTTTTCTGGTGCCTGCGCCAGTATGTGTACCTCCGATGGCCCGAAATCGGCGCGGCCGCCAATCGCAATAAAACGAGGCGAAGCGCTGCGCGGCAAGCATTAAGCGACCGGGTTCGGCACTAGACGCTCGTTGCCATCCCGGACCGCTGGAGCTGCGCATACAGACCGTTCTTCGCCATCAGTTCATGATGCGAGCCAATTTCCAGAATCTGCCCGTGATCCACCACGGCAATACGATCCGCGCGCTCGACTGTCGACAGTCGGTGCGCAATCACCAGGACCGTTCTGCCCTCCATCGAGCGCATTAAGGCCTGCTGGACAAGGCGCTCGGTCTCGTTATCCAAAGCAGAAGTTGCCTCATCGAGCAGGAGCACCGGCGCGTCCTTGAGCAACGCCCGAGCGATCGCCAGACGCTGACGCTGCCCGCCCGAAAGTGACTGCCCGCGTTCACCCACGAGCGTGCCAAGCCCCTGCGGCAGTGCGCGAACATGATCGGCCAGAGCAGCCGCTTCAAGAACGGTCCAGAGCTCGGTATCACTGACCGGCTGATCGAGACCAAAAGCAATATTCGCCCGAATCGAATCATCAAAAATCATCACATCCTGACTGACCAGAGCGACCTGGGAGCGCAGTGATGCCAGGGTCCAATCCTGCAGAGCCACCCCATCTAACCGAATCACGCCACTGGAGGGTTCGACAAAGCGGGGCAAGAGATTGAGCAGCGTGGTCTTGCCGCCGCCCGAGGTCCCAACCAGAGCGATGATTTCACCCGGTCGAATCTCCAGATCAATTCCGGCCAGTGCTTCGCCCTCAGCATCCGGATAACGGACCCGAACCCGCTCGAAGCTCAACGCGCCGCTCGCCCGAGCAACCGAATGCGTTCCAAGGTCGGGCTCCGCAGCTCTGTCGATCAACTCAAAAACAGCCTCGGCCGCAGTCAGTCCACGCTGCAACACGCCGCCAACATCGGCGAGCTGTTTCATTGGGGCCATCAACATCAACATCGCAGTGATGAACGAAACGAAACTGCCGACCGAATTGCGGTCACCATCGGCCTGAACGAGTGCAATCGTGACCACCACCGACACCGCAAGCGCAGCAGCCAACTGCGTGACCGGCACCAAGCCACCCGTGGCCACCGACAGGCGCATCTCGGCCCGGAACATCGTTTCCGCGAGGGCATTGAATCGCATCTGCTGCCGCATCTGCCCACCAAAGGCCCGAATTGTCTGCCACCCGCGCGCGGTCTCCTCCACCAGACCCGTCAGTTCACCCAAGGTATCGATCTGCCTCGCCGCAATCGCCCGGACTCGGCGGGCGAAGGACCGCACCGCCCATGCGATGAACGGAATTAGAACAATTGCAATCAGTGTCAGCTTCCAGTTCAGCCACACCAACCACCCGAGCAAGCCTGCAATCACCAACACATTGCGCAGCACCACGGATAACACGCGGGTCGCAGCTGCGGTCACATGCGTGGGCTCGAGCGCGATGCGGGTGATCAAGCCGCCCGTCGACCCCATACCCGTCGTTGGAAGTTGCATCAGACGGGCAAACATTTCACGCTGCAACTCGCGCAACACCTGCTGTCCAACCCAGTTGAGGACGTAATTGCCGGTAAAGGTCGCGAAACCTCGAACCACGAAAATACCGATCACGGCAGCCGGTACAAGCCACAACGAGAACGTCCGCTCGCCGCCAAACCCGTGATCGAGCAACGGCTTCATCAGCGCCGGAAAAACGGGCTCCGTTGCAGCAGCGAGAATCATGCAACAAAAGCCCAGGATGAGACCGCGGAGCCACCGACGGGTGTAGCGCAGTAGCCGGGCCCAGGTGCCCCGTCCTGAATTCATCTTCGACCCGGGCTCATTCTTGATTCGGGCTCATTCTTGATCCGGGCTCATCCAAGGGCTCGCGACCCAGTCTTCACTCATACAAGAGCTCGGCAGAATCCGCAGTCAACCACTGACGCAAAGAGCCCAACAGGGCGTCGTCTGGCCGCACCCGCCACGCTTCGCCCAGCGTGATGCGGCAGCGGGCGCTCGCGGTGTGATACTCGATTTCAACGGGGCACCCCAAGACCTCCGCGGGCGGACCCTCTTGATACGGAGCAAGCAGGTCGTGCAGGCGACCAGCATGACTTTGACCGTTGAGCTGAATCCGCAATCGACGGGCGAACTGCATTCTGGCCCCGGTCAGGTCAAGCACCCGATCAGCGCTCACACGCAGGCCACCCGCATACTCGTCGTTGCTGACACGCCCTTGAACCAGCAGAAACTCGTCCTCTCGCAACAGCGCCCGGTAACGCTCATGAAGCTCGGCAAAGATCGAAATCTCGACCTTGGCTGATCCATCGTCAAGCGTCACGATCAGCATTTTGCCGCGCCGGGTCATCTGCGGGCGCAGCCCAGCGATCGTACCCGCCAGCCATTGGGGATCGCGCGAGGGCGCCAAGTCCACCAGGCGGGCACGTACCATCCGCTGCACCTCCGCGCGGTGTGCGTCGAATAAGTGCCCGCTAAAATAGAAACCCAGCGCCGCCTTCTCTTCTCGCAATCGTTGACGCTCGGTCCAGGGTGCAACCTGAACCCACTGGCGCGGCGCATCGAATGTCGCGTCAATCGCGCCAAACAGACTGTCCTGACCGATTTGTGCATCGGCTTGATCGGCGCAATCAATCGCGTGTGGAAGGGTGGCCAACAGTTGGGCTCGATCGGCGGCCGGGCCCAGACTGTCGAGTGCACCCGCCCGAATCAGGGCCTCCATACAACGCCGGTTGCAAATCCTCCGATCGACCCGCGCAACCCAATCGAACAAATCTTTAAAGGGCCCGCTACTATCGCGGCGTGAGATGAGATGTTCAACGGCCTGCGCACCCACACCTTTAACGCCGCCTAATCCATAGCGAATGGTGCGTGCTGGGGCACCCTCCCCACCCACTGGAACGAAGCGCCAAACCGAAGCATTCACATCCGGCCCGAGCACGGTGAGATGATTCTCACGGGCATCATTGACGAACAGCATCACCTTGTCTGTGTCGTCCATGTCCGAGGACAAGGTCGCCGCCATGAACTCAGCGGGCCAGTGCGCCTTAAGCCACGCCGTGTGATAGGTGACGACGGCGTAAGCAGCGGTATGGGACTTGTTAAAACCATACTCGGCAAACATCGCCATCAGGTCAAAGAGCTTTTCCGCCAAGGCTGCGCCATAGCCTTTCTCCTTCGCACCCGACAAAAATGTCCCTTTGTACTTGGCCATTTCTTCGGGCTTTTTCTTACCCATCGCTCGCCGGAGCAGATCGGCACCACCGAGGGTGTAGCCCCCAATGGTTTGAGAAATCTGCATGACCTGCTCTTGGTAGACGATCACGCCGTAGGTCGGTTCGAGAGTCGCCTTGAGGTCAGGATGGAAGAAGTCAATGGCCTGCTGCCCTTTTTTGCGCAGGATGAAATCGTCGACCATGCCCGAACCCAATGGACCGGGACGATACAGCGCGAGGACCGCGATGATGTCCTCAAAGCGATCTGGCTCAAGCTTTTTCAAGAGCTTTTTCATGCCGTCGCTTTCAAGCTGGAAAATCGCGGTGGTATTCGCGACTTTGAGAACTTGATAAGCCTTGGGGTCATCAAACGCCAAGCGCGCGAGGTCCAGGCGATCGCCAAGCGCAACGCCTGCCCGCTCTTGCGCCTCCCGAACGTAGCGGACCGCCAGATCCAGAATGGTCAGGTTGCGCAACCCAAGGAAGTCAAACTTCACCAGGCCCACCGCTTCGACATCGTCTTTGTCGTACTGACTGATCACGGCATCCGTGCCGGGCGCTTTGTAGAGCGGACAAAAATCCGTCAAACGCCCCGGCGCAATCAGCACCCCACCTGCATGCATGCCGACGTTGCGGGTCAGGTCTTCAAGCGGGCCGGCGATTTCAAGCAAGCCGCGGACGTCATCTTCTTTTTCTTCCCGCTCACGCAACTGCGGCTCGGCCTCGCGCGCCTTAACGAGCGAGAGCGGTTTATTCTGGACGACCGGGATCAACTTCGACAGCTGATCACAAAAATTATAAGGAAGATCGAGTACCCGGCCCGCATCGCGGATGACGGCCTTAGAGGCCATCGTGCCAAACGTTGCGATCTGGCTAACGGCCTGTGCACCGTACTTTTGGCGCACATACTCGATCACACGCCAGCGCTTGTCCTGACAAAAATCAATATCAAAGTCGGGCATTGAAACCCGTTCTGGATTCAGAAATCGTTCAAATAACAAGGCGTATGGGATCGGATCAATGTCTGTCACGCCCAACGCATATGCGACAAGCGAACCTGCTCCCGAGCCCCGGCCCGGTCCAACCGGAACATCGTTTTGCTTGGCCCAATTAATGAAATCCGCAACGATCAGGAAATACCCGCTGAACCCCATCTGAACAATCGTGTCGCACTCGTAGTCGATGCGGGCCGCGTAGTGCGTGCGCCTACTCTCAATTTCCGTCGCCGGTAAGCTGTCTGGCGGAAATAGCACCTTGAAGCGCCTCTGCAGACCCTCGTGCGACTGCGCCCGCAGCCAGTCATCAAGCGTCCACCCCTCGGGCACCTGAAAATCGGGCAAACGCGCTTTGCCAAGGCTCATGGTCAGGTGACACCGGCGGGCAATCTCGACCGTGTTGGCGAGCGCTGATGGCAGGTCGCCAAACAGTTCCACCATGTCGGCCTGCGAGCGAAACCACATCTGCTGACTGAACCGCCGGGTCCGACTGGGATTGGCCAGCAATTCGCCCTCGGCAATGCAAACCCGCGCCTCATGGGCTGCGTATTCGTCAGGTTTCACGAACTGGACGGGGTTGGTGGCCACGATGGGCAAGCCCAGGCGCGCGGCCAGCGCAGCAGCAAGCCGCACATGAGACTCGTCGGTGGGACGCCCGACGCGCTGGAGCTCGAGGTAAAACGCGTTGGGAAAGCGACGGGCCCAGTCCGATGCGAGTTGAGCGGCAAGCTCCGCGCGTCCGGCCAACAAGGCCTCACCGACATCGCCCTGCGCTGCTCCAGAAAGGGCAATGAGCCCATCGGTCGACCCCAACCACTCGCGTCGAATTTCGCCGCGCTCGCGCCAGGAATTTTCCAACCAGGCCCTCGAAAGCAACTCACACAAGCGCAGATAACCGGCCTGACTGGAAACGATCAAAAGCAGGCGATGGGCCTTGTCGCGGTCCGCCTCATTCGTAATCCAGACATCGGCACCGAGGATGGGTTGAACCCCCGCGGCCCGCGCAGCCTTGTAGAACTTGATCCAGCCGAACACGTTACCCAGATCCGTGATCGCCACCGCTGGTTGCCGATCAGCCTTCGCGGCGGCAACCAGCGAGTCAATACGCACGATCGAATCAACGACCGAGTACTCGGAATGAACACGCAGGTGCAGGAAGTCGGGATCGGCCATAGATCCTGATTCTACCGGTGCAACCCCCCCGATATACTTCAACCGTGGACGCCTCTCAGTCACCCCCGGCGCAGGAGCGCAATCATCGGTCGCGCGCAGCGTGGACTTTGGTGTTCTGCGCGTTGTGCTGGTCAACCGCAGGGGCCATTAGCCGCCACCTGCAGGTCGCAGCTGGCCTTGAGATCACTTTCTGGCGCTCCGCTTTCTGCCTGGTCTTTATCGGTTTGGCTCTTGTTATGCGGGATCCAAAGGGTTGGTGGCGACCGTTGTTGCGAGGCGGCGGTGTCCTTTGGCTCTCAGGTGCCTGCTGGGCAATCATGTTCACTTGTTTCATGATCGCGCTCATGCGAACGACGGTCGCCAACACCCTGGTTGTGCTTGCGATTGCGCCCCTACTTTCGGCGCTGATGGCCCGAATGATCCTGGCTGAACCCCTCAGCATCACCACCTGGACTGCCATTGCAACTGCATTCGGCGGAATCGTCTGGATGGTCCACGATCAGATCGGCACCGCCCATGCGTCCACCGCAGCGCTTTCAGGGATGGCGATTGCCGCCGGCGTTCCCCTCGCGGCCTCCGTCAACGTCATTACGTTAAAAAAGTGGGGCGCTCAGGTCGATCTGGTGCCGGCCATCGCCATCGGCGCGCTTTTATCCTGTTTGGGCACTTTGCCGCTGGCCTGGCCTCTCGAAGCCACTCCCTGGGACCTGAGCCTGCTTGCGATACTCGGCGTCGCCCAACTCGGCCTGCCGTGTATGTTGATGGTCGGTGCATCCCGCCACCTCGCACCTCAGGAAATTGCGCTCCTGGCCCTGCTCGAGGTTCTGTTCGGGCCGCTCTGGGTATGGCTGGCAGCCGGCGAGCGCCCTTCCGACGCCAGCCTGCAGGGCGGGATCGTGGTGCTCGTCGCCCTCGTCGGTAATGCGGTTTGGACCGGCTACAAATCAAACACGAGCACCTCAGCCCCCTCCCCCAGTGACAACGTCACTGCAGACTCATCGACGAGCTTTAGAGCGTCGCCCGCATCGAGGCGTTGACCATTCACCGTGAGTGAGCCACGGGCAAGGTGAACATATGCCCGTCGCCCGGGCGAGAGGTTGTATTGGGTCGATTCCAGCCCATCAAATAAACCCGCCAGCAACACGACATCCTGTTGAACCGTCACCGAACCTTCGCGGCCATCAGCGCTTGCAATGACTTGCAAGCGTCCGCGGCGCTGAGAATCCGGGTAGTGCCTCTGCTCGTATCCCGGCTCCGATCCAAGAATGGAGGGCTCGATCCAGATTTGCAGGAAATGTGTCGTTTCGTCCTGGGCATGATTGAACTCGGAATGCTGTACGCCACGACCTGCGCTCATTCGCTGCAAATCGCCGGGGACAATCGCTGAGCCGTTACCCATGGAATCGCGATGCGCCAGCTCACCGGCCATGACCCAACTGAGAATTTCCATGTCGCGGTGACTATGGGTACCAAAGCCCGTTCCGGGAGCGATACGGTCCTCATTAATCACCCGCAGCGGGCCAAACCCCATGTGATCGGGATCGTGATAACCGGCGAACGAAAAGCTATGCCATGAATCAAGCCACCCATGCTGGCCATGGCCTCGTTCATTGGCAGGACGTCGTGTCATCATGAACTGTTTCTCCGAACAAAATATGCACTACGTTGGTCGATTCGCGCCATCGCCGACAGGCCCCCTGCACTTGGGGTCGCTAGTGGCCGCCATGGCGGCGTCACTGGACGCCAGAGCCCACGGTGGCATCCTGCGTCTGCGCATTGACGACGTGGACACGACGCGGGTCGTTCCGGACTCCGCAAACCGTATTGTGCAGTCCCTGAACGCCCATGGCGTGCGCTGGGATGGTGAAGTTCGCAAGACGACTGATCGCAACGATTGCCATGCGCAAGCTTTCGCGCGGCTGGTTGAGCGCGGCCTGGTGTACGGCTGTGATTGCAGCCGAGCGCAGATTCTTTCCATCCACGCGGCGCAAGGCCGTCCGCACGAACGGGGGTTGGAGTTGTACTACCCAGGTACTTGTCGTGCGGCCCGAATTCAGCCGGACAGTACAGGTGACAGCAAAGGTAACAGTACAGGTGACGCGCGCCTTGCCTGGCGATTACAGGTTCAAGAAGGTTCCGAGAGTTTCGACGACCGGGCTGCCGGGCGAATCACGCAGGATGTCGCCGAGGAGATCGGTGACTTCGTTCTGCGGCGAGCAGACGGTGCCTGGGCCTACCACCTCGCAATCGTCGTGGATGACGCAGCCGATGGAGTCACGGATATTGTTCGGGGTGACGACCTTCTGGGAACCACCGCGCGACAGCGTCAGCTACAACGTCTGCTCGGTTTCCCGCTTCCGCGCACGATGCATGTCCCCGTGGTGCGAACACCATCCGGCGAGAAGTTATCCAAACAAACCCAAGCCCCTGCCCTCGATGATCAGAACCCAATGGCTTCGCTGATCGCCGCCGCTCTGCACTTGGAGCTCGGGGGCTATCTTGAAGCGAGTCGATGGGACACACATCGGCTCGTTACAGCGCAAAGTATCGATACCTTCTGGACCTGGGCAACCGCCGCTTGGGCTCGGCGCCGGGGGATCGGCTAGCCCGGGGGCTTACCGCCCAACAAGGTCGCCACGGCACGCGCAGAGCGCCGCGACCCGACGTCCCGAGAAGCCGCCCCGGCTGCGGCCCGCGCGGC
>Ga0209597_1002133_pt1 | contig 12693 bp, 10 predicted proteins | sample M_140625_MF_Meta_FD_187316 | JGI IMG/M metagenome (GOLD analysis project Ga0209597, IMG submission 187316) | Freshwater microbial communities from Lake Montjoie, Canada to study carbon cycling - M_140625_MF_MetaG (SPAdes) (version 2) | ecosystem: Environmental > Aquatic > Freshwater > Lake...
CCAGCCGGTCTGCGGCGACGGCCGCCAGGATGACCAGGCCTTTGATCACCTGCTGCCAGAAGGGCGAGACGTCGAGCAGGAATAGGCCGTTGTTCAAGACCCCGATGATCAGGCACCCGAGCACGGTGCCGAGAATTGAGCCGCGACCGCCGGAGAGCGAAGTGCCGCCAATGACCACCGCGGCGATAGAATCGAGTTCGTAGCCAAGACCGGCCTTGGGGTCGGCGGCGTCGAGTCGCGCGGTGACGATCAGCCCTGCCACCGCCGCCAGCGCCCCGCCCAGCGCATAGACCCGGATTTTGATGCGGTCCACATCGATGCCGGAAAACGCCGTCGCCTTTTCATTTCCCCCCACGGCATAAATGTACCGGCCCAGCAGCGTGCGCCGGGAGATGAAATAGAAAAGAGCGACCAATCCGCCGGAAATCCACACCGCCATCGGCACGCCCAGAAAAATCCCCGCGCCGATGAAACCAAATGTTGCGCCCAGGCTCGTGATCGGAAAGCCTCCTGTCCAGAGCAGGGTGAGTCCGCGCGCGATGCTCAACATTCCCAGGGTGGCGACGAACGGCGGCAGCTTGAAGCGCGTGATGGCAAAACCATTGAACCCGCCCAGTGCCAGCCCGGTGAGAATGCCCGCTGCCACCGCGCCCAGGGGCGTGAATTGCAATGACACCCCGAACAGATTCAGCGCCAGACCGTTCTTTAATAATCCCGCTGCCACCGCGCCTGCCAACCCCAGGATCGCGCCGACCGACAGATCAATGCCCCCTGTCAGGATGATGAGCGTCATGCCGATGGAGAGGCAGAGGTTCACCGAGATTTGCAGCAGGATATTACGCTGATTGGCGAGGGTGAGAAACTTGTCCGAGAGCAGCGACAGCACCGCGACCATCACAATGAGCGCGATGAGCGGTTGCAGCTTTTTCAAAAGTTCCCGGGTGTTCATTCAGATTGCGTCTGGAGGGGGATCACTTTCAACGGCTTCAAATCGGCGGCTTCGTCATTCACTTCCGCACAGCCGGCGAAAGAGATCCTTGCGCCGATTTTTGCCTGCGCTCGCAGCTTCGGTTGCACGCTGGTTTCCACGAGGTGATTCAGCGCCGCGGAAATATCATTAAAGTCCTGCGAATTGGGATAATCGTTCGCACTGAGCAGCCCGGTACCGTCGCGCACCGCGTTGCCAAAAATCAGGCCCGCCTGCAGCGAAACCTCGGCGCGGGTGCCGCCCCCGGTCACGGCGAGAACAACCTCGTCGTCTGAAACGGAAAGGATCCTCCCCTCGCCGCGCAGAAAATAAAAATAGCCCTCGCTCAGGCCAATGCTCCGGGAATATTTCTTTTTTGCCGACGCCGGGTCGGTTTGGATCAGCGATACCAGTTCATCGGCGCGCGCCGCCTGGTCCAGTGAGGTCAGCAGTTTTTCAGTCCAAAAAAATTCTGCGAACGGCGCGGGATTAAAGGTTGCCGCTGCCTTGGCCGCCGCCGCCGTCTTCAGCGGCACCGCGTGGAAGAGCGGGAACACCCAGCACAGGCCTGCGGCCACCATCAGGGCAATGATCCAGCGGAGGAAGCGCATGGATTATTTCTTTCCGTAGTCGCCGTATTTGCCGACGTTTTCCCGGGTGACCAGCTCCACCGGCACGGGGATTTTCTGGGCGAAATCACGTTTGCCCTTGATGTATTGATCAGCAAATTCTGCGGATTGCTGCGCCATTTTTTTTGGGAACTGCATGCCCGTCGCCACGATTTTCCCCTCGGCAATGGACCTCACCACGTCGTCCGCGCCGTCGAAGCCGAATACTTTTACCTGGTCCGTCTTGCCCGCCGTGACGAGCGCCTGATACGCGCCCATCGCCATTGCGTCGTTCCCGCAGAAAACGCCCCGGAGGCCGGGATGGGCCTGCAGAATGGATTCCATCACTTCCAGTCCTTTCGCGCGGTCGAATTCCCCGCTCTGCTGCGCGACCATCTTCAAGCCGGGGTAACGGTCCGCCACGCTGTGAAACCCTTTCGAGCGGTTCCAGGTATTGTTGTCGCCGACAATGCCAAGCAGCTCGGCGTATTCGCCTTCCTTGCCCACGGTCTTCACGAACAGCTGGCCGAGTTTCACGCAGCCGGAATAGCTGTCGGAAAGCATCTGAGCGGTGGCCGCATTGGTCGAATTGATCTCGCGGTCGATGCAGAACACCGGAATGCCCGCCGCCTTGGCCTTCTCCACGTTGGCGATGGAGCCATTCGCGTCGGTCGGGTTGAACAGCACCGCCTTGTAGCCCCCGGCAATCAGGTTTTCGAAATGCGCGGCCTCTTTTGCCGTGTCATTCTGAGAGTCGAAGAGCGTCGCATCATAGCCGAGTTCCACGGCGCGGGCTTTGGCGGTCTCGCCCAGCACGACAAACCAGGGGTTGTTGAGCGTCGACACCACCACGGCGATTTTCTGTTTGGCGGCGTCCTGCGCGGAGGAGCTTTGCGTGAAGAGCAGCACCGCCATCGAAAGCCCGGCGGAGAACATCAGTTTTATCCAGTTGGTTTTCATCATTGAGTTTGCGTGTTTGATTGGATTCGCGGTTGAAAATTACAGGACCCGTTTTACCGCCTGCATCCAACCGGTGTGAAGTCTTTTCACCTCGGCAGGTTTCATTTGCGGGCGGAATTTTTTCTGGCGGCGCGGCAATTGTGCCAGCTCGCCCAGTGATTTGCAAAGACCCAGCCCCAGCAAACCGCTCATCGCCGCCCCCCAGGCGGAACTCTCGGCCACCTCGGCCACCCGGATCTCCGCGCCGGTCAGGTCGGCGGTGAACTGCATCAGGAACCGGTTCCGCGTCGGACCGCCGTCGGCCTGAAGGCGCTGCAGCGTCACCTTTGCCTCCGCGCGCATCCGGTCGAGCACGTCGCGAATCTGATACGCGATGGCCTCCTGCGCGGCGCGGACGACATGGGCCTTGCGGGTGTGCGCTGTCATACCGACGATGGCCGCGCGCGCCTCCGGCGACCAATGCGGCGCGCTCAATCCAGCAAAAGCAGGAACCAGATAAACCCCGCCGTTGTCCTTCACGCTCCGCGCCAGCTTCTCGACCTCCGCCGCGCTTTGAATCAGGCCCAGTTGATTCTTGAGCCACTCGATGGTGGCGGCTGAGAAGCTGATCAGGCCCTCGAATGCATACGTCGGCCGGCCTTGATACACCCACGCCAGCGCGGTGACCGCGCCCTTATCGCAGATGCGCAGCGTGCCGCCGATATTGAGCAACACGCTCGTGCCCGTGCCGAACGTCGCCTTGGCCGTGCCTGGCTGATAGCAGCGTTGCGCAAACAGCGATGCTTGGGAATCGCCCATCACACCGACGATGGGCAGGGGTTTGGGTAAAATGCCGTTCGCATTCGTCTCGCCGAAGTGGGCTGCGCTTTCGCGGACTTCGGGTAAGGCGCTGACGGGGACTTTGAATAATTTGCAGAGGTCGAGATCCCACTTCAGTGTGCCGATGTCGAAGAGCAGCGTGCGGCTGGCGTTGGTGAAATCCGTGGCAAACACCTTGCCGCCCGTGAGCCGGTGAATCAGATAGGCGTCGATGGTTCCGATGACCGCCTGGCCGCTCTTGAGGCTGGCCGCGAGCGCGGGCCTGTTCTCAATCAGCCAGCGGAGTTTGGACGCGGAGAAGTAGGCGTCAATCTTCAGGCCCGTTTTCTTCAGAACACTTGGCCCATGACCCCGCTTCGTGAGCCTGGCGCAAATGCCGTCGCCCCGTCGGTCCTGCCAGACGAGGGCGTTGTGAAGGGGCCTTCCGGTCTTGCGATCGAACACCACCACAGTCTCACGCTGGTTGGTAAGGCTCAGGGCGGAAAGCAGGCTCAGCTGGGTGCGGTTGCGTTTGGAGATCGCGCGGATGACCGTGAGCACGTTCTTCCAGAGTTCCTCGGCGTCGTGCTCCACCCAGCCCGGCTGCGGATAAATCTGGCGATGCACTTGTGAGACTTTATCCACGATGGCTCCGCGCGCGTCAAAGAGCACCGCCTTGGTCGCGGACGTGCTTTGATCAATGGCAAGAATCAGGCTCTTCATTGGACTTTATCCTCCGAATTGGTTTCCAGCGCCACGCGGAAGCCGATATAATAATTTTGAAATTCAGGCAGGTTCCGTCCCCGGAAAGCGCAGCGACAATGGCGCGGGCCGTAGAGGAACGATCCGCCGCGCAACACCCGCTCTTTTCCTGCCGCTGGCCCTTGCGGATCGGTCGCCGCGCTGGTTGGATATTCGCCAAACCAATCGCCGCACCACTGCAGTGTATTTCCCAGCATGTCCTGAAATCCCCAGGCGTTGCGACGGAAGCTCCCTACGGGTGACGTGTAAATAAAACCATCCGACCAAGTGAAAGCCGGAAACAGGGTGAACCGGCCTGCGGCAGTCTGGTCGGAGCAATTTGCCCAGCCTTCTCCGTCATTCGGATTGTTGCCCCACAAATACGCCGTGGTCTGCCCGGCGCGGGACGCGTATTCCCACTCGGCTTCCGTCGGCAGCCGATAATGCCGCCCTTCCTTCAAACTCAGCCAGTCGCAGAATGCTTTTGCATCGTGCCAGTTCACGCAAACCACCGGATGAGACTCGTCTTGCGCAAAGCCGGGATTTTGCCAGGACGCACCTATTAAACGATTCCATTTATTTTCAGCGAGGTTCCAGGATCCATTGGCCCAGCCCTGCTTTTCCGCCGCCGTCTGGTATCGGCTCGATTTCACGAACGCCGTGAACTGGCCCACGGTCACATGCGTTGCGCCTAACCAGTACGGTATCGTGAGGATCACGGGATGGGGTGTCTCGTTGGTTCCCCGTTCGGATTCAGTGGTTGGACTTCCGGCAACGAACTGGCCGGCGGGAACAAAAATCAACTCCATCCCCAAGCTATTTATCTGGGTTTTTATCAGCCTTGAGAATGAGGTTTTCGAGGCCGTGCTTCTTCCCGCACAGCTAACCATCATCAGGACAAGCACAAGGCTGGCCATCCAACGGAGGAGGTAAATACCCGCCCGGTTCATTTTAAAAGCCTGTTTGCCATCTCGCTCAAGCCCTCCATCGAAATCCCGTAATGCCGGAAGATGTCCGCCTGCGCGCCGGGCACAGTCTCTTCATCCGGAAACCCCACGATGCGGAAAGGCTTGCTCACCCCCGCCTGCATCAGCACTGCGGCACAGGCTTCGCCGAGACCGCCGTGAACCATATGCTCCTCCACGGTGATGACCGCCTTGCATTCGCGACCGGCTTTCAGGATGGCAGGGGCGTCGAGCGGCTTGATGCTGTGCAGGGACAGGACGCGGCAGTTCACGCCGCGTTCCGCCAGGTGTCCAGCGGCCAGCAGCGCGTGCACCACCGTTTCCCCCGTGGCGATGAATGCCACATCATTGCCCTCGCGCACGGTCATGGCCTTGCCCACTTCGAAGCGGGCGGCCGGCGCGTGCAGGCCGTACATGGGGGCTTTGCCAAAACGGACGAAGACCGGGTGGGTCGCCCGGGCGGCGGCGAGGATGGCCTGCCGCGATTCGAAGTTATCGGCCGGCACGAGGATCGTGAGATTGTTGATCGCGCGCAGGACCGCGAGGTCGTGCAGCGAGTGGTGCGTCGTGCCCAGGGCGCCGTAGCTCACGCCGGAGCTGATGCCGATGAGCACCGCTGGAACATCGGAGTAACACACGTCGTTCTTAATCTGCTCCAGCGACCGCGCAGTGAGAAAGCAGCCGGGAGAGACCCCGAATGATTTTTTGCCGCACGCGGCCAGGCCCGCGGTGATGCCGACGAGGTTTTGCTCCGCAATGCCGACCTCGACGATCTGCTTGGGCAGGGCTTTGCCAAACGGCGCGAGCTTGCCTGACCCGCGCGAGTCGCTCGTGACGGCGATGATGTTCGGATTTGCTTTCGCGAGTTCTTCGAGGGTGGCGGCGAATTCCTCGAGGTTGGCGCGACCCAGCTTCAGGCCGATTTTTTCGGCCATCGCCTTGGCGGCCGGGGTGAAGAGGGAGGGGGCGGGGGCGCTCATGAGAGTGAAATGATACGGAACTGTGAAGAGCTTGGAAGCCCCTCTCCCTGGCCCTCTCCCCGCGCTTCCCTGCGGGGAGAGGGAACAAGACGCGCGCCGACATTCTCAAATGTTCGAGCGACTTGAATCGCGCGTGCGGCCACTCTCTCTCCTCCATTTGGAATGGAGGAGAAGGCTGGGGAGAGGAGGCGCTCTTGAAAGCAATGGATCACTTAATGTTTCCTTTCTTCGGAATGATTTGGTCTGGATTCGGAGGACCAAACCGGTGGTTCTGAACTTTGCGGATCACAGCCACGCAGCCGGTGCAACGATGCAAGGCTTCCCAAATCTCCAGTAACACGCCTTCGCGGTTCTTGTTCCACTGGTGATTCCAAAAGCGCAATTCCTCAATGCCATATGTGTTCAGAAACTTTGTGCGTTCGGCGTCATGCTGCATCTGTTCCGGAAAGCCGTGCTGAAAGCCATCCAATTCAATAGACAACTTTGCAATGGGACAATAAAAGTCGAGGAAGTAGTCACCCATTTCATGCTGGCGACGAAATTTGAATCCGGCGAAGCGTCCGGCTTTCAAGGATTGCCAGAGCTGTTTCTCCTCATCGGTTTGATTGCGACGCAACAGGCGGGCCAGGGTTTTCTGGGCAACCCCTCTCCCCGTTCGTTCCTCGCGGAGAGAGGGAATCGGACGCGCAGTTTGTGAGTTGCTGGACATAGTTACGCGTTTTGAAGTGTTGCTTCCGCCGCGTCGAGTTCGGCCAGCGCCTGTTTCAGTTCCGCTTCGCTCGGCACGCCGTGATGCCATTTGGCGACATTCTCCATGAAGCTCACGCCTTTACCCTTTACTGTGTTGGCGATGATGAAGACGGGTTTGCCGGGTGACGGTTCGGTGAGGGCTTGGGTCAGGGCGGCGTAATCGTGACCGTTCACGCTGCGGACTTCCCAGCCGAAGGCCCGCCACTTCTCATCGAGGGGCTCATTGCTCATCACGTCGCGCGTGCGCCCGCTGATCTGGAGCGTGTTGTGGTCGAGAATGGCGACAAGGTTATCTAGCTTGTAATGCGCGGCGGCCAGACCGCCTTCCCAGTTCGAACCTTCGGCGAGTTCGCCGTCGCCCAGCAATGTGAACACGCGATAATTGGCGGAATCCATCTTGCCCGCGAGAGCCATGCCGACGCAGATGGGCAGCCCGTGACCGAGCGCGCCGGTGTTCATTTCTATGCCGGGAATGTGGCGCGTGGGATGGCCGACATAATGCGACTGGTAATGGCAGAGGGTTTTTAAATCTGATTCGGGGAAAAATCCGCGGTCGGCGAGCACGGCGTAAAGCGCCTCGACGCAATGGCCCTTGCTCTGCACATAGCGGTCCCGCGCCGGGCTGCCGAAGGTTTCCGGCGAAACATGGAGCACGCAGTTGTAGAGCACGTTCAGGATGTCGAGGCAGGAGAGACCGCCGCCGGTATGGCCCGCGCCCGCGTTATAAATCGCTTCCAGCGTGCGCCTGCGTAGATGGAAAGACTTCAGGGCAAGCGCGTGATGGGATAAAGCCGCTTTTTCCATATCAATCCTGAGGCTTCTCATGATGGTGCACTTCCCAACCGAGATAGTTGCCGAACGCCTCCTCCAGAATATCCGCGCTGTGCGAAACAGTCATCACGACATGATGTTCGAAGCCCTCGCGGCAGACGTGGCGCAGAAGCTTCTGTAGTTTCGGCACGCGGGCCACGGCGCGGTTGCCGAAGGTCTTGAGCTCATCGTTCGTGAGTTCGCCCTCGCCGACGTAGCAGCGGATTTTGCCCTCGGTGTCGGCCGTGGTGATGCGGCCGTAGGTCAGCAAGCCGGCGGGGGTGCGACCGTCCAGCGCGCCGTAGGTGTTTTCCACGCCGATGATGCTCCCAAGGATCGGCGCGGTGGAAATCTTGATGTCGGGCAGGAAGCTTTTCGCCCAGTTCCCGCAGTGGAACAGGACGCATTTTTCATCGTCCTCGGCATAGTTGTTATTCCAGTCCACCAGCGCGGCGGGCGTGCCGCCGGCCAGCTGCATGGCGTACATGGTGAGCACGCCGGTGACGTCCACCTCGCAGGCGCTGGGCATGAACTTCTCGCTCATCATGCTCATCAGGGTGCAGACATTGCACCCGAAGTTTTCCTGTACGCTCGTCCAGCACTGGATGGCCGTGGCGTCGAGGTGGTTGGCCTCCATCCAGTCGGTGAGCACCACGCCCATCTTCGCCATCTGCAGCAGTTTTTCCGAGGGCACGCCCGGCGCGGGGGCGTAGCCGGTGATCTCGGCCAGCTTGGCCTTTACCGCGGCGGCCTGCGCATCCAGCTTGGTGGCTTTGCCGAGGATTTCAGAAAGGTCGATGGTGGTCACGCCGATGCCGTGGCGCTCCAGGATTTTTTCCGAGTAGCGCACCGTGTTGAAGGCGCCCGGTCGCGCCCCCACCGCGCCCAGCCGGACGCCGCGCACCCCGTTCACCACCCGGCAGACCCCGAGAAACTTTTGCAGATCCACCTCAAAGCCCGGCGAGCTGGGATGGGAAACATGCCGGCGGGTGAGCGAGAAAGGGATGCCCGCCTGAACCAGGTTGTTGGTGACGGAAATTTTGCCGCAGAAGGCATCGCGCCGGCGCGCGGGGGAAAGCTGCTGGAGATCGTCGGGATAGCCCTGAATCAGGACCGGCACGTTGAGCTGGGCCATCTTCAGCGTGTCGGCCACGGCTTTTTCGTCGCCGAAATTCGGCAGGCAGACCAGCACGCCGTCGATCTCGCCCGCATGCCGCCGGAACAGCTCCGCGCATTTCCGCGCATCGGCGTGCGTCTCGACGCCGCCGAGCTTGGAATCCTGTTCGCTCAGCTGGATGGCTTTGATGCCGAACTTGGTGAAAACTTTCGCCAGATCGGCGCGCGCTTCGGTGACCAGCTGGTCCGGGAAAAAATCGCGGTTGCCGTAGAGAACGCCCAGCACGGGAGGCTTTAATTTAAAATGATTCATGGATTGGAAATAGATCGCCCCCCAGCAAATTCCTTCGCGGTCTTGGAAGCAAGCGGTTTTTCCATGGAAACAAACTGTTTGGCAATTTCCTCAAATGGTTTGGCGTTTCCAATATGACTCAAATCCAGTAAATGAGTTAAATGTATTCGTCCCAGTTAGACCCAATGCGCTTGAACCTTCTAAAGGCTCGATTGCCCGGACTCGCCGCGATTCTCACGGCGGCAGGGCTCTCCTTTGCCGGCGAGCCAACGGTGCCGGCGCCGCAGACCCTTTCGGTCCGCGCCAGCGGCTTTCAACTGGGCAGCGCCGCTTCCATCACCAATGGCACCCAGCGGCTTCAGCTCGCGCTAATACCAGCGTCGGCGGGCGCAACGCCCTTTTGTCAGTCGGCAGTGAAGCAGGGGTCGGAGGAGGCGCGTTTGGGCCCCGACGCCGCCCAACCTTATTTCACCGTCCGCTTTGCCATGCCGGTGCCGCCGGAGAACGATACTAACCTGACCGGTGCCTTGGCGGGGTTGGATGCGGATGTCCTCGCCCATAACCACTCGCCGGGTTTTGAAATCCTGCCGAATGGGGATGCATTGGCCGTCTACTTTACTGCGGCGACCTCGCGCGGCGCCAGCGAGAGCGCCCCCACCAACTGCTTTGTTCAGGCGCGGTTGCGCCAGGGTTCCGAGCAGTGGGACCTGCCGGAACTGTTTTTTGACTTCGAAGGTTTCAATGAGCAGTCCGGCCTGCTGTGGAATGACGCCGGCACGATCCGCTTTTTCGGGGGCGGCCGCGGTGCCCCGCCCACGATGCCGTTCAAGATGGCGAGCTCCACGGACAACGGTGCCACGTGGACCCTGTCGCTGCCCCAACTGGATCAGCCCGCTCAGGATTGCACGCCGCAGCCGATCAGCAGCGCGTTTCGCGGGTCGGACGGCGCGCTGTATTTCGCCATGGACGCTGAAAAAGATGAAAGCTTCCTCTGGCGCAGCCCCGATGGCGTTCACTGGAGCGACACCGGCGGCAGAACGGGGGCGCGCCATTCCACCATCATTCCCCTCGATAACCACGGCGGGCTGCTGTCGCTTGGCGGGAAAAACAATTCTGTGAACGGCTGGACGCCGCAGAATCTTTCGACCAATAACGGGGCGACCTGGGGCACGAATACGGCTTCGGCATTTCCCGCGCTCGGCGGCAACCAGCGCCCCAGCCTCATCCGCCTCGCCAACGGGCACCTCTTTTACGCCAGCGATTCCTATGTGCGTAAGTCCGGCAAATCGCCCGAAGGCTGGGCCCGCGGTCAGAGCGCCTTTGTCGCGATTTCCACCAATAGCGGCGCGGCGTGGCATATCAAAAATCTGCCCGTCACCCTCCCGCATCATGAGGACCGGCATTTCGGGACGCTCGGCTACGCCACGGCGCGACAGGCGCCTAACGGGGTGATCCATGTTCTCTCGACCATGACCCAGCCCTGTTTGCACTATGAATTGAATGAGGCGTGGGTGCTTTCGGATGCGGGCGACGAGGCGCCCGAAAACTCCGGCGGCAGCATCCGGAATTATTCCGAGCGCTATCCTAATGGCAAACTGCGTTCCCGATGGAGCGCCCGGATCTGTCCCAACGGGCGCTATCTGCTCGATGGTAAGGAGACCGATTATTATGAAAATGGCTCCCGGCAGCACGCCGTCACTTATGTCAGCGGTCGCAAGACCGGCTCGGAAACCTTCTGGTCGCCGGATGGGGAAAAAATGTGGAGCGGGTCCCACGACGTGAAAAAAAACGTCAGCGTGTGGACGCAGTTCTGGCCGAACGGTAAAAAGAGGGCGGAGTCGACCTGGAGCACCCAGCCACAGGCGCGGGACCAGGCGCGCCGCTTTTTCGGCTGGGTTGCCGATGGCCCGGTAAAACAATGGAATGAAGACGGCTCGCTGAGATTTTCCGGCAGCTTTGCCAACGGCGCGCTCCTGGAGCACGGACATCATTGATATGAATTCACTGCGCACCCTGGATTTGGTCGTCATCGCGGTTTATTTCATCGCGGTGGCGCTCATCGGCCTGAAGTTCGCCCGGCGTCAGACTTCCACCGAGGCTTATTTCGTCGCCCGCCGCTCCATCCCGCACTGGGCGATGGGGCTTTCCATTTTTGCAACCATCATCAGCAGCATCACCTTCATCGCCTATCCGGGTGCGGCCTACAAGGGCAACTGGAACCTGCTGGTGCCGGGCTTTATGGCGGTGGGCGTGCTGCTATTGCTGGGCACGACGCTGATCGCCTTCTTCCGGCATGCGGTGGGGATGAGCGCCTACGAATATTTTGAGAAGCGATTCGGGTACGGCGCGCGAGCGTACAGCGCGCTGGCCTTCACCGCGGGGCATTTTTCCAAGATGGGCTTCGTCCTGTTCACGATCACAACGGCCATCTGCGGCATGACCGGCTGGGACAAATACCAGGTCATCGTCGGCGTGGGCGTCGTGACCATCCTCTACACGCTGATCGGCGGGCTCGAAGCTGTCATCTGGACGGAAGTGTTGCAGGGCATCGTGAAGCTTCTCGGGGTGGTGGTGGTTCTCGGGGTGCTCATCCATATCATGCCCGGCGGCCTCGGCGCCGCGGTGCATCTGGCCTCGGAACAGCATAAATTCAGCCTCGGCAGCTTTGATTTCGACCTGGCCCAGAACGGGAATTTCTGGGTGATGCTGCTCTACGGGTCATTCTGGTACCTCCAAAAGTACGCCGCCGATCAGACCCTGGTGCAGCGCTACCTCGTCGCCAAGAGCGACCGCGACGCCCTGAAAGGCGTGGCCCTGGGCGCCGGGTTGTGCGTGCCGGCGTGGACGGCTTTCATGCTGGTCGGCACCCTCTTGTGGGCCTATTACCAGTTGTCGGGCGAGGCGTTCCCCGCCCATCTGCTGGACAAGACCGGCAAGGTGATTTCCGACCAGGTCTTTCCTTTTTTTCTGACGACCCATATTCCCGCCGGTCTGGCCGGGGTTTTCATGGCCGCCCTGTTCTCCGCCGCGATGTCCACCATGTCCTCCGACCTGAACTGCCTCTCCGCCGTGGGCGTGGAGGATTATTACCGGAAGCTGCGGCCGCAGGCGACCGACCAGCAGCAGCTGTGGATGGGCAAAGTCATTGTGGTTGTCTGCGGCGTGATCGCCGTGGGCCTCGGCGCCTTCATCGCGCGCAAGGGCGACAGCGCCCTGGCACTGTATTACGCGGCCACGGCGATTGTGTCCGCCGGTCTGGCGGGCATGTTCCTGCTCGCGTTCTTCAGCCGTCGCGCGAACCGGCAGGGGCTGTGGATCGGCATTGTCACCGCGCTCGTTTTCACCGCGTGGGCCACCCTGACGGGCGGCAAATACAAAATGCTCGACCTCCCCTGGAATTATTCCTGGCCGGACGTGATGATCGGCGTTGGCGCGCATGTCCTCGTGCTGGTGGTCGGCTATGGCGCCAGCTGGCTATTCCCGGCGGACAAGAACGTGAAGACGGAGTGGACGTTCTGGGGCTGGCTGGAGCAGCGCAAAAATCTCGGGGTGAAAAAGTCATGAACATCGTGACGCTGCTCCAACCGCCGCACCTGGTTTTTGGCAATGGATGCGCGCCCCAGGCCGCCGATTTTCTCGCCCGGCGCGGCGTGAAACGCATCCTGCTAGTCACCAGCAAATCCGTCCGCCCGCAAATCACGCCGCT